>FTLB01740871.1_pt1 | contig 15897 bp, 12 predicted proteins | sample 1658291 | NCBI WGS metagenome assembly FTLB01 (sample SAMEA3914812, study PRJEB12502) | metagenome | biome: forest; material: soil | place: Canada | collected 2011-07-07 | depth 0.1 m
CCCCCCCCCCCCTTCACACCTTGAGTCTACTCTGCTGCCCTTTGCTACCCCGCCATGAAGCCGCGCAGTCTTGCCCCACGCGTCCCTAAGCCACCAAGCTTCATCAGACTGCCCTCTGTTAGCATGGCCCATATTTCCCCTATACCATTGATGCCCTTTGAAATGGAGAAGGACTAACACGCAATCCTCATTCTTAGACTACGGTGGTGAGTTGTCATTCATGGGTGTCATTCCGGGGGTGTAATGCAAGTCGTCTACCGATACCGGCGCTTCTAACATCCGTGTGCCTCATATAGACAGACCGCTTCCCGGCGGCAACAGTACGTATATATATCCTAAACTTACCGCTCTGACTTGGCTTATATGTCACTATTTCTCCTCCATTGCGATATTGTATTGCCACTAATGACGTGGCTGCTTCATTAGAGACCCACGGTGGTGGCTACCCGGCCGGCGGCGGCTACCAGCACGGCGAGGACGATGATTATCGCAACGCCGCCGAGCATGCCTCGCGCCACGCCGGTGACTCCGGGGACAGCGACTTCTTTGGCAATATCCTGGGCTCGCTAGGCAACCGGCAGCAACAGCGACCCTCGGGAGATATCGACGAAGAGGGTAAGACCGACTGCGTTTCTTTCTGTTTTTATGCTGCTTTCATCCCACTGCTCGTAGGGCGTACACCACGGAGATGTGCTGTGGGCTGTATTTGCTGTAGAAACACAGGAGCGAGTCATGCCGTTGTGCAAGAGCCTAGTCTAACTCGTCATCCCTCCTAGCGGCTGTGCGCCACCACAAGCAATTCTTCGGCAACGACGACGCGCCGCAGCAGGCTACATCGGGCGGCATGGGTGCCGCTGCCGCTATGCAGGCGCTCAAGATGTTCTCCGGCGGCGGGGGCGGCAGCCAGAGCAAGAGCGAGTTCATGGGGCTCGCTATGTCCGAGGCCTCCAAGCTGTTTGACAGCCAGTCGGCCCAGGGTAAGGTCTCGCCCGGTAGCAGCAAGGAGGGCGCGGTGGGTGAGGCGGCCCAGATGGCGCTCAACATGTATCTGAAGAGCCAGGGAGGCGGCGGAGGCGCCAGCGGCCTGTTTGGTCTCGCCAGCAAGTTCCTCTGAGCCTGATTATCCTGTGGCAGGACGCTGCGTCCTACATTGTCTTGAGAATTTTGCCAAAGCCCAAAAACCTACGGCAGGGTCAATGATCAAAAATGCTATTATAGAGGTTTGGAGTGATGCTGTTAAGGAAGTGTGCTTCGGCAGGCGTCGCTCTTACGAAAGAGCAACTTCATCCAGGACTTCGTATGTTTTCAAATGCTGTCCACTTTGTGTTTGGCCAGCCGGCACACAGCAGTACTTGGAAGCACCACCCATTGACCATCAATTGACTGGCCGTGACATCTAAAAGAAACCCTCGGTTCTTAAAAGGCATTTGAAGCTGTCATATGACTGAAGTGTACCTATGGTCAGCCTTGTAGGCTTACCCCGGAACCTTCTAATCACTTAGGCTTCCCCACACCTCGGCATATCCAAGTGAACCCCTCACGTAGCTACGTTAGCTCGGGACAGCTCCCCCTGTAATAGCGTCCTGGACCTGGTATACTCCAGGTATCCATGTATGCATATATATCTGCAGTCGCCACAGTATCTGTGTTGTTGCAAGTGTTGCTTGATCTCGAGATTCGCATCTCCAAGTAAGCTCTTCCGTGCTTCTTATTAACTTTACCTACACAGGTCTCTACCAAAGGTGACTTGTCTTTCTTTCCTTATTCTCTTAAGCCTCCTGTTTCTTCAGGGGGGGTCGTGTTCAACAAGATGCCTTCTCTACCTCAGAGCTACGCGGCTCTGTCGTTCCCGGATGTCAAGCTCTATCACCACCCCAGATCTTCACCCACCCCCACAAAGGTGATCATCGTGGAGCTGCACCGGCCCGAGGCAAAGAACGCCTTCACAGGAGCCATGGTGCACTCGCTCAGCGCGGCGTTCAACATGCTCTCGGCGGACCCCCGCGTCAAGGCCGTGGTGCTGACGGGCTCGGATCCCGCGAACAAGACCTTCTGCGCGGGCATGGACCTCGCCTTCTCCAGCAGCGACGACTCCGGCTCGCCGCTGGAGCAAGAGGAAAGCCGGGAGACGCACCGCGACGGCGGGGGGTTGGTGGCGCTGGCGATCTACAACTGCACGAAGCCGGTGGTAGCGGCGCTCAACGGGTCCGCCGTCGGCGTGGGCATCACCATGACGCTGCCGGCCAACGTACGCGTGGTGTCGCGCGACGCCAAGGTGGGCTTCGTGTTCGCGCGCCGCGGCATCTCCATGGAGGCGTGCAGCACCTTCTTCCTGCCACGCCTGATCGGCGCGTCCAAGGCGCTGCACCTCGTCACCACGGGCGCGGTCTACCCGCCGGACCACCCGCTGCTGCGGGACCTGTTCGGCGGCGAGATCGTCGCGCCGGACCAGGTGCTCCCCCGCGCGCTCGCGCTGGCCGACGAGATCGCCACCAACACCAGCGCCGTGAGCACCCGCGTCATGAAGGACCTGATCTACCGCGGCGGCGACACGCCCGAGGCCGCGCACGCCGTCGAGAGCAAGGTCATCTTCGATCTCTTCCGGAGCAAGGACTTCCTAGAGGGCGTGGCGAGCTTCAAGGAGAGGCGCGCGCCGGACTTCCGCGGCACCGTGGAGGAGGATGCGCCGAGAGTGTGGCCGTGGTGGGAGTGGAACAGGGTCCCGGAGAAGAGCAAGATTTGAGGTGCGGGAGCAAAAGAAGAGCAAGAAGCCAAAAAAGAAGACGAAGAAGTTAGGGCGAAGTGCACAACGGAGGTCGGTGGCGGAGGAGATAAAATCCCGGCATCTGGTGGTGTCTGATATATATACAGAAGTGCAAACCATATCACGGGTTTCTACTCGTCTTATTTAAGGTACCTCACCCTTAGCCGATACCCGGGGATATGGCAATGAACCAATGATGCGCGTTGCAGAATGACGGACAGGAGCAGGCTATTGGAGCCCAACTTCGTGATGCCATGAGACTGAGATCAAAGCTGTGCTCCATTCTCTGCCGCTTTTAAAAATAAAAAACAGGCTTCTGGTGTATTGTACATGGAATTATAAAGACAGAGAGGACCTATCTGTCCCCAAAGTACAGGGCATGAAAGACCGCTATCATTGGCCAAGTGGATTGTCCTCAGCCTCGCTCCGGCTGAATACAACTTGGGGCCTCCTTCTCCCAACCGACACGCCAGGCTGCTCTTCTCACTCCAATCACAACTGTACGCCCTTGTAGGCCCACCGCTGCGGGGCGAAGATGACATCGAAACTGACCATATCGAACGTTCCGATCGCACAGCTGAGGTCGTGGAACCCTTCCAGACCCGTAACTGGCAGATCCTGCTCCTTGTCCGTCTCCTCGTGCAGGTTCCAGCGCTCCGATACGCTCCCATTCCGGGTAAAGAAGACCTCCACCTCGAGCTTGCACTGACTCACCGAGATAAAGGTCATGCCGATGCCGTAGGTCTCGCCGCGTCGGAACGGCTGCGTGAACGTCTTGCCTCCCCAGCGATCGTTGATGTACTTGTGCCCGTCATCGCCGTGCACGGCCAGGCTGCCGCGGTGCCAGCCCGGGAGCCGGAAGGACGGGTACGGCAGCGCAGTGAAGCCCAGCGCGAGGCTCGTCTCGTCCCGGCGGCTGTCATTCTTGATCACGACCTCGTAGTAGATCGTCTTCGGGCGATCCGCGGCCAGCGGGCTGTGCTCGGTGACCGAGTACAGGGGCGGGTAGCCGATGATGCAGCTGTCGCGGGAGTTCTTCTCTGTCTTGCCGCTCCAGACTCCGGGCGAGACCCAGTCCAGGGCGCCACGGAAGCCCGCGTCGGGACGCATCAGCCTGATGTTGAGATGGCGCAGTGCATCCAGGGCGGGAGCGTCAAGGGTGATGGGCCGGGTGAGCTGATGCTGCGCGCACCAGCGCTCACCCTCCTCTGCTTCGGCCTCGGTCGCGTTGGTGGCAGGCGAGCGGTCCCATCCGGAAAAGATATCCGGGGGTGGCGGGAAGAGAGACGTGTCTGGCACGACAGACTCCCAGTCGTGCACCGGATTCGTGTGCGACGGAGGTGGGCCGGGCGGAGGGGCTGTGTAGTCATCGGCTGCTTTGCCGGAGGACGGTGGAGGACCGGGAGGTGGAGCGAAGTCTTCTCCGGGCAGCTCGACAGGCGTAGGAACAGCCAATTCAGCTACGAATGGCTGGGACTGTGGCTGCGGTGGTGATACTTTTGCTGGCGCCTTCGAATATGTTGGTTGCGAAGGAAACTGGCCTGGAGCGGGCCGAGGAGGCTCCTCCTTGTCGTAGTAGTCTTTCTTCCCGAAGCACATGATGGAATCTGTTATTTTCTCTACAGCCAAGCTCAGGTGGTTGTGGACAGATTATTAGAGTCGGAAGTAGGAAACCGCCTCGGACTAGTGGCTTTCTTTTGCGATCAAGCCCAATTGGACGTGCGTTGGCGATTCTCAGGGAGCAAATGAGCCGGGAAAGAATAAATAACGGGAGAGAGGAAGGAATAAGCTGTGGGAGTGAGGCCCCCAACGAATGGATATTATAAGCTAGTTTTTGGACGTTCGATGGCTGAGAGCTTGGCGAACTGGGACTTGGACAAAGTGAACGAGATGTGGATCGCCTAATCTGGTTGGTACACAATGACTGCGCCTTGCCGCAGCGCATTCAATTACGTCGTACCGTGATTTGTCAGTGGCAAAGAAAGACGTTGGGAATGGAGGGTTTGTGTAGAGCGAGAAAGCGATAATAATCACAGTGATTCCAGTTTTCTCTTGTGTATCTCCATGGCCATGCATGATGAGGCGCCAATTGGTCTATATAACACCCCCGTTTGTACCACAATGCCTTTGTAGGAAACAAGTCCAGCTTAGCGGCTTTGTTAACCCTGTAGTAAATTAGTCCCTATGGTCGTCGGTAGCTACCGGAGAATTCCAGTGTGTTTTCCCAAGACCAACCAGAGCCGTCTGGTATGTCCGGGAAGGAAATTGTCTTGTAAAAAGATACCTCAGTAGTTGTATGGCCGCATGATGTACCTGAACCGCGTCGCTGAAGAAAGTCAGAGCTTTGATTGACTTTGAAGTACTTCCAATAAACCCTAACCCATTTCTCATGGCGCTCGTCGATGACACAAACTTTTCTCAGCATAATCACAACTTCGCGGATCTATAATAGCTGGGAGTGTGTGATACCTGGAACCAATAAGATCCAATGGTGGATACGAACACGGAGCTGATTCGATAACAAACTCAGCAGTTTCCCCTGAATAAATATTCTTTTTCCCCTGCAAGTCGATAGCATCGTCGAGCTGTGTCAATGAGAGGAATTTCTACATGTAAAGACCGGCATTAACTTACGCTGTTACATAGCCGCTCTGAGCATGAAAGAGCACAGCCCCGTGCGGGGTATTAAATACATACAAATATTGGATTGCGCTGCGTAGTTGTTGGTTTGCCTGGCAGGCTGCAACCGTTGGTCGAGTTTTCTCCACCTATCGATACATCTAGCAGTTTACATCCAGCAGATATCTCCTTGTCTGTAGCTTTCTACTTAAAACCTCGGACTCTCCGTCGCCCTTTAAAATCCCGGAAAATTGGATCATTCTCCCTAACTCAAGTGAATCTTCTCCTTTAGATACGATGGAGCAGAGTCCCGTAGCTGATAGCAACTTTCAAATACTCGGGAAGACTTTCAAACTTCGTCAGCCAGTTCCACTGTGCGGGCGGTGCCAAGTCATAATAGACAACTGGAAACCCGCTTCGGGCCGTGATTCCATCGGCTTCAGACACCTGGACAGCCGGCACGAAATCAACCTTTCTGCTGAGAGCGGATGCGTACTATGCTCTCTGTTTATCAAGAGCCCCGGTATCACACAAGAATGGAGCGCTGAGGGGGAGCCTACCCCTTTAGTGCTCCTCGAAGATAGATCTAGAAGTCGCATGCCCCCTGTTCACAAATTAATGATTCCTTATCAAGCTGAGCACGTACCATATTTGTCCATCGTAGGGCAAAAGCAAACTTGGACAAACCCTTGTTCAACCTACCGGGTCATTATCACCCCTGCCACTAGCCAAGGTATGCGTATCCCGCTTCACAAGTTCCCAGGGCTGGACTAAGCTGCTCTCTCCTTGCCAGCACTGGACTACGACTCTCCTGAGCCAGACACTACTACTAGGGATGCTCTGCCTCTCTGCAAACACTGGCTTGAAACCTGTCGGGCATCGCATAAAAGCTGTGGGCCGCCCAGTCCTCACAGACTCCCGTCCCGGCTCGTCGACGTCGGAAACAATGGAGTACGGCTGCGGTCTTCACACGAAATCAAGGACGGAGCAAGATATGTGACCTTGAGTCACTGCTGGGGCTCTCGCGAGTTTCTAAACCTTACGGCAAGAACCCTTGAGAGTTTTCGTCACGGAATTCCCCCAGAAGCCCTCCCCAAGACGTTCCGAGACGCAATAAGCGTGGCTCGGTACCTGGGCTACCGGTATCTCTGGATAGACTCGTTATGTATCCTCCAAGACAGCGCTGAGGACTGGAGAAGAGAGTGTAAATCCATGGCCGAGGTGTATGGTGGGGCGGACCTGAACATCGCAGCGACCTCGGCCAACGACGCCAGCGAAGGGTGCTTTTTCAATCGCAAAAAGGCGTGGCGGCACCAGGTCCGCTCGTCGGCCACCGACGGGAAGCTATACGACATGTACCCGGATTATTATTCCAACGACGGACCCGATCGGCTGGCGACCAGAGCATGGGTTGTCCAGGAACGCTACCTGTCGCGACGCGCGCTGCACTTCACCGAGCTGCAAGTCTTCTGGGAGTGTGACCAGCATGCGGCCAGCGAGATATTCCCAGCTGGGCATTCTCCTACCGCGCCGCTCGATATGGTACATCGTAACTTTGCTCTTCAGAAACGCCCTCTGTCTATGACGAGCTGGCCCGGCATTGTCAACAGATACACGTATGCCACGCTGACGAGGAGCACCGATAAGCTGGTGGCGATCGGCGGCCTGGCACAAATCATCCAGGACAACATGAATGACAGCTATGTTGCCGGTCTGTGGGGCAGCTGTCTTGAGATCCAACTGGGTTGGTGCATGAACTACCGCACGACAGTAGATCGATCGAAGAAAAACGCAAGAATCAGGCCGTATACAGCGCCGACGTGGTCCTGGGCATCAATGCGTGGGGAGATCCTCATGATGGATGAGATAACGCAACCAAAGAAACTTGACACCGAAACCCTAGACCAGCTGTGCATCCAAGTCCAGAATGTCAATGTCAAGTACGTGGCAGACAGTAATTTCGGCGAGGTGCAGGAGGCGAATCTCCGACTCCGCTGCGACGCGCTGCTCTATGGAAGTGTCGAGTATAAGCAGTGGGAAAACCAGAAAATTTATTTTGGTAGTAGCGTCCATGCTGTAGATGTGTATGCGTCTTTCGATTGTGTGGACATTGACCCCGAGGGGCCTCTCATTAGCGTCTGTATTCTCCCCATCCGAGAGCACAATGCAAGCAGAGCGGGTTTTGGACTCTTCCTCGAGCGCACCGAAAAGCCTGGGGAGTATCAAAGAATCGGCTTTTACAAAAACAAGGTGGCCTTTCATATGGCGGAGATGTCCAAGACTGGTCGTATTACCAGCGAAAACAGTGACTCTAACTTTGTACGGGTCGAGGTAGATGCTGATGGTAAGGAGGAATATTTCATAGACCTAGTTTAGTCCTGTACAATAACGGTAGACCAGACACTGTAGATAAGGAGAGAGACAATGTCAATACCAACTGATGGATTGAAAAGCTGGCCCGTCCGGTCCGTGTGGTCAAGGATGAGGCGATTGGTTGACCAACTTACAGCTCACTTGAGATGGAGATACAATGCTTTGATGCGTGCGGTCTATTTCACAGGAGCCATATGAGACTGACCTCATACCGTCCGTGATCAAGTGTAAATCTTAATTTCATGAGGGATATCGAAAACTCCACGGGCGTCCAATGGCTAATTACCAACCGTATCCTAATAAACAGCCTTGTGTAGTCATTTCGAGCTTCCAAGCAGCAAGGAGAGAGGGGGAGGGAATCCAAGAATACGGATTGATGGATGTGAGGGAAAGAAGATGCAAGAGAACGACACTAGGGTCGAAAATGAAGACAACCGGCTGCCCAAGTCGCAGCACTGACTTGCTTCTAGCCACTCCGTGACGAGAAGCACGGGAACAGAGATGTAAGAGTGCAGCAGTTACCACCCCGCCTCCTTCCTCTCCTTTCTCCTATGTTTCCATATCTTGAAGGCGAGACCAAAGAGGCCTCCAATGACCGAACATCCAACAGACACTGCTATCCCAATAATGCTACTTTTGGACAGGCCCGTGGAGGAAGATCCGGTGTCATTCACCGGCGCCGGTGGTGATGTCTAGAAGAGTACACGTTAGCTGAAGTAAAACAGAGCCAGCGATTTTGGGAGTTACAGAGCTCGCATTTAGGAAGGAGACATACCGCGGCGCCGGAATGAGACGTGACGGTGAGCATGCTCGTCGACGTCACCGTGGTGGTGCTGCTTGCACCGTCGACGATGCTGGAGGCTATCGTCGAAGTTTCCACACCGTCGCTGGTGGAAGTGACCACGTTTCCGACGGTAGTAGTACTGTAGCTGTGTGCTGTTGAAGTGTACAGAACGGTCACGTACGAGGTGACAGCACGCGCCTTGAGCAGGCCGACATCCTCCAGCGCGCGACGCAGGAGTTCCACCGCCGGTGTTTGCCCTTCGATGAAGGAAGGCTCCGAGGCTGGCGCTTCTCCTTCTACGTCGAGCACGGGAGTTGCCGCTGCCGTAGGAACGGTAGGAGCGGCGCGTTTCGCGACGACCTGAGTCGTTGTTACGGTGGTCCAGAACGTGGAAGTCGAGACACCGCCTTGGACATGTGTCGTAACAGTAGTGTAGCTGGTCGAGGTATCACCGACCCAGGACGTCGAGGTCGCATAGACGGTCGATACACCAAACAAAGTGGTCACATATGTGGATGTGTACGTGACTGTGACGCTAAATGACAAAAGAAAGCAGTGTCAGCGTCGAGTCCTGATGCATATAGTTTTAACAAGATCAGAGACTAATTAGACATTTGGACTCACACATCACCCGGGACACACGGGCCGGAGGTTGGGCAGATATATCCTGGCGCACAGCAAAAGGTGTACGAGCAGCAGGAATTCCCGGCGACACAACACAGGCTGACTGCCGGGCAGTACAGATCACCCGTGTTGCATTGCCGCTTCTATATCTTGGCGGACGTGAGCTCTGCGCTGCCAAACAGACCGCGCGGGACAGGTGATGTGTCTTGGAGAGCGGGATAGCCAAGCCCTATAGGTCCGTCTCGAGGGACGGCTTTGAGGGAAGGATAAGCCGCGGCCCTGACGCATACGGCGCCGAGCAAGGAGACTAGTACCCTCATCATCGTCCCCTGTTGAATATAGTGCATGAACGACCTGGGACGGCGACGATGAGCACGGTAGAGATTAAGAAACTGTGTGGTCCAAGAGAGGCCGAAAGCCGCAAGAAGCGGCTCAGAGTATTATGTACTCTTATGAGACGGGGGGATATAGGAAATCCGATTTGGCAAATGATCGGGCAACATCTCAGCTGAGAGCTAGAAAAGGTGGGAGGGAGATTTCTGTGGTCAGGTCGGGCTAGAATTCTATGACTGCCTGCGTAGCGACCAGAGTGGAGGGGAGACCGTATCTTGCGATACCTGGGATCAAAATGCATAAATCTATCGCCTCTACCTCTCGTCAAGACACCTACGCCTATCTAAAGCTCTTCATCTGCGTTACTTTCCTCTGATCTCGTCGCCTAGGAAAGTCAACGGAATGAGACGGTGGCCCTAGACGCATACCGCAGGTACAAACCATGGACTGCCCGATATCTTCGAGCAGAGATGATATCTCTTAGGCATTGCCCTTGCCTCGAGAGTGCATCGGGTGATCGAGCAAGCCTTGCCAAGTCTTGCCCATCAGTTCGTAAGTTGGAAAGGATGGGAGAACCCAGCTGTCATTGGCTATGGTAGTTCGCTAGAGCGGATGTGCATCCAGCCGCTCAATTATCATATTGATAGCGCGAGCCGTCTTTCAGCCTCAACAGAAACTAGCAAGAATCGCCTTGGCATCGCATGGGCAGCAGTGATCTAGGCTCGCCGGGAGGTTGCGTTAAAAAAATATTTGCCACACCGCGGCGTACCCATACCGGTGGTCGTGCGGGCGAGCGATGTTTCTCCCGATGAGAGTGCGGCAGAGAAGGTCGAGATCATGCAAGGCTCTTCCAGTCAGGGTTCTTCGCGCGGCGAGCACCCAAGTGACCAGTCGCATTTTCCGATAGGCTTGTCCTATATTTAGATAACCTGCCCTTGGTTTTCTTGTAAATCACTGTTAGCACGCTGATAAATGAGGTGAACCAATTTGCCAGGATTTGCCACATCGAACTTGTCAAAAAGCCTGCTGATCTTGACCGCTGAGATGATACGCTGTGTCTTTGATAGGGGCTTCAAGCAGTACGAGTTATACAAGAGTTTTCATTTGCGACAGGCCTTACTTCCCCCAGGGGGTTTATAGAAGTAAGCTACCTCTGCTCTGGAAGGTATTGTAGGTTAGAATCCCAGACAGTACATTGTATAAAGAGACGGGGGGTATGTATGTATTTTGGGTCTCACTTCCGTAAATAACATCGGCCCCTGCAGAAGTTCTGTCTAGGGATGTATGTACTTGGTACAAACCGTACAATACATACATACTGTGCGCGAAATCCCTTAACCAGATTGAGCCAAAAAAACCACAGCTGTCTGCTTGAGGCAGAAAATGCAACGATGCAATCAGGCTGTCAGCTCTGAGAGGAGAGGGAGACTAGCTAGGACGTTTAATCGGCTCCGTTGAACCAAAAACAGTCTGCTGGCGCCTTAGAACTACCAACGGGAGAAACAAAAATCCAGACTCGCCATCCTCTCAGCGGCAGACACAATACTGTAGCATGAATGGGACTGTTACCGCTACTGGCTGCTGCCGTTGGGCGGCGGGATTGGGCGAAACGTATCTGGCCAAGCCTGGTTTGGGTTGTCACCAGAGAGATTGAGACTGAGGAGGGGCTCATGTCGCAACTGTGTTTTCAACTTTGCCCTCGTATTACATTGTTCTTGACCCTCTCCTTATACCTGGTTGAAAAATAGACCAATATTTGTCTGATCATATCGCTGTCTCCCTGGCAGAAGTTATCTCAATCAACCTAAGACCGTGATACTTGTCAACAATATCGAGCATTTTCTACGAGTGAACTGCTCGGCTAAAGGCAGAAAAGGACACATCCATCATTCCGCAGGAATAATGCGTCTGCTTCACACCAAATATTATAGGATTGAAGAGTTTCGAGCCACGCAGATACCGCTCTATGCAATCATCTCGCATAGATGGGGTAGCCAGGAAATCGCCTACCAGGACATTACACGCATTCAGGATGGTGTCGGAGATGGGTATGAAAAGATGCGAAGATTCTGCGCCGTGGCCGCGTCACAGGGGTTCGAGTATGCCTGGGCAGATACGTGCTGCATTGACAAGACAAGTAGTTCGGAGCTCTCCGAGGCGATAAATTCCATGTATACATCTGGTACCAAGATGCGAGCATGTGTTTCGCGTATCTCGATGACGTATCCGAGAGTTCTCCTGAAGCCGTGATGTATGGTTTTGCAGAGAGCAAGTGGTTCACGAGAGGGTGGACACTCCAGGAGGTGATCGCCCCAGCCGTAGTGGTGTTCCTGAACCAGAACTGGGGAGAAATCGGTACCAAGTTGACGCTTGGGTCAGCCATAGCGGAGATCACCAAGATACCCGTATGTTTCTTAGAAGGAACGGAGCTCGAGTGTGCCAGCATCGCACAGAGAATGTCGTGGGCTTCTACGAGGGAAACAACAAGGACCGAGGATCTTGCGTATTGCCTGATGGGCATCTTCCGAGTGCACATATGCTGTACGGCGAAGGCGAGTCGGCGTTCATCCTTTTCCAAGAAGAGATCATGAAGACGTCAGACGACTACAGCCTCTTTGCCCGGAAGTCTTGGACCCACGCTGCTGGTATCTTGGCCACTTCTCCTCGTGCATATCATGACTCTGGCAGCATCGTACCAATAAGGGGCGGGCGTAGGATGAGCAACTGCATTACCGTGGACAACCAGGGAATGCATGGGTGCCTGCGCTTTATAGACTTACCCAGACAACCCGGACAGAGTGTTCGGCTGGCCGTTCTTCCGTGCGAAGAGGAATACGGGACAAACATTAGCCTGGGAATCTACATGTCGGCTGGATCCGGCAATCCAGTACGCTCAACCGGATAAGAGCCAAGAGGGTAGAGATTATTCTCATCAATGGAGCCGCTGAGTGGCAGTACGCCGTCGAGACCAATGCGTCAGACACAGCTGGAAACCCCTTGCGTCGCCTTTGCCATTAGTGAAGGCCGCAGAAAGTGGGCACGCTGCCGTAGTCAAGTCACTACTGGAGAGAGACGCCGGCCAGAAGGTCATGAGGGCGTTGGAGAGCGCCTTAAAGAGAGGCCGCACGGAAGGAGTCGAAGTAATGGTTGATGTACACCCCGTCCCGCTTGACACTGCCCTTGAGCTAGCCACAGAATGGAGACATGGAGCAGGAGTTGAGCTGCTCATCACGAAGCGCGCTATTCCCAGCCAGGATACGCTGATACGAGCCGTCATGAGCAACAACGAGGGAATGGTAGCATTTCTGCTGGGAAGAGGAGTGGAGCCGGCATTGGAAACAGTGGCGGCTGTCAGAGCATGCTGCTCCCAAACGATGGTTGACCTGGTATCCGCGGATATCGCTGGCGGGGCTGAGGGCAGATAAATGGAGGCCTGCCACTTAGATACGAGGCCAAATATGACGCTCCCGACAACAGTAGACTAGACAGAGTGGTTTACTACGGAGAAGAGAAGGTTACGCTATTACTCGTCTCATGTCAAATATAGCTCATTATTACTTCTACGCTCCAACCTGGGACTATCCGCCGGGAGGGCCTATCAAGCTGGGCAGCGTGATTTCGACAGTAAAGCAGCCCGAGATCGCGCTATACACGGCGCCGCCATTGACAAAGGCGGATGTGATCTCGTCGGAGAAGACCCATGTTGAATTCTCACGAGAAAAGCTGCGGGCCGGCGATTTTTCCATCCTATGTCAGTGAACATAGAGGCAAGAGGAGGAAGCGTCTCCACAGGACGGGCCTTCACGCGGCGAGAGGTGTTAGTACCTGCCAAGTGGCGACGGGAACTAGCGAGTCCTACAATACCAGTTTCCTGCCAAAGCTCTCCTCAGTCCTACGACTTGTTGAACTTCGTCACCTGGTAGCACTATAATTTAACATTTAAATTTGCTCTTCCTTCTGGCAGGAATGCCGCTATACCTTCTCAGTCAGCACCTTTCTGTCATATCCAGCACTCTCGACACACTCCTTACAAACCAAAATGACTGATGTGGCTACGTCGCAGCAGCAACAACCAGTAATAGAGATAGAGACTCGCACAGACAACTTCAAAAGGCGGAGAGCAAGTGGATAATAGTAACCATCAGAGAACCCACGTTACAAGATGGCACTCGTTGATCAGAGGGTTGTCCATGCTGATATTTTAGAGCTCTGAACCCGTTTTCACAATGATGACTTGAAACAATATCGATTTAATCTCAGAAACTCGTTTCCCGACGGCTAATGTACAGGTACAGATGCAAGTTCCCGAGACCCGTCAACATGAAGGAGAACGGGCTACATACATCTCTGAGAGGAAGGCGGTCTTCCACTCTTGTCCAAACTACACTCAGTTATCGCACGGGGGAGGCCCTTTTCAAAGCCTCCCGAGCAGTCTCCTCGGCCTCCCGAGCAGTCTTCTCGGCGCGTTTCAGAGCCTGTATCCGGAATTGGAGCCTGCTCCGAGCGTCCTGTATCTCCTGGCTCTCCTGTCCCAATCTGTCTATGTCGGAATCGGGAAGCAGCTCGATGTATTTCCTAGTGAGACCATTTAGGGGCCCATCGGGATCAACCAGAAAGCCTTCGACAATGGTGTGTATGATTCGGTCGATGTAGGCTCGTAAGGAGATCTGCTGCGTGTTAGTCGCGCTGGTTTTTGGCCAAACTGATCCGCTTCCCTAAGTGAGACACAGCGTTGTGATACCACTGAGAAAATTATCTCGTACCTTGTAGTAGACTTTTAGAATATCGTGGACGTCGTGGACCGTATTTTTAAGAGCAGAAGAATGAAACTCATCCAAAATAAAACCGGACAAGTCCTCGGCAACAGTCAATGCAGCTCTAGTTTGGAGGAACTCTCCATTGCTGACCAGCTGATTCATTCTGTTATAGACTTCTTCTAATTTGGATTGGTAGATGTCGCGGACTCGCACGTAAGTTTTGGTCACCCGCAGGGACTGCAGAAGCCTTAGCCTGTGCTCGAAATCGGGATTTGTCGTCTGAGGCGTCTTCGTCCGGTCTGCCTGGCTGTAAGTATTCAGGGTCGCCAGAGCTTTGGCCAGCGCCCTATCGTGGAACGTGGTTATGATCTGCTGGAGCTCATTGTGAAGTAAAGCGGTCGCCCCCTCGGAGGGGCAGACAACTTCGAGGAGCTTGCGGGTGCCGACAGAGACGCCGTTTGCTACGGTTCGCACGTGCTCCTCTGCCATTTGCTCCCACTTTTGGGTCTGCATCTCGTACAGCCGACGGATGACTTCTGGATGGACCATTCCTGGCAGCCCAGACCCATAAACCTGGACCTGCTCTCGGATCTGGTTGAAGATCTCCAGAGAAGCGTCGCCGTCGATCTCGGGTACTTTGTTGGTCGCAATGAAGTACCCGACGCGCTGGATATAGTCATTTTCCGGGGTGCCATGATCCTCAAACTTGAACTCATGGCCCTCTGCTACCATTTTTCTGTCGAACTCCACGTTCAGAGTATGGACTAGCAATCGGATCCTCGCATCTTTAGGGACGTCCCACACAGAAGACAGAGCTTTTTTTGCGTTTGTCTCATAGTTTTGAGCCATGTCTCCAAGATATGAGCGCCGAAGTGTTTGGGTGTTTCTTTCTTCGCCGAGACGTGCTCTCTCGGCCTCCTTTTCCTTCAACCGTACTCTGATTTCTGTGAGGAGGCCTGGAAAGGACTCTTTGATCTCTTTACAAAGCAAATTGCCGAGGAACTCCCTCAGTTTCGTGGATCCTCTTCTATCTTCGCGGATCTCTGTCCAAGGTGCTTTCCCGAAAAGCTCTGATTCTACTTTGGCGAGATCAAAATCGGGGTTCTCTACTTCACCATACGGTCGGTTGCGAACGACAAACAAGCCGTGGTGATCGAAATGAGCTAGGTCCTCAATTTTGTTGTTTACCAGTGAGACAATCTGAGTAAATATGCGTTATTAGCTCGGCTCGACTGCCGCCCAATGGTTCAGAAGAGTCGAAGGGGAGGGTAACTACGTCATTTGCCTGGCTCAGGAGGTCGCATTTCGTAAAGACTCCTATCGTTTTGGTTTTGTCGACGTACTGTTTGGCTAACTTGAATATTTTCTGATGTCCCAGGTCCGCCGTGGCATCCATGACGCAGCTACAGTTTGAGATGCTTAGCTCATGTGGAATATCCGAAGCCCAAGTGGCAGAACAAATGGGAATCGGGAATTGGACAGGTCCAAGGGAAATCACAACAGGACAACCTACATGACAATATTGGCAGACTGCTTCATATAGCCAATCACTAGTTCTTCCACGGCTGGCACTTCCTCATCTTTTATCTTAAAAGCAGTGCCTACGTGGCCAGGAATGTCGAGGATGCTAAAGTGTGAACGGG
>FTLB01686823.1_pt1 | contig 15888 bp, 6 predicted proteins | sample 1658291 | NCBI WGS metagenome assembly FTLB01 (sample SAMEA3914812, study PRJEB12502) | metagenome | biome: forest; material: soil | place: Canada | collected 2011-07-07 | depth 0.1 m
TGACATCAGCGGAACCGCAAATCCCCGAAACGTCCAGCCACAAGGGCGTCAGTCTGGCGTATTCATCGGGACTTCCAGCCACGTAATCCCATTCGTAGGTAATCACAGCGTCACGGCTGTGGTTGGCCACGTTCATGAGCTCGGCGAGCATGATTAATGGTTTCTGTCCGAGATAGTAGCCGGCCTTTCTCAGACTTCAGCGGTGGTTAGCACAATTTGGAGCTAGGTCTCGGCGTTGTGTGGCTATGGGTTGTGCTGACCCTTCTACCGTGTACCGATGTTCTGTTCTCTCATTTCCGGACGCAATCATCCGTTCAGGTAAATACGGACAAGTGGTGTCTATCTTTCCTGAATTAAAAAGCATAATATGGTGAAGCCACATGCTTGTGTTGGCATTGGCGTAGGTGCCATCTGTAAACACGAGGCCAGGCTGGGCCGAGATGATCGTGCAGTCGTCACAAGGCTTAGGTACATTCTTTTGCTGCAGAAACTCCTTCATACCGTTGTTGTCTGTCATGGGAGGTATGGTGAATGGGCCATACCTAGTCTTGACTCGCTTTATCTCGGGATTGCCCGGATGTCTGGATTCAAGGTATTCGTTCTCTAGCTTGTCGTTCATCACAATCGGGTCCACGCCGAGGAGGTCGGAGAGCTCATAGACAGTGCCCATTGGACTTGGACCGGCTGCGGCTGCTCGGAAGATGGCCGTAATAACAGCCGCGAGTGCAAAGGTCCACATGCTGCCGTGGTGTTTGTATTCGAAGAGAGAGAGCAGAGTTCTGATGCACGGTTGCCGCGAAGGAATCTTTCTCCGATGGTGGCTTTCTTTCTGAGGTCCCAAAGGCGTATCGCGTTGAACGTAGCCGCGGAAACAAGGCAAGCTACTTGGCTATGGTGAACTTCACGAGTTCAATATCCTCAGCAACCCGAGGCTGGCGCCATTTTGACTGCTTGTGCGCTTCCTCGCATACATGAGATTGATATTCGGTTTGAACGCTACTATAGGGTGGCTTGGGAGTCAGTTCATGGCTTTGCCGTGTGGAATTACCGACCACGGCCAACTACTGTTTTCAAGAATTCTGGATACAGTAGAAAGGTTCAATGGACCAATGATAGGTGGTATTTATTTCGCGGGCTATTTTAGAAAACGCCATTCATTTACTATAAATTACATGGGCGAGTTCATGGGCCTCTGGGGCGCGCGGAGAATTTCCAAGGCGTTAGCGTCGATGCGGGAGCGGTCGCTTCGGCACATTAGGGTTCGCGTCGCGTATTCTCGCGGAGAATAAAGATACTATATAACGCCAACCCAAGATGCGAACCTCGATGAACCGAGATAGGCCAAAGTACTGTCTGCCATTTTGTCCCGAGCCGTCTATCTGACATGCGAGCCGACCTTCTGATATCCTCGTACGAGCGAACGGCATTAGCGAAGCGTATTCGCGATCTCAGATAATCAACAACACCGCCTGTCAGTGCTGGTTATTATCCGTGAAGTGAACTTCATTCCCGCGTATCGATCGGATAGATATAGTACTTTTAAATCTCTTTCCATCCAGTTCCGGGAGGGCTGTCCAAGCCCATTAAGGACCCCACGCACGCAGCACACTTTAGTCCTCTAGTTTGACATATTAGTAACCTGGAAGTGCTGTCATCAATAGCCTATAAAGTTGGAGATATTTAGAGAGCATTAACCGGAGAACGTTTCTAAGTCGGTGGCTATCTGCATGTCGATGCAGGAGAGCGTCTCAAAGAAGGATTATTGACCAGCGCAAATGTTAAGGATGAGGAACAGTGGTAAATGCGACCGAGAGTCAGATAATCCCACACGATACTGCGCGAATGTCAACGGCTAGAAACAAGCTACCCTATCTAAAAATAACTTCCATTCCTTAGAAAACCAGATTCGAAATATAGATAAGGACTTGTTTCCCAATAGAATAAGAATATCTGGTTGGAAGGTAGCATAGGAGTTTCTGGCAAGCAAATCGCTCTCTGCACTTATCTCTCCCTGTCGTTCTCTCGCACCTGGCTGTGAGCGCCATGGAAGACCATCCTGTGATAGTCGGCATGGCATGCCGTGTTCCTGGAGCCCAGAATCCCAGCAAACTTTGGGACAATATCATTGCGAAGAAAGATATACAGAGGAGAATTCCCGCAGATAGATTCAATATTGGCGCGTTCTACCACCCAGACAATGCCCACAAGGGAACTGTAAGCCCGGCCCAAGTTTTAAAGGCTACTTTGGTAGAGACGCGGCTGACAATCTGCAGACCAACCAGCAGGATGGGTACTTCTTGGATGACCCCGTGGACCTATTTGATGCCGAGTTTTTTGGCATATCAGGGAAAGAGGCCGAGGCCATGGACCCGCAACAACGATTACTACTCGAGGTCGTATACGAAGCCTTGGAAGACGCAAGCATCACACTTGACGAAATCAGCGGGTCCAATACTTCTGTCTTCGTCGGAAGTTTGGGTTTCGACTACGCTATACATGTGTCCAGAGACATTGAGAACAATCCCCGTCACAGCCTCACGGGCCAGGGCAATGCTCTACTCTCCAATCGCATTTCGTTCTTCTACAACCTACACGGCCCAAGCATCACAGTCGACACGGCGTGCTCCTCGTCACTGGTGACCTTTCACATGGGAACTAATTCGATCCTTAGCGGTGAATCAGATATTTCTATTGTCATGGGAGCTGGCCTTTTGATGAATCCTGGCTTTTATACCATGGGCAGTGATATGGGCTTCTTCAGTTCTGACGGCAGATGCCGTAGTTTCGACGCTCATGGGACCGGGTACGCCAGGGGTGAAGGAGTCTGCGTCGTGGTCCTGAAACGCCAGTCCCTTGCTATAGAGCATAGGAATGATATTCGAGCCGTGGTTCGCGCGACGGAAACCAACCACGATGGGAAAAAAACAGGAATTACCGTGCCGTCTTCCAAAGCTCAGGAGGCCATGATTCGTTCAGCGTATTTAAAGGCAGGTCTCAACCCAGACGACACTCAGTACATCGAGGTATGATTTGGCTCCCTTTTGGTCGTTTAAGAACCATAGTTGGCTACTAACATTCATGAGGCTCATGGCACCGGCACAAAAGTGGGCGATCCAGCGGAAGCAAAAGCCATCGCTGGGGTGTTTTGCACCCCGACACGTTTAGAACCTTTATACTTCGGAAGTGTAAAGAGCAACATTGGGCATCTAGAAGGTATACCCGTGACGAACCCCCCCTCGCTGAGCAGGCCAGGAAGCTAAAGAAGCACTCCAGGAGCTGCTGGACTAGCAGGAGTGATCAAAGCGACCTTGGCGCTCGAGAAAGGCAGAATCCCACCAAATATGCATTTCAATACTCCTCACCCAGAGATAAAGTTCTCCGAATGGAAGCTCCGGGTCCCCACCGAGGAAGTTGATTGGCCTATCACCTCTACTGGCGTTCGCCGAGCAAGCTGTAGCTCTTTTGGATTTGGCGGCGCGAATGCACATGCGATCTTGGAGAGTTACAGAGACGCATCCCCGGAGGCTATTATCCCAAAGAACGGTGTTTCTCAAGTCTTCGACCCGGCTCAGGGCCGTCCATACTTGATCCCGTTAACAGCTCACACCCTGGACTCGGCGAAACTGGCAGTGAATGCGTTGGTAAAGTATGTCGAAACGTCCCGAGGGCTTAACGCCAAGGATCTCGCACACAGTCTCAGCTACAAGAGATCGATGCATCGATTTCGATCATTCGCCATCGGAACTAGCCCGCATACTGTCCGCAACCATCTTAAGAAGGTTCTGATAACTGCAAAGTGGAACACCGTGTCTGCAGATCAGAAATCACCTCGGCTCGGATTTGTATTCACAGGACAAGGCGCGCAAGCATACGACATGGGCCGCCAGTTGATCGAACAGTCGCCATTGTTCCGAAAAACGTTGGAGAAATGCGACAGGGTACTTAGCAGCCTACCTGACAGACCAAACTGGAGTCTTGTGGCCGAATTCTTGCGGTCCAAAAAAGAGTCCAGGGTGTCCGAGGCCGCCTTTTCTCAGCCAATGTGCACTTGCCTGCAGCTGGCACTCGTAGATCTGCTCGCATCATGGGGTATTCACCCAGCAGCCGTGTGTGGTCACTCCTCGGGAGAGGTGGCGGCGGCTTATTCAGCAGGCATACTGCCTTTCGAGGCCGCCGTCGTGGTGTCATACTACCGTGGTCTTCACATGAGTCGAGCAGAGGGAAAACCTGGTGCTATGATGGCCGTTGGTCTGGGGGAGAAGGACATAGCTCCGATACTAGAGCCCTTCGTGGGCCGTCTTGTGATCGCAGCCATAAACAGTCCTTCTGGCGTCACAGTCTCGGGGGACGCGGATGCGATCGATGAGCTAGCCGGCTCCCTCTCTGCGTCTGGAATCTTTGCAAGACGCCTCGAGGTCCAGCAAGCCTTCCACTCGCATCATATGCTGCCGCTTGCTGCTACATACCAAGATGCCCTGGAGAGATGCGAGAGATTCACAGTGAAGGGTACTACTTGTCGAATGTTTTCAAGCGTGACTTCGCGAGTCGCCGATTCAGATACGATGGGCGCGCCATACTGGGCCGAAAATATGGTTCGGCCTGTCCAATTTAAGGACGCTTTGACTGGTATCCTCCTGGATGAGGACGAAGACCAGATAGTCGACATTCTCGTGGAAATTGGTCCACATCCAGCCCTCAAAGGCCCCTCGCGTGAGGTGCTCGATTCGCTAAAGATAGAGGCACCTCATATCGCTACGCTCAGTCGAAATCGCGCCGCCTACGAGTCTCTGCTGGACACCGTCGGTCAACTGTTTGCATTGGGGCACACAGTCGACCTGAATGTGGTCAACAAAGACCAGTATCTAGTCGACACCGAAGTAATGCATGTTTCCGGCGCAAAGAAGCTCAAGGATCTGCCATCTTACTCGTGGAGCCACAAGAGTTTCTGGGCAGAGACTCGCCTGCTCCGACAGTTTATGCACAAGGACTTCAGGCATACATTGCTGGGGGCTGTTCTGCCCGGTTCCACGGAGAAGGCTGTCACATTTCGGACTTTCATGCGTCTGAGTGAACTGCCTTGGCTCAGCGGCCATGAGCTGGACGACGCTGTTGTCTTCCCTGGGTCCGGCTATGTCTGCCTTGCTGTCGAGGGAGCCGTGCGTATGAGAGGCTCAGCCGGGGGAATATCTCGAATAAGATTCCAAGACGTGGACATCAAGTCGCCAATGGTTCTCCGAGAATCTGAGCAAGGAACGGAAGTTTTGGTCGACTTGCGTCCGCTGGCGACTTCTGCCAGGACCGTGTCAGACGACTGGCTTGAATTCAACGTGTCCTCGTACAACGAAACTGGACAGTTTGCAGAGCACTGCCATGGCTTCGTGGCAGTGGAAACAGGCAGGCCGGGACCGTTGCGCCCGCTACAGGATGATCCCGCTCCACGAGAGCTGCTTGCCAGCTCTTCTGAGCGAATGAGTGCTTCTCTTTTCTACTCCTATCTCGAAAAGATCGGCTTGCATTACGGCGCAGACTTTAGACTTGTAAAAGACCACATAGTTTTTGGAAAGTCTGCACCTGGCCGCGGCTTCTCACTAGGCGAAATTCAGTATGAGCCGGGTCGGTACACGGTTTCTGAGATCAAAGAACACACCATTCTGCACCCGGCGCTCCTCGATGCTGCTCTCCATATCATATGGCTAGCGGCAAGCGCGAGATTTGGTGGCGTCTCCGCCAGCGTTTACGTACCACGCTCGCTGAAATCGCTGGAAATATCCGGTTATTTGGTTGACCCATCCTACTACAGCGAGATGAACAAGTTCATGGTAACGGCTCGGAGCCGGCAGATAAATCAGCGCGAGACTTTGAGTGACAATATTATCTGGTCGGCCGACGGATCCCAGGTTCTCGTAGAGGGCCGAGATTGGGATATCCAAGCTGTTGGGTTCAGAAAGGACGACCATGCTGGGACCACGCTGTTCTTCCAGGAACGATGGGCACCTTACTTTGATCTCATCGCTTCGGAAGCAACATTACCGGTGGAAGTGAAGGATGTCCATTACCTCATTGATCTCTTCGTCTTTCAGCACCCTTCAGCCAAGATCTTGTATGTCGCATCTTCCCCGGCTGATATTGGTCCATTGCTCGAATGCCTCCAGCCGGGGGACCTGGGTAGACCTCTGTACGAGGTCCTGCACGTATTTATCCCAGGTACCGATGAACAAGGCCAACATGACCTGGGAGAGAGATTCGGCATAACCGTGTGCTCTCCGAATGGATCTTATGATCTCATCGCCGCAACAAGCCCAAATTTCTCGAGCGATATCGTCTCGCCAGATCACTTGCAAATCAATACGACCCTGGTCACGAAAAATAAGATAATGGGTTTTGAGATGCTGGAGACCGTTCAAATTGGACAAGTGTACTTGTCTCGGCGCCAGCGCGTGTCTCGAGACCATAACATGACGGTGATCTTGAGATCCCAGACCGTCACAAGTGAGAGAACCTCGAGCATCTTGCTCAGCCTTGGGGCCTCTAGCGAAGAGATAACGACGATGGATATGGGCTTCGTGTCCTCAGGGCTAGATGGCAAGCAAACTAATAACGACATTGTCGTGCTTGCAAGTCTGGATGGCGACATCGAAGCCGCACAAGAATGGATCTCCGTACGGCATCTCCTGGGGCTGGAACACAAGAATATTGTCTGGGTAGTTGAGGATGCGACGTTGAATCCTACCCATGCAAAGATCAGAGGCTTGCTCAAAACAGCGCGCAACGAGAACCCACAGTCGCGCATCGTCACTCTCGACATCGAAAAGACGGCATCTGCATCTCATGTCGCCAAGAGGATCCGGCAAGCCCTCAGCCAGACTCTCGAAGAGGACGAGATCATGGATCGCAATGGCTGTGCGTTCATCCCGCGGCTCGAGGAAGATGTGTCGCGGAACCGCAAGCTGCCAAACACGCCCGGAAACGTGCCATCAACGCAAAATATCGCAAGTCAACCGCCCATGCAGCTGACCATTGCAAAGATCAGGCTGCTAGAGACGTTGTGTTTTGAGCCGAACCGGGAGCTCATCAACAATGCAATTGGTGAAAATGAGGTCGAGATTAAGGTAATGGCCTCGGCACTTAATTTCCGGGATGTGGCCATTGCGACAGGAATCATCCAGGATTGGGGATTGGGCAACGAGTGCGCCGGTATCGTTACTGCCGTCGGTGTGAAGGTCGATCCTACACATTTTACGCCTGGTGATCGTGTTCTTGCTTATGTCAAGGGGGCACTTGCAACTGTAGTTCGTCCCGATCAGCGAGTATGCCGAAGGATACCGGACGGAGTATCATTCTCCACTGCATCCAGCTTCTTGTCGGTTTTAACCACGGCTATCTATGCTCTCTTTGATATCGGCCGGCTGAGAAAGGGTGAGGTGGTTCTTGTTCATGCCGCCGCTGGCGGGGTCGGCCAGGTTGCCGTGCAGCTTGCTCAGCGAGCAGGTGCAAGAGTACTAGCGACATGCTCCGAATCCAAACGCGCCTTCTTGAAGGAGCAGTTTGGTCTACAGGACTCTCAGATCTTCTCATCGCGCGATGAGTCCTTCGTTCGAGGCGTCATGAAAGCCACTAACGGTCGCGGCATTGATGTCGTGCTCAACAGCCTGTCCGACAAGCTACTGCGAGCCACTTGGAGTTGCATCGGCTGGTTCGGGCGTTTTGTTGAGATCGGGAAGAGAGATATTCATCAGAACTCGAACCTGGCTATGGAGCCTTTCCGGAAGAATGCCACCTTCTCCGCAGTCGATATGGTTACTGTGTTTGAGAAAACTCCTCATGTTAGCGAGCGCTTGATGGACGAAGCTTGCAAATTGGTGTTCGACGGAGAGATCAGCGTGCCTCAGAGCTTGCTGGAGGTTCCCTTTAGTGAGGTTGAGAGAGCTTTCCGCTTGCTGCAGCTTGGCAAGCATATCGGAAAGATTATCTTAGTCCCGCGCCAAGAGCACGATGTCCGCGTTGCGCCACCGATGTATGCAGAAACAATCGGTACGCTGTTCGATGCTTCAAAAACATATCTCCTGGTAGGAGGGCTTGGTGGACTTGGATCTGCTGTTGCCGAGTGGATGTTCGCCGCTGGAGCACGAAGATTTGCGTTCCTTTGCCGGTCCGGCTCTAAGAGCTCTGGTGGCAGTACTCTAGACTGGCTGCGGTCCAAGGGTGCCGTAGTAGCAGTATATGAAGGGGACGTCGCCATATTGGCGGATGTGGAGAGGGTTGTTGACAAGATCGGTTCCCTCGGGGGGGTTTTCCACGCAGCGGCCGTGCTTCGAGACTCGTCCATCCGCACCATGAGCTTCACGCAATGGGAAACCTGTCTGAAAGTGAAGTGCGATGGCGCTTGGAACCTACATACAGCAACAAGCGGTCAAAAGCTCGAATTCTTTACGTGCTTCTCCTCGGTATCGGCAGTTATTGGCAACCCAGGGCAAGCCAACTACAATGCCGCAAACGCATATCTCGATAGTCTGATGAAGTGGCGTCGACATCAAGGGCTTGTTGGGACAAGCATCAACATCGCGGCAGTTTCGAGCGTGGGCATGTTTGCCGACAGGGTAAGGAACCACCCGAATGCTACGAGCAGCAGCCAGCTCGAAACAATCACACCTGCAGAGTTGATGTATTTGATTGAAGAGGCAATACTTTCTGAACAAGCCTTTTCCAATTCATCACCAGAAAACCAAATGATCAAGCAGCTCATCACGGGTCTGAGTACCAAGAACACTTACGGCCCCCTTCGACTTCGATCAGCCTTTCGGGCACTTTATGCGAATCCGAGGGGCGTCCATACGGCTGAATAAAGAGGCAAAAGCTTGCAGCGGCTTCTAGCAGCATCGGAGTATCCTGAGGAGCGAGCCTCGATTTTGCAACAGGGCTTCATTGAGAAAGTCAGTGCGGTACTGGACGTGCCAGCCCAATCTATTACGCCCGAGAATCCGCTCTCTCTTTATGGCCTTGACTCGATTGTAGCTGTGGAGCTCCGGCGATGGTTTAAGGATACTATCGAGGTTGACTTACGCCTATTCGATCTGCTTGGTCCCCGGTCGATTGCGGCTATCGTCAACAAGGCAGTTGCTGCGATGCCCCGTGCAGTTGTAACGAATACTGCGCCCGATGTAAACGGCACAAACAGCGTTCTTACGAACGGTGAAACCCAGCTCACAGCTCCTGCTAAGCCTGACCAGGATCCGATCCCACATTTGAGAGAAAACCGGCCAGTGCCTTGCTCTGCTCTTCAAGCCCGCATCCTCTCTTGCCATTATGACCTCGAAGAGCGATGGCGTCTTAATGCGAGCCTTACAACTACCTTCCAAATCCAGGACGCGCCTGAAAAGATAACAGCCGAGCTGTTGCGAGAGAGCCTTGTCCATTTGGCACATCATCATCCAATTCTAAAAACATCATTTTTGGGTCATGGGGATTTCCCCGTGCAGAAGGAACTTGAAAAGCCATATCCCGATATCCTAGTCGCGCATAACTTGACCAACGACGAAGATCCCGAAATAGCTCTTCAAGAGCTCGTCCGTCAGCAACGGCGCCAGACTTTAAAATTCGAGGACGGGCAAGTATTCCAGGGGACATGGGTTAAGTTACCCGATGCTATCCACGTCTTGATACTGGTACTCCATCGGCTTGTAGTCGACGATAAAAGCATTCAACTCGTAGGCGAATGCTGGAACAAAGTCTGCGAGGCCATGATAGGGGGCAAGGAGCCAGACGATGTCGTCCCTTTTCCACCCATCACATACACAGACTTCGCACTATGGGAGCATACGCAGCTCCATGGTGACAGCATTAACCCCCACCGCCAATTCTGGGAATCCTACCTTGGCGGGGCACAGGATATGTCACGGCTCTTGCCCCACGCCCAGGTTGCAGAACGACCCGCCACGTTCGCGGTGGACACGGCTCGGCACTTCAAGGCCATCCCGGCGAATCTAGGCCGGAGGATGCGTCGCCAATGCGCAAGCTACAACGCTACGCCGCTGTGCTTCTTGTTGATGGCGTTCCGCGTCTTTCTCTATCGTCTGACCGGCGAGGAGGACCTGGTGCTGTGCTTGCTGGATGAAACGCGACCGCATCCGGATACGCATGACGTGGTGGGGTTCTTCACCAATGCTATTCCCTTGCGACTACGCTTATCAGAGAAAGGAGACAGCCGTGGACGCTTCGTTGACCACATCAAGGCTGGCTCTGCCGAGGTGGCAGAGGCGATGCTCCATGGTGTTGTTCCATTCAACCAGATCGCGGCCTGGATGGGCGCAGAAGCGCGACCCGGCGTGACTCCGGTCGCACAGATTGCGTTCCATTACAAGAAAACGGAGGCTGCGCTTGTGATGCCGGATAAACATGGCGTAAACGTAATTCGGGTTGAAGTCCACAAACCTTCAGTTGTGTGGGACTTCGTGCTTGATGTTCTCGAAGGCCCGGAAGGGCAGCTGAAGTTAGGTCTGGAGCATTCGTTGGCTCTTTACACTTGCGAGGACATGCAACACTTCTTGGAACAATTTTCGGTCTTTCTAACATCTCTCATCAAGGACCAGTACCAGGAGATTACGGAGGTGGTGCTTGATTATGCCAAAGCAGCAGAGCACCTAGAGGTTAATGGCTACAAGTAGCAGGAAGAAACGGCTCAATGGAAGACATTCTATTTAATTGTATATTTTACTGCTTTCATGTTCGAACGTTGGAAATTTAAAAAAGCAGACAGACAAGAGCCCCATCAACGTGGACATCGGAGATGCTAGTGCGGAAGAGGTGCGATGGTGGGCGGCGATTCTGGCACTCGACCAAGGCTGGCAAGCGACCATGACTCTGGAGCGAGATCACGGTCTTCGATGTCTGGGTCTCTCGAGGAACTACGTCAATGGCAAGGTAGAATCTAAACCTGTCAACAATGCTGAGACGTTTACGGCTTCGGGTCGTTCACCAATGCATCGTCCCAGCGATGTGACGGAAGTTCCTATTTACTGCGGAGAGTATTCTGGGCTGGCTACGCTCCCAGGGATATGCAGCACATGAGAGGGAGATATGGAAGCACGAATGGTTTGATATGTTGGATTCTGTTGAAGACGAGGAAAATGCCTGTACTGGGCCCTTTAGAAATATGAAACAAGTCAATTTCATCCATGTAGCGCCCATAGCTGCCGTGAATTAAGGGTGTCTTGGTGTACAAGAGGTGACAAATGAGCCAGTCGATTAGTAGTGTTTCCAGTCAGTACTAGGTCGGTGATCTCGGAGCTACACGAGTTGCAAGCTGCTTCAATGCTTAGGAGCCACCCACGATGGGGTTATTAACGTGGATGTGCCCCGCCAGGATTGCATATCCATGTCTGGCTGACAGCGCGGGTAGAGTTTGCATACGACTCGAGTCCTGGCGTATATGAGCATAGTGTCATAATTGGAGCCGTGCTCGCATTCTAATATAAATGGCCATTGTTTGAAGAGTGCGGTTGTCGAAGCCATACCAACTTCCTCTACCCAATCAATAACATCAGCTCTTCCTTGATTCCACAAATGACGTCCAGTCCCTGCCATTAGAGGTATCGTTAGATGCGGGACCTTACAGTCGCCCGTTGTGAAAGGCGAGATCGAAGGGCCTATCAGCTGCGACTCAGGCCAAGGAACGCCAAAGACGTACCAATGGCATTCGAGCTTGCTCTGATGAGGTTGTTGAGCGAGATTGGCCGTTGGCTTTCTTTCCTCCGCCGCACCATGTCCAGCAGCCTCCGAAGGTCCGACGTAAACTCTGCGTCCCCCGACAGATTTCCCACGAGCGCCGACTCCACCGTCACCTGCCGGACCGTTATACTCTCATCCTCGCCCGGTGAGGTGGGTAAACCGGAATCCGCTCCTGCGATATCCTCTCGCGATCGAATGGCCATGGGATGCTCGCTGACGACATCTGCATTCCACGCCAGGAAGAGCTCAACGATTCCAACCCATCGCTTGCGGTTCTCTCGGGAGGGAGTCGGTCCGGGTCTGCGTGGAATAAAAATGCTAGAAAAGCAGTGGTAGCCATATTCGAGCACGATATGCCAGAGGCTAGTTGACTGCCAGAGTCCGTCGGGGTCAGCACCACGTTCGAATAACAGTTTGACTAAATCGGGCTCGGGCAGGTCCCAGTATCCGAAAGTATTGTCCCAGGGCACGGCAGGACTCTCGGGGAGCAATGAGTTGAGAAGTGGCGACATTTTGGACCGGTTCATGTCGCGAGACGGGTCAACTGCTTTGAAGTAGGTCATGAGGCCATATCTCGCGGCTAGTATAGAGGCCCCTTCGAGCGGGGTTCGCGCTAGGAACTCGTGCTTTGCATCTAGGTCCTCCTGGAGTGCGGGTGCGTCATTGGTAGATGCTGAAGATGGTTGCATTTGTGAAGTCTGCGTTTTCAATACCACGCCACAGAATTCCTGGAAGAGCCGCGCATAGGCCATGACGGTCGGCGGTAGTTCATAGGACATGCCCAAGGAAGCAGGCCTATATGTTTTCTCCAGCAGCAATGCATCGGCCATTCTGGCGTAGTAAATCCCACTGTTGATGCAGCGGTTGCTCTCCTCCTTCAAGTTTTTGAGATCTTCTGTTTTGTTGACAAGTTTCAGCCATAAGACGCAGGCGCCTAACAGACCAAGGTAGAGAACAGGATCGACGGCCGCGCCCGCCTCGCTCGTATGTCCTCCAATGAAGTCCCTGGCAGTTTGATGCATGAACATTGCCTGGTTGTCACGGCAGACGATCAGGCCACCAGTGCGACTGATGATCCTCCGCTGAGCATCTTGGTTCGCCTGCGTCAGACTCTTGATGCTATCAAGTTCCTTGTCGTTGACAGCAGCGAGATCACTCGAGAGGATCCGAGGGCGCTCCTCCCCTTTGCCTCGGTTGCAGCCATCAGTTGCCCATGATAAGATTGCGAAGTCTACTGGCGAAGTCGCCAAAGCGAGTATTGTCAGAGTCTGCCATGCCTCCTGGGCGTACGGCTTGGGAATGGTGTCTATCATTCTCTGGTAGGTTTGATCAAGCCCCGGAGGCATGGCACGAAGCACCTCGCGAAGCTCGTTCAACGTGGCACCGTGCACAATCGAGTCGATCATCTGCGAAGTCGCCAGTGCAGTCCAGAGAAACATTCCCTCGGACTTTTGAAGCAATTCTTGCCTCACATTGTCGAGGTACCCCGAGGATAATCCTTCCCGTTCAAGACTCTGGACTCTTCGATCTACATATCGAGAAATATCGTCCAGGTTATGAGTGTCTAGTCGGAACGTCTGCGCCATCCGGGATCTGCACATATGCTCAACGGCGGGAACTGGACGCCCCGAAAAGCAAACTTTGACGTTCCGGTATGATAGAATGCTGTCGATGAGGGAGAACATTTGAGGCAACTCATTCGTGATACCAGTATCGCTTCTCCACTCGTCCAGGGCGTCTATGAAGAGGTGAAAGGCCGTATCATTGGAACTTTCGATGATGTGACGGAAAATTTCAAGCATCATCTGCCAATTCTGTCCAACCGTTATAAGTGACCAGCCTGGCTTGAAATCTCGCCCGGCTACTGCCCGTGCAAGTGTCGGAGATTGGTCGAATATCTGGGTCAGCAAGACCCGCAGCATGTATGTTGGCCCGGTGTGACCCTTCGCGGCGGAGAAAATGCAGAATGCTGTCACGGACTTTGACCCTAGAGGCTCGTCACGCCTTTTGCAGTCCCGGATGAGTTGTTTCATAAATGTCGTCTTGCCGCAGCCCGCCTTTCCGGTAATCCAGAGCAGATTGACATCCTTTTCATATAGCCACGTCATCAAATCCGGGTGCCCTCCCTGCGACGGCAGTAACACCGAATCCGCTGCATTTGCTGTCTCAAGATCCGAGGTATCGGATGGCCTGTCTACTCGAAGCGAGTTCATCATGAGCTCCTCGGCTAGCAACGACACCAAGCATTAGCACCAGAAAAGAGAAGTAAACTGTGCAAGCGTTAATGCACTTACCAGCGGCGTGGAAGTCTGCTTCTTTCAACAAAATCTTGGTATTTCCGAATTGGGTGCGGGCGGCATTGTCCTGAGGCTCGTTTTTCGACATCGATGACTGGATAAAATCAACAACCACCGAGAAATCGGGAAGAGTCTCCAGCTGTGTAAGCTGAAAGTGATCAGCAGGAACAAGGTGTGTTGATGCGGACGGAGAGCGGTAGGCTGCAGAGGCTACTGGTACAAGCTGCGATTATGAAGAGGGTTAGCCAGAGGTCATATTCGACGGTCAACGACACATACACGCGCACACATAAAAAAAGTGGGAGTAGGGCGGAAGGGGGCTAGAGATGGGGGTGGGTTGGGGGATTGGCAGCAAGGCCGGCAAGCTTGAATACATACAATCCGTGAGTTATCCGTCGGACGGCTCTCGCACATTGAAAGAATCGGCACCATCACACGGACGGAAAGAGTCTGAAACTCGGCTTGGATGTCTCGCAGCAGGCTTTCATTTTGCCGCAGAGCAGGCAGAGAGTCTCCCACATACAGTCTCTTGAAAGAAATGGTATCCCCCGTCGCCATCCTAGGGCGACTATAGGACGATTCGAACAGGTCTCTGACGATGTCTGACGTGTTCTGAAGACCTGACGGGTTGTGAGGGGTTCCCAGGAAGACGATTCCCCGGGTCCATTCGAGAATGTCGGCAAAGGGTTTCTCCACTGAAGCAATATTGAGAGCCTCCTTGAGAAGTATGCCGCCGACACCATGTGCCACAAAGACTATAGACTGCGGGGCAGATTGCGAGTAGGTGGAAGCCAGTGTAGACGTATTTTCCACGGGTTTTCCAGCCAGCTGGCCATGGAGAGCCTCGAGAAAGTCGGTCGCGAGTCTTCTCAGTTGGGATCTCTTCAGGAAGTCCAGAATGCTATATTCACATCTCCAGTGGATCAACTTCCATGTCGCAATGCTGGACCTATCTGCCCAGCCAGCCCCTGACAATGGGTAGAGACCACTCACAAATACGACGCATGAGCCGTCGTACTGCGAGCCAGTCTGCTCTAGGAATTGGCTTCGCGGAGGATACATGGCCAGTGCGGTGGTAGTCGAGGACGCGGTGCTCTCACCAATATCGAACTGCTCTAGTAGGGATGCGGCCTGGATGTTTTTGTGCGACCTGGCAATGGAAAGCGGTACTCGACCTCGATGGTCTTTAGTAGTTGGCGATGCGCCTGATGCTAGCAGCAGCTGGATGACTTCGGTGGAGCCCTTCTTGGCGGCTACATGCAATGGCATCTGGCCCTTCGTATCCTCGGCACTTGTGTCGGCGCCAGCATCGACGAGCAGCCGGACGACATCTGCGGTAGGGTTGGGCGATTTGCAGGCGTAGTGCAAGGGCGTTTGCTGTTGCTTGTCGGGTATGTCAACCGGGATCTTCGCAGTCAGGAGCTCTATGGCAGCGGGCAGCCAACCGCCATAGGCTGCCAAGTGCAAGGGAGAGATATCGCGAGCCCGTTCCACGCGGATATCTGCACCTCCGCTGATAAGGAGTCGCACAGTCTCCGCGGCCCCAGTATAAGCAGCGACATGCAACGGCGTCCAGCCTCTTCTGTCGGCGTGATTTATGTTTTGTCCCACATCCAGCAAGAGCCGGATCGTTGATGCCGACTTCGACTCACATGCGTTGAAGAGGGGGGTGCGTTTTTCAGAGTCGAGATCCGTGCGCGAAGAAACCAGCAGTCGCACAACATCGTCATGTGCCCTCTCTGCGGCCCAATGGATAGGAAGTCGCTTGTATTTGTCCTCTGCCCGTATTGGTGCGTTGTATTCCATCAACAGCCTAGCAATATCGGAGTAGCCTAGCATCGCGGCGATATGGAGGAGGCTTGGCTGG
>FTLB01843377.1_pt1 | contig 15886 bp, 17 predicted proteins | sample 1658291 | NCBI WGS metagenome assembly FTLB01 (sample SAMEA3914812, study PRJEB12502) | metagenome | biome: forest; material: soil | place: Canada | collected 2011-07-07 | depth 0.1 m
TCTCCCAGTTTGCTCACCACTGCGAGAGCGAACAGGGATGGGCCACATAGCGCCGTGTTCGGCGCTGTACTTCCTTGGATTACAGGGCAGTGGCAGTGAGTAAGATTAAGATGTGCTTTTCGGCATGGACGTATAGATAGAGCTGCAGTATGTTGCAGTATGTTTGTATAGAGCTTAGGAGGGTAGCGATAGATATATTGTAGACTAAAATGAAACGGCACAATGCCCTGAAGGACGTCATTGGCGACTTTATCTTATAGAGGATGGAAAACGCATTAGCAAGGGAGGCCCCTAAACGCAGCCGAGTGGCCAAGCAGAGACTGAGGGAGGGAACTGTAAGTGTAGAGCACCTTTGCGGTGTGGAGTATAAAGCTACTGCCTACCGGCCGTTATTGTACAATACTACGTAGAGTCTCCGTAGCCTAGCTTGCCTTGGCGGCTTTCGAATAGAAAATATGGAATTACGGAGGCTTTGAGTCTGGCCATCGGAGAGCTGAAAAAAACGAAGTTCCGAACCAACTCCAACATCCTGGTCTGGGAAATTTTGCGTGTCCTGTTGTCCTTCTCAACAGCCAAGAAACCGTTGGGCTGAACCAGGCTAAATGCACTTACTTGGAGGGGTTCTGGACCGTTTAGTGCTTCAAGCCACCAAGCTTAGACAAGCCATGCGCTGGAGAACCGTGCCACCGGCCATCCCACAGGGAGTTAGTGCGCTAATGAGAGAGGGGGTTTTTGATATTGAGCGAGCTACTGTAGTGGGTGCGCCAGTGTCCAAACGCCACAATTTGCTCCTTGCACGACAAAAATGCCTCGCCTCTCGGCACGGACCTTGGATCTCAAGTTCCCGGCAGACCACAGCTTGGCAAGCTCTCCCCTGAGGTACAGTATTCAAGCCCTTTCGTACTGCCATCGCCCATGGAGTACGCAACAAGGGAGTTATGGCCAACTAAAAAGATAGACGCCGTGATGGGAAGCTCATTCTACGAGACGCAACGACTGACAACGAGTCGCTACCACTACTATGTGCGCACTCTGGGTCTTTTGATGACCGTCTGTACCTAAATACTACTTCTCGGTACACGGCTGTGTCACCTCTAACTCGACGGTATCCCTTCCCGCCCCCTCATATCAGCGCGGAGTCGGGGCCGCATCATGGGCCGCATATTCGCCATTTCCCTGGGAACAGGTTCTTCCTTCGATGCCAGCCCCCAGGCGTCGGCGCTGTGCCGTGTCTGCTCGCGCCTCGCCTGTCTCGTCCCGTCGTTGCATCACCGAGGTCTGTGTGTTGCGCAGGTGGTGCCGGCTTAAATTGACGAGCGCCAGGAAAGCGATGACCTACTAGAAGCAAGCAAAGAAGGTGACACAAACCGGAACGCCGGCGGTAGGTAAGCTGGTAAGGTAGCTTGGGAAGACCAGCCTCGACCAGCCTCATCTCGCCTCTTTCGGCCGGGATTGCAACGAGGGTGGGAAGATTCCTTATTCCTTTGCTCGATTGAGTACCGCACTCAAACTGGCCAGACATGCACCAGATAGTGTACCCTGCAATGTGGTCTGTCATCGTGACGAAACCAGCCGAGCCTGACAGATATGCTGCAGGTCACCCTAGACCGCCTACGGCTTGCCAGACTGCCCCGGCGCACCTCTGTCACTGCAGCCGCTAAGATACACGGTGTCGCCGGGTCGGGGATCAAGGTCTCAGCTAGCCTTCAGTACACCACGGGAACCTGAGACGCCAGCGAGGAGGAAGAAGAAGAGGAGGAAGAAGAAGAAGAAGAAGAGGAGGAAGAAGAAGAAGAAGAAGAAGAGGAGGAGCAGATTTCCCCGCGCTCCCTCTGACCCCAACCATAGCCACTGTACGCTCGGCGAATTCGCCGAGCTCTATTTCCCAGAAACCATATACGGCCAGAGAAAGAGGCGTCAGGGCAACCCTGCATGCCCTGGCGGATGTGATTTCTCTCTCGCGCGCGCCTTGACTTTGTCTTGCACGGCTTTGAACCAAGAATAGTTATTGCCCCTCCTTCCTCGTCCCCTCACCAGTCTCCACTTGTTCACCGACTGGGTTCTGCAAAGTACAGTACATCTTCCGATACCTAACTACCACCTCCAATCCCTACTCCGTAGGTATACATCGCCGGCATATGTCACCTACCCTTGTAGGTAGGTACGGGGTACATGCGCGCAGGTTTTAGCAGTAGATGCCCTAAATATATAGCATGTATGTATGTATGCATGTCTGCATGCAGGTGCCTATGTTCCATGTACGCGTACCTACCTAGTTGCTGCGCTGGAATCAACAACGCCGAAGCCGCATTATGAGACCGGCGAAGCACTATTCTCAGGGTTCCCAAGAGGACCATCGCCGAGGTCATATCTCTCGGGCTTTCTGTCGCTTTGCCTTCCTCGGCGCAGAAGAGAGACATCGGGCAGCCAGAGAGCCGGGGAAGCACTGGACTTATCCGGGCAGGCCGTACGTTCTCTGGTGCTGTCTCGTACTGTGCTCCGGCTCCGGCATCTCGCACACTGATTGAGCTAGCAGGCACCCTCAACATAGACCGCCTAAACAAGCAAAGACGTGTGTGCAGGGGGCAGTTCGTGCCGAAAGCGTTTCTCAACGGCGGCCGGAGAATGAAAGGAGGAAAAAGTTAATCAGCTCACGAACCAAGATTCTGCTCCCCAGAAGGAGTCTAGGTCGTCGTCCTGGTTCGAGCTGGGCCAAATACTACTACCAAGAAGGCATCCCGTAACATGGGAAGGAAAATAACAGCAATCTCTTCTTACCACACCCCTCCCCCCCTTCCTTCTTTGTCTTCATCCCGCAAACCCCAGCGCCAGCTAGCAAAGCTCAGCGCAGTAAGGTCGATGGGCCTAACAGAAGACCCCGGCGGCGCCAGGCGCAGAGTCGCACTCTCAAATTTCGCATTTCGCTCGATTGCACAGACTTGGCCAATATTGGTGTTATTTCGCAGCGCACACTGATAGGGACGTAAGAGGGGAAAAGAGAGGGCTATCTTGATCGGTCCGGGTGGTAAACCATGTCCGTTCTCGAAGCGCCTAGCGAATCCAGAACTACTGTAGAACCCAGAAAGGGCTGTCACCATGCGTCAGTGCATCGACACTCTCGCCCTGGGGAAGAGCAGATCTACCACGAGCATGGGCTGGTTTGCGCATCGACCTCTTCTCTTTACTTTTCTCGTTCCTATTCCCCCTTTTCTTCCCACCCTTCCTCTTGCTAAAGAAAGAGCCTTGTGACGCAAACGAACCAGCGGTCTCCTGCCCACACATCTAGGACGTCTCTCTATTCTGCTAATATATTGTGGACGTTGGACTCGGGAGGTTCTGCCGAAGCTTGGACCATCCGATGATGGGGGCTTGGATCGCTCTGGGTCGCTCTGGGTGGTACTGTACCCACCGCCAACCGCCCGCCAGAACCAGCCCTGCTCGGCCTGCCGCTGATGCGGAGAACGTTGGCTGCAGCCGCTTAGTTTTTTTTGGCGTTGCATTCGTTATGAGTGAGTAGTAGTGGGGAGGAGGGAACCAAAGGACTGCGGAGGGTCGGCACTTGGGGAGAAAAAAAAGAGAGAACTTTGGTAGTTCGCGCAGAGACCCTGGCAGAGCCGGGAATCTTGGCTCGACTCCAAGATAATTAATGGCCGAACAAGATCCTAGTGTTACATGGCGTTTGTTGAGAGGGCAATATTGATAAGCTTCTTTTGTCATGGTTTCTGTTTCCAGTCGCGGTGTCATCTCATTTCAATATTACACCGTAGGTCGAGATCACGATGACGACGATCCAATCTCGCAAGACAATCCTCAGTTCAGTTTGAACGGTATGAGTCTATGTACGAGTACTTATCTTGCTCACGGTTTACATGATCAACGGGAGGCAGAGATTGTATGTCGGCTGAGCTTCCAATTACTCGAATCGATATTGTAACTGGGTAGTCATTATCCAAACCAGTAGTACCTAGACCCCGAGACTTGTGTATCCAATGCTTCTTGTCGAATTGGCCCCTGGATTGGGCACGGAAGATGGGACTCTGCCCCTTTGGTAGAGTTGATAACGCCGCCAGATCTCATCCAGTTCACGTGGTTTTCTTCAGCATGCGGCATGCATGACAGGTAGCCTAGGGGGCATGCCTTTTGTAAAGCAGCCGGGTGCTAGTCAATACCGTCCCAAGTTGTCGGTAGGAGCCAGTAGGAAGGCTCAGCCTTGAAGTCGTTCCCTATCTTGGGCTGATCTTGAGCTATGCTTTGGCTACAATTTCGAGAGTATCACGTCGTAGCTTTGAATTCTCTATCTCTGTATCCGCTGCTCTCTGAGTCGGACGGTCGGATCAAGACATGTAGATTTTAAGTCGATGGGCGTATCTCGATCTAGTCTTGCAATTGAGCTTGGATTCACATGCCGGCTGCTAGGCAGACGCCCGCCTGAGGACATGATATCTCGTCGACCCGTGCCTCACTTCCTAACAGTAAATTCAGCGGAAGAAGAGAACAAAATGCAAGTTACAGGCCGTAGTAAAAGTTATTGGGCAAAATAAGCTGATGAACCGTCATGTTTTGATAGAGAAGACATAAGAATACTGGATTCGATTTTTAAGCTTTTTTATTTATTTAAAGCATAACAAAGAAGTGGGAAGTAAACACAAAAAAGGAGAGAGGGAAACAACAGCCTGGCCGAACATTTCATTCCTGACCAACGTCCGGATTCCTATCCAACAGTCTGAAAAGCAACACGCAAGGGAAAATAGAGAACGCATCAAATAACACATACATATAAAGAGACCAATCGGGCGATAGGAGGAGAAAAAGGAACAGACTGGAACGAAGGAAAGGAGGGAAAATCCGCATAGAGAAGAGCAGTGCGTGGGAAACACATCGCAGATTCTTCCGTCATGTTATCCGTACCGCAAACACTCTCGAGGGTTTATAAATCCTCCTCAAATAAGCCGAAGCAACGAAAGAAAGAATAGTGCGGTTCAAAAGTCGATCCCCAGAAAAGGCTTCCCATATCTTCAGGTATGTCGATGTGCGGACAGCCGTTGGCAATACGAGTTTCACAACTGTCCCATCCAACGTCGATTCACAATTTTGGATGTAAAGCAAACAGTCATGACATAAATCTGACGCAGGCCCGTGATTTTGTCCGTATTGGGGGGGAAGCTAGTAAAGAACAGTTAGGGGTTGAGTGTTGTCCTTTCACTGTGTGGTGAAGTTGTTGATGGCCTGTTTTGATCTGCCTTTTGTCCTAGGAAGCCATAGAGGCAACGTCTGCATACTTGTCGGTGCAAGCTTTGCGGTGGCGCCGACCAGGCCGCCGATCTCTCGGCTCTGTCAAGGCAGGTCGAGTCCTGAGCATCATTCGACGGAGGAGAGGAACTTCGAGAGCATTAGTGCTGCCAGCCTCGCGGACTAGAAGAAACCGAATGTCCAAGGGAAGCCCATGGAGGATGTCACAAGGATGGAAATGGCCCGGCTTGGACAGCTGATGGTGGAGTTTCGCGGCCAGTTCGAGCCCCTTCGTATTAAAATCTTGAGGGGTGTCGCAGAGGATTCGGCGAATCTCAGTATAGGTCTCGAAGATCCGGACGTGGTCTTCTACCTTGTCGTCCTTGAGAGCACGCAACACAGCAGCGAGCTCGTGCGAGCTGGAAATGGGCAGACATCTGCTGCAGTCGGGTCCTGGGCAGGGCAGCCAGTGGGTTGATCTGAGGTTGAACAGCCATCGCTTCCCAATTTCATCGATAACGGTGGACAGGAAACAGTTGGCGCAGACGGCTTGCACGCAGCACTGCGTTAGACTGAATAGCGGGCGAAGTTCGCTGGCGAGACTGGGTTTACTTCCACCGTCCTGGTTGCCGGTATCCAGCAATACAGGTACAGAGTCGACTCTGGGTATTTTGCATCTGCTGCATACGTTGAAGGAGATTGAGCCATCTGCGAAGAATTTCTCGTGGTCGTTGATTCGTAAGATGTGATTAGTGGAGTGCTCGGCTGAGAGAGGATTGTCGAGGACGTTTTCCGATTGTGCTGCCTCGCGTGCGATGTCTAGTTCCACGAACTTGGGTAGCAGCGTGCTATGCGCCGTAGCCGTTTCATGGTAGTGTCTCACGAGCTCAACGGGAGTTTCTCTGCTCTCCTCCACTTTCTCTCGGAGATCCTGGTTGATCTTCTCGAGCTGCCTCATCTGGAGCTCGGACTTCAGCAGCTTCTGGCGAGCTTCCTCCGTGGGCTTGGTCTCGTCCTGGCTGTGAGGAAGAGGAGAGAACAGTCGAGGCAGCAGGAGGAATAGAACCACGATAGGTTATAAAGGGTACAGTTGAAGATCCTCTGTTACTCGGTACCATGTAAACACGCTCTATGCCGTTGTGGATGATAGTCCACACCTCTGTATCACTCCGGGTATTGCCTGTCTGCTTGAAGCAAAGTTAGCGAGAGACTGAGTCGAGGACTGCTCATCCCATCCCAATGTTAAAACACGTCAAAACTTACTGGACCAGGTGAGACTTCATAGACACCCTCAGGTAAATTCGACGAGGGGGCCGTGGGTACCACGCTCCCAGAGGGACGCGATCTATTTGAGATTGAGCAGCCTGGCAGGTGTTTAACCCGTGATTTGTTGATAGGCGAAGTCATTGGTTGCTCATGGAAGGCGGATGAATGAGTAGAGATGTGTTTGAGAAATAAAACAACACGCAATAGAGACTCAAGTTTGGACGGCGGAGAAGTGGTGTTATATAGTAATATGAGAAGATGCGTGGTATCCCAAGTATCCGATGAGAATGGAGACAGACAACCAGGTTTGCATCGAGTTTGGTACTCAGTGTTCTCGTGCCATCACTCCTATTTGTTCTTAATCCAAGCATCGTGTAAGTACCCAGTTCTTGGCACCGTCATGGGCAAGTGTAGGTCTCCGTGTAGTTGCAAGTCCCGAGGAAGTATCGCGGTGGAACCAACGTTGGGACTTCCCAGGTCATAGGGGACAGTTCTTGGGGCTGGCTGCACATACGGCACATCCTGAGAGCCATGTATACTCTGCTTGATATGAGTATGTGGGCATGTGAGCATCTATACGTCGCTGAGTGGCTGGATACTACCAGGTATAACTCGGTCAGGCTCGCGTGGCTTGCTCTGAAGTAGCAAAATTTAAACAAAAGGACCTTACCGCCGTCGATCATGCCTATAAGGAGCCTCTATAGATCTCACCTCGAGACAGCTGAGAGGTTCGGGCTCAAGATAATGGAATATCGCATCGACGATGATTGGCTATAATTCACAAGGCATCAAAATTTCCTTTTTTAGTCTGGTCCCCAAGTAAATGCGGTGCAGGACCTGAGAGACCTAAGGGAGGGTTGCACGAGAACATGGTTGGCTGTGGTGTCTTAGAGGAGTGGCTTTCCGATATAGTAATGCCCAGAGGAGACCTCACGGTAAGGATAACAAGACGCCATAATCCTGGCGGCGCTCTCAGATTTTACGTTTTCACGCATTTCTTTTTCCTGTGCTGTCTTGGGGGCCGTTCTGTTATCGCTGGCTCTGTCCGCCTGCCTCGCTCCCCTTTTCTCCAAATTTCAGCCTCACAAAACGGGGTGATGCCTTCCTCATGGGTTTGTCTTCTATCTCCTGCCTCAGTCATGCTGGCAGCTCGCTTACTGGTTGGCGAGGTAGCTAGGTGGCTCTGAACCGTCTGATACAGATCCTGATATGCCGCCATGCTATACTTCGTTAACGCCATATCGTATCTTGGATCGATCGACGAAGCGGGTCGATGTGTCTGGTAGCGGAACGCTCTCTATCGGTAAAAGCATCTGAGAGTATACCGTACGTTGGTATGGGCATGGGGGTACTGAGCCTCCAGATGATACAAATGCTACGTAAAAACTATGTCTATACGCAAAGGTAGGGAGGAGGGGGAAAAAGCAATGATACCGAGATACGTATTCTAACCAGTGATGGCCTTTTCTCCCTCGATGCTTGACCCCTCTGTGGCGTTTAGGACGACAAAAGCAAAAATGAGCTACTGAGACATACAAGGATCGGCATACTTGTGAAAAGATAGGCCATGACGCGATGCGAAGCTATGTCCCGTCACTGGCGGGGGAGCGCAGGGTCTCTACGCTTGATATGCCCTGCGGCCCGACCTCTGTGTTTAGGTTCCCTCCTCTCGGGGCCCAAATAAGGACGTCTCTTGAGAAAAGCAAAGATGTAGTTCTAGATCGTCCAGACTCTCCTCCTGGCCTACACAGAAGCAAGCGCCTAGTCTTATCACCCTCTCCTGTCCGGTGCATGACCGGAGAATTTGTGCTTTACGCCTTTAGCCACCCATGAGTTTCGCCCTCCTCTGCCAATCGCCTTCCTCATGACATAAAGTTAGAGTCAAAGTATCCTTCCCTGGAGTAGCCGGAACCGAGAATCGACTCGGCAGACACGGCAGAGCCCAGCTTGGTCGCAAATTTTGCCCGAGTCCCCGATGCGCCGGGGCCTGAGTTTGCGAATTCGCCAAACAGAACATTGCTTGTTCTCTCGTCACCGCTATTCCAGACATGCCACCCCACGGGATTGATGACAGAGCTCATGCTGGTATGCTGGAACACCACGCGCGCATTCTGGCTCCACGGCCTCCCGAGATAGTAGGTCCCGCTACTCACGCTGCTACCCATGGCGGCGGCGACGTCACAGCGGTTGAAGACGTAGTAGTTTGGATCACTAGAAGAGGACCGTCCCGAGGCTAGGGGATTGGGAAAGAAAGTAAACGGACGTTGTTAGTCGACACTAGTTGAGCGAGGGACTCTGTCTGAGAGGCAACGGGGGGCGAGCTTAGAGGTGTCAGGGATGAAGACGAGGGAGGGTAAGGCAGAGGAAGAGGAGTGTGGGGGCAAGTTGGGCCTGAACCCGTCGTCCCCATTCCCTACTCGAGTTTCCTTTCAGATGTTGCTCCTACGTACCTGTGATGTACCCAGTCTTCGCAGCCAACACTCGTATGTCACACCTCTCGAACCATGCAGGCGAGTGTTGGCCAAATATGAAGTCAGTGGCGCCCCGGATCAGACAGTTTGCGAAGAGCTGAGCGCCTTCATTCGCCAGGAGGGTGTCTTGGAATCCCGTGAAGGCACATCCGTAGTAGCCACTATTGGCGTACGCACTCAATGCGACTGCCTGGCTCCCAGGACCATGTCCGTTGTTCACGTTGATATTGTACATGCGAAAGTCTGTCGCCTTCACACGAAGAGTGGCCGTTTCGTCATTTGATACCCCGTCGGCCTGGCTCCGATTGGCTGTGATGGTCACTTGGTTCCCCTCATATCCATCCGTATTGCTTGTGCTCCCGTATACGATCAGCTTTCCTGCACGAGGAGGGACTAGCACCTGTTCCGTGTACGCTCCGGGTCCGACAAAGATGCATTGAGAGGACTGGGTGGTAGTGGAAAGGGAATTGATCGCCGCTTGTATGGTATTGAAGTGGCCTCCTGACTTAGCCACAGTTATGCAACCCGCAGGGGGATCGGTTCGATTGAGGGCCAGAACCACCGCCGCAAAGAAGACGGCGGTGAGCGTCAAAGGCATGCTTGAGAGGCTTCTGATGAGATATCTCTTCGCCTAATATCCTCCCGATCGGCCTCACCAGAAACGAGAGAGCATGCGACAGAGGCGGACATGAACGAGTCTCACTCGTCTCCTCCCTCGTCCCGGGTTTGGGGAACGCTGTTTTTCTCGATGATTTCTCCCCAGAGTGCTTGCTGAGTCGTCGAATCAAGAGGTGGAATTGCTTGTAGCCGCTGTGCGGCCCGGGACGCCTTAAGGACTTCTGGTAGACTTTATCCTGGCCGTGATCCGGCCCCTAAGCCATGGCTCGAGTCACCGGGCTCTATGCCTCGCACTACCCGCCTTCATCCGCGGGTAAATCGCACCGTTATTTAAGTAACGTTGCTCATTCAAGCCAGATGGTTGGTATGCCTTCACCTCACCAGACATTAGGGGGGATTCGCTATACCGGCCAATTCGACTGGCTCTCAGATAACTCACACGGAGTTTTTGATCGAACCAAGGCAGAATAACAGGCGACATGTCTTAACATTAAGCTACATCACATGATAAACCACTCATTCCTATCGAAGTAGCCAAGTATGAGCATATTGTGAGTGGCTATGGTGCCTAGGCTGCGGGCCCCTGGTTCCATATCTACGTGGATGTTCCTACGGTATCCCCTTCAGTACTTGGTCTGTATTTATCAAATAGGCTGGGGAAGCGGTCTATTAGGCCTATAATAATGCATTTTATAACTCTATTCGGGTACTTTGGAGGCTCACAGTCGTTGGAAATGGGCAACAATACCCAGACGCCGACTCGTTCTCATCGGCCCCAAGCGTTCGGAGAATGGCCTAGGCTTGCATCTCGGAGAGTTCCAGGGCCGAACGACTGCATTTCTTGGATATCTTCTATGCAACTCAACTCAAGTCTGATAATATCCTAATGACGGAGAGTAATCGGGTTTGTGCCGAACCAGTGATGAGATCTTTGACTGTTAGGTCCACACGAATCGCTTCAGAACTTTGAACTAAGGGTGACCAAGGCAAGGAACGTACTCGCTCCGAGTGACTCTATCCCATAAATTTAGTTGAACAAGAAGCAGTTGGCTATACAATACCAACCCAGCAAAGAGTCACGTGTTCTGGAGGCATATGGGCTTGATCTTTTTTTTGAGTCGTCACATTTCCTTGCTCGCCAGGATCACCATGCTATCAGCATCCTTTCAAGCCTTGACCAGCGTCGGGTACCTGCAGCAAGAAAAAGATGGGTATGGAATTTGCGTCATTCGGCCAAGCCGTTTCCGCTACAGCTTGCTGCCATCACTCATACTTTGCATGCAGACGATATGTGTTGAGAATTTCTGGCCACGGCGAGAGGAGTCGCACCATCTTTGCCTACAGCACTCTGGTCATTTCCATTTGATGCTTCGCTCTTGAGACTACCTGAGCATCCAACCTTATTTTGAACACTTTTTCCGCCCTCGTAGTGACGCATCGCGAGGAAAGGTGCCTACGTAGCTTGGCGCACTCGGCCTTGCATCTTTGCGCCTTCCAAACAGATCTGACAGGCTCGGTAACAACTCAAGAAATTTCCTCGGTCCCAAATCTACCAATCGACATCCCTCTCACGGAAGATACTTATCCTCAGATCATATTCTCTCTTTTATCATCAAAGCAAGCAAGAGCTCAGACAAATCGTCCTGCTTCATGCTTCTAGGTGTAACTATCGGCACACGATTTCCGTTTGGTTTCGACTCGACAACCCAAGCTTTGGTACATTTCCACCAAGGCTTCACAATTTTCCCACAAGCTTGGCTTGGAGCCAGTGCCACCGGCTCACTCGAGTAACATTGCATTCTAGGCTGTCCTCTTTCTCGACCCTGACTCTAAGCAAGCCCCGAGAGCTTGCTCGCAGGGTAGGAGAATTCCACCCTGTTTGTGTACAATGACGTCGCCACTAAAGGCCGACCTCGACATCATGGACAAGAATGAGCTTGATGCTCGAGCTGCCAAGCTCAAAGAGATACTTCTACAGAACCGCAGCCAAAAAGAAGCCGCACGAAAGCAAAGTCCACAAAGTGGCGATGACCAATCCTCGACAAGTTTACAGCCAAAGTCGAACGAGCCAGTACTCAATGACCAGAAAGCTGGCGCTTCGACTTTGAGTTCAGGTTCACCTATCTTCTCATCACCAAGACTTCCTCAGGATGTTCTGACACCGATCAAAGCAAGCGAAGAAGACATTGAGGATCTCGTATCTTCGATTCTATCTGACACCGCCCCTGAAGTTACTGGAGGAAAGGAACCATTCCCAAAACCAGCCTGTCTCTTTCCAAGTGAAGGTCACAGCAAGCTAAGTTTTGACATCGCTTGTCGACAGAGAGCGAATGTTTTCGAACAGGGGCGTCACAGAGAAGCTGATTTATCCAAACACGGCCCACAGGCCGCATCCATCGCTAGACCTTCAATATCTGCGAAAGGACTGAAGTCTAGATATTCCCCTTCAGCCTGCACAAAGGCTACAGCTTCAGCTTCGGGCTCGCAATCTTTACTACAGTCTACCAGCTCAGTCCTGCCCTTACAAAACAAGGACACAATGGGTGCCAAAGTGGTGGGAAAAGGAGGCGAGAAGATATTGGGCACTATTAACAAACCTAGTTTTACGCACCCTTCAGCTGCCAGCTCAGCAGCTACACACATTGCACCTGCCAATCGAGTGAAGGGCAAAGCTATTATCACTCTTGATACGAATGTGCCGCCTGCGACAGCCAGCGAGTCAACGTCACTTGCACATCCGGACCTATCTCGAATCCTTGAGCACGACAGAGATCTTAAAGACTGGCTTGAATTGACGGGGTACAATAATCTCGAGGCCCGAAACAAGAGACTGCAACGCAGTCGTAAGTTGGCCGCCATCGAGAGTGAGCAGATGAGAATCGACGCCGAACGACGCCTGTTACTGGAGGAAGATGCACTGGACAACCTTCATGGTGACAACCTCCACGGTCTATCAGCAGCAATAAAGTCCCTTGATACCAGCCCGTCAGTGGTGTCTGGGCCAGCTGCCAGCAGTTTCTCAGCTCCCTACCTAGGATGGAAGGAAGCAAGCCCACGCACGGCGGAGAAGCGGGTGCGTGATGACAATATTTCTCAGCCAAGTGAACTTCGGAGCAGCAAAATACAGCGAATGGACGACCAAGTCTCGTGGTACGAGGAGAAATTATCCCAGGAGGCAAGGGAAGACCCTTATTATCGTCCTGCTTCTAGGAATGCACGGTACCTCGGAGATGGAGACGATTTCACACATGGTCCCTCTCTGCTGCGATCTAGGGACTATGACAACGACCCTCGTGTTCGCGACTTTCGCGATTTTCCTGGATCTTCGGCTGCACGTCCCTTTCGAAGGAGTCTCTCTCCGTCCCGAGAGTATAGACCAAGGTATTCGCATCCAGGTTCCATGATCGCTGATGTTCCCTACAGAACAAGGTCGCATGATAGGGCTAATCCCTACGATCTGGATCCTCGAGGGCCACCCAGGCTTTCCGAGTCTCGTGGCAGTGACCTTGTGAGACTACCAGTGCCTTTTGAGCTGGGTAGAAAAGATGGTTTGTTTATTCCCCTCTATCATCGCTGTCAAAGCTGACAGATTGACACCAAATCGGAACAGATACCCGATTTTTCATCGTGAAGTCCTACAGTGAAGACAATGTTAGGGCATCCATGCTAGATGTATGTGACCGAGCAGCCTTCATGGCTTGAGCATCCCAGCCCCTGAAGTGCTATGCACAGCATGAACACGACGGTTGACGAGTGATTTATTGTAGGGAATATGGGCTACACAGCCACAAAACGGTGATGCATTTGTCACTGCCTTTGAGCAATGCAAGAACGTCATTCTTTTCTTCTCGGTCAACCATTCTAAAGCATTCCAGGGATATGTGAGTGACGGCCTACCAAGAACATCCCGATCCATATCGGTTCGCCATCAAGCGAACATCTCGCTGGCCGCCCCCCCTCTTTCCCCCCCTCCAAAATTACCAGCCGTCTATATCAGATGTAGACACAGCTGACCTGTTTTGTCCACGCAGGCCCGGATGGCCACGGCTCCTAACCCCGATATCGCCAGACCCGGTTGGCTGGAGAAGCTTCACTGGAAAACCACCTATCCGTTCCGCGTGCAATGGCTTGGCACAACTGAAGTGGTCTTCCATCGGATCGGACACATCACTAACAGCCTCAACGATGGCCTTCCGGTGCTGGTAGGTCGAGATGGCCAAGAGATTGAGGCCAAGGCCGGTCGGCAACTGTTCGAGACGATGCAGGAACAAACCAAAATGCAGCAGGCTCGGCCCCTATACGACGAGCGCGGTGACTACTCGCGCCGACGGAGTCCGTCTAGCAGCTTTGACGAGCACTCTACCCGTCGCAGTCGGGGCTCTCGGGGCGGCAGGCGATATATGACTCGGCGCTGAAGGGGAGAGAGAAAGGAGCGAACTTAAACCCGCGGGGAAAAGTCGGACTTGTGAAGCGCCGGAAACATTCCGTGGCTTGACCCTATCTCGCTACTCCGTATTTGCTCGCGCGTCGAGATGGGGAGAAGAAACTTCTAGCGCCATTCTTCGGTGCTACTTGCTTAATGACGACACAACGCGACGGTGTGGCTGGACTTGTGCATTGTGGCTTTTTGCTTCTTAACATGTGGACATGGAACAAAGTTCATCGATCGCGGCAGGCAATTCATAAGTAATTTTCTCAAGTAGAGAGATGGAGAGACTTAGGTAGAACTCGCTAGCCATACTCCGATGTTCCCTCTCTCGAGCCTCTCCACGTCTTCGTGCGGATGCAAGCAATGGGCAAGCAAGGCAAGATAGATGATGCGGTACGGTATGGACGGGGGTCGCCCTTCGTACGCGGACCTTGAATTCACCTAGGTGACGATCCCCGAAGCGAACGAACTCTCCGGCCCTTTCCGCGAAGAAATGGCGCCAAGTTCAGTGGGACTTCGGGAGAAAGAGATCACAAATTTTCGCTTGTGGGTCTCTGGACCCCGGCACTCAGGTCATTCATTTGCCGGGGATGGACCCCTAGATTTTCTAGACTTTCCTCTAGGCGCGCATTCGCCCCGGAGCGAAGGGCTCATGCGGCCAGTTAGAAGGTCTGGATTTATGCAGTCTCACTCATCAAACAAACTCCAGTACTGAGCAGGCGGTCAACAACCCAGGCCCGGATAATGGGGGAGGGCTCGAGTGGTGCAGGATGGATTGGATGCGATTTGTGAGACATCCAGAGAGTGACTCGATTCGTCCGAGTCGACTGCTGTGCTCTCTTGCTCCACGTGCTCTTCATCGCAGATGCTGGTGGTGGCTTACCGCACGGGTTTTGCTGGCCCTTCCTGCGGCTTTATAAGCGGGTGCATGATGCGTCCAGAATCCGCTGGGCGACGCGAACCCGTGAAGCTCCGGGCGGGAACTCCGGGCTTTTGGGGGTCGACGGAGCACCAGAATGCGTCACAAGGGAGCGATGTGCTGCTCTTTTGTCAGTCATTTCAAAAGGCTTTCTGTCTCGTTCGAGTCAAACCCCTGAGCGGTTTCCCGGGATTACGCAATTAATCAGCGGACCTGGCTCGGCCTTTAGGACAACCACGCTGGCTTTCCATCCGGTCATTCGTAGCGCATGGATGATATCGTGCGAGTCTTCTTATTGCGCCGTCTGCCCTTCCCCAGGCTTTGTTGTCACTACCCTGTCATGTCACTATTTTACTTTTTGCAACACTCAAATATCCTCTTGCCACCGACCGACGACGAAACGATTTTGTATCTTCCTATCGCAGCCGTGCTTTTTTGTACAGCACCGAATACAAACTGTGAATAGTAATCCGCATCCTGCGACGCCTGCGAAATTTTTAGGCCCAGGCCCAGACCCAAATACGCTTAATTTTAGTGGCGGCAGTTGCTCAGGGGAAAAAGGAGGGAAAAAAACAAAACAACAGCAGGATTCCCGATCAGGAAACTGCACGACGCCAAAAAAAGAAGAATCATCCAGATATCAATGGCCTGGATACGAAATCCTTTCTGGTCCACCGACCAGCGAGCCGGACCCGATCAGCACGGCCGCGTATCCGAGTCGGAGCACCGCATCTTGGCGGATGCTGAGAGAGGCAATGCGTCGTCGGAGGACGAGTCCGCCGCGCCCGTGGACGACGGCGGGATAGAAAGAGTCGAGGTCCAGCGGGAGCCTACGGACAAGTGGTCGACCCATCAGCTCGTGTACCTGATATTGATGCATGGCATTGGCGCCATGATAATATCGGGGGGTATCAACTTTGGCATTGGCTATGGTAAGTTTTTTTTTTTTTTTTT
>FTLB01010434.1_pt1 | contig 15874 bp, 9 predicted proteins | sample 1658291 | NCBI WGS metagenome assembly FTLB01 (sample SAMEA3914812, study PRJEB12502) | metagenome | biome: forest; material: soil | place: Canada | collected 2011-07-07 | depth 0.1 m
CAGTCAACAAGCCCTAGGCATTGGGAGTGACTGGCTAGCCCAAGGGACAGGAAATCAACGGCTGTTTGAAGGAGCGCCACCACACGGCAGTGTTTGTTCCTGGACCCCTGTCACATCGACTTGGCTGTGGTTTTCTTATTCAGTCCACACTGCCACGCACGGCAGTAGGATGTGGCTATTGCATGAAAAAGATCTTGAGCAGGGGTTCACCACCGAAATTCTTGAGAATGATCCTACAAACTCAAGCTTAGCTCGCCAGATACAGTCAAGATCGCGGCCATGGTCGACCTCACGATCGGCTATGTGGCCGGCATGGTCGCTGCGGGCTTTTTCATCGGTACGGCATTCTTCAGATTCCCCAGTACTTGAGTCTCCGTAATGTGCCGGCTTGGCTAATCCTCGATTCCTTGGACTAGCGCACCAGTTGGCTCCGGACGCACTGGCTTTCATCGTCTCATGGCGTCTCGGAGAGAAGAGCACGGCAGCTACTTGGTAATTGGACCCGTCTACTCTACCGAATACTTGTCGGCCTCGAGCGTCCTCCCCATGCTTGCAGAGGGCAAGGCTAATGGAAATAGGACCGTGGCATCCACCGCATTCGCGCAGTCGCACTGGTCATACATGATCGCGGCAGACTCGGTGTATGGCAAAGGGGTTTCCAAGGGAGTCCTCTGGGCAGCTAGGCTTATCCCATTGTCGGCCATCCTTTTCGCAGTTGGCGCAGTTGTCACACCGCTAGGATTGTACCAGACATCAGCTTTGGGCACCTCTGTTCAGGGTCATTTCGGTACGTTAATATGCGTCGCAGTTCTCTTCTAGATAAGGTGCTGCGGCCCCAACGTGGTTACCGATACTTCGCTATAGCAACCAAACGCTGACAAGCTATGAAGTGTATACCAAAGATACTTCTGCCTTCGGGATCGGCACCCCTGCCCGCAGCAACTACCCATTTAATCGTGTCTGTGCAGGGAACACAGTCTTCAACGCCCCTAAGCCATGCCCTTTCACTAACCAAACCTCGGTCATGTCGACATTTCCCAACGGGACTATCCAGTGGGACTATCCAAATGGATATAACGTGACGGTTCCACAGATCACCATCGATACGTATTCCAGCGGGTCTGTGAACAGCACCGTCTCGAATTACTTTGATATCCAATGGCGGCGATACATTACTCACACAGATAAGCTCCTCAACAATGGTCAGAAGTACCTGGTTGCCGACTCCTCCAACATCGACGTCTTGTTGCTGCAGAATCGTTTGATCGTGGTCGAAGGCCTGATCGTGGACATGGTCGACGGCGGTGTTGGGTTCCGGAATCACACCGTCCCGGTGGGTTTCCAGCACGGGACCGAGTGGGAAGAAGATATTCTCTTCGTGGAGCCCGAGTCCGCCTGCGTCGATACCAACCTCACCATAGACTTCAGCATTCGCGACGTGAATTCGACGCTGATCCCCGGGGGCACCGTCTCGCTGACGGACCGCGGCGGCTTCTTCAACCTGTCCAAGACGTACCGCCCCATTAATCTCACAGACCCCCAGAGCAATCCCGACATGTGGGGGAGAGCGTACACGGGAGCCTGGCTGTACAACTTTTACACGGCGCTCTACTTCAACGTCACGAATCCTGCAAACGAGACCGCGGGCACCGGCGCGTTTTCCTATGTAGACTCGGAGATGAATAAGACGTTCCAGATCAACTTCGGCACCGCCATCGATGACCTTGCTGATGTCGGGCTCGACTCCATCACTCTTAGCACCGTCTTTGGCTCTTTTATCCAAGGGAATCCCGATCCAAGCAACCCGGGTGCACTGAATCCGTGGCAAATTGGCCCTAGTAATTATTCTGCTATAAGTAGGCGATCCCCCACCACCTCCCCTTAAAGGCATCAAGGGACTGTTCCGAGTCGGTCCGCGGTGTACTCAGTTGCATCTTCTCGCGTCCAAGAGACACACTAATCTTAACCCTATCAAAATAGCTATACTCTGTTCCGGAGTAGGAAACGGCGACTATGCCAATATAAGCAACATACTCGTCGGGTGCGGCGAGATGCGCTCGATCCCCCACCGCGTGGGGCCCGGCGATCCGACGCTCCTCGAAGACGGCAGCGACTGGTCGCAGAGCCTGTTCGTGTGCGCCAGCGGCATCAAGGCCACGGTGAAGACGGTCTCGTTCAGCTACAACGGCACCGACGGCGGCAGCTTCCAGACGCTCAACGTGACCGGCATCCGAGACAAGGCGTACGCGGACGAGAGCGCGTATCCGCTCTGGGGCGTCGAGAACGTCGACAACACGTTCAACATCTCGGAGATGAATCTCATCTGGGGCATGGTGTCGGACGAATACGAGCACAACCCCAACGTATCCACGGTCCGCCAGCGCTCGCTCTACCTCCCGGGCTTCTTCGACGTTGAAAACGAGTTTCTCGGCGTGGATGGCTACGGCGACTGGGAGAACCTGCCCGGGAGCGACTTTGGCGTGGCGGGCATGTCTGCCGCGTATGGCGTTCAGTTCGCGCCACAGACGTCGCCGGGTGGCTCGACCGTGAGCTCAAAGTCACAGGATTACAGTGGCATCAACAACCTGGCGATGTGGGTGAAGTGGCAGGAGCTCACGAACGATGCCGAGTCGGCCGCGTCCATCCCCAATCTCATCTTCACCGACGCCGTCGCGTCCGTGGTCGTCGGCACCAAGGGCGCACTGGGCCAGGGGAATCAGGGCATCGCGGGCGATTATCCGCCCATCCAGGTCACGCCCACGAAGCAGGTCGTGCGGTTCAACTACCCGTACGGAATCCCCGCCTTTCTTGGCGGGATCCTGCTCCTCTTCATCCTGGCAATGGCCTTCGCTGCGACCGTCTTTGGCGAGGCGAGCCTCGCGCGCGTGCGCCGCCACGTGCAGCAGACCTCGGCCGGGCGGGTCTACACCACGTTCCTCTACCCCGGGCCGGGCATGTTGGGGATGCCGCCCGGAGACTGGAGCCAGCGATTCGGCGACAAGGTAGTGGACCTGAGCAATGATTACCCAGCAACATATCAGGTCCTGGTGCCATCAGCAGAAGAGAAAGATCAAGAGTTTGTGACGTCGGTGCAGCCAGTTTATCAGGAACAGCAACAGCAGCAGCAGCAGCAGCAGCAGCAGCAGCAATTGTCTCCGGGACAGCCGCAGCAACAGTACGCGTATTCGGTCCAACAACCATACGCTCCTGTGCAGACCTACCATCCAGGGCTGGAACAGCAGGTTTCGCCGCAATATCAAAACGTATACCAGTATAATGGGGGCTATAATGCGGTGGGGGGGACGCCAAGCCCAATACATACGCCGAGCTTTGACGGCCAAGGGCACCAGGAAACTTACCATCCCGATCCCGACCGTACTCTGAGCGAGCAGCAGGGTTTATATCAAGAAATTAAACAGTAGCCGAATTCACCGCGACGTTGCTACACCAAAGACTACTGAACTGAGTATTGCATCTGGAACTATGGGTAGCTATAGAGGGCAGATTTGTAATGACCACGAAAGAGGGGCCCAGCATTGTACTCTTGATTGTGCGAAAGGGGTTTCGCGTTGTCCATAACTAATAGAAATTGACCTTAAAGTTCATCCGTACCAAGAAACCGCCTAGAAGAAGCAACGGGCCGCAAAGAGAGAGAAAGAGTGGTGAGAGCAGCCCTAAGTCTACTTCTCTGCCGAGTCGACATGAACGATAATCTTGCCCGCAGACTTGCCTAGCTTCAGCTTCTCGAAAGCAGCCGGCACTTGTTCAAATTCAAATGTCTCCTCAATCACGGGCTTGAGCTTTCCCTCGCGCATCAGCTCGGCAAGCTGGGTCAGGGTCTCTTTCTTGGTAACGGCGCTGAAGACCTGGAAGCTCCGGCTCCCGCCTCCCAAGAACGATGGCAGCAGAGCCCTCGAGGTGATGGTCTTGAGACTCTTCAGGTCCGGGGCGGCGCCGATCTGGATATACTTGCCACCGGGCACGAGATAAACCGTCGACGCCTGATACAGATCCTCGGGCGAGGTGCCCACGTTGTCGATCACGAGGGTAAACACTTGTCCGGCCGCTTTGAGCTTCTCGGTGACGTTGGTCTTGGTGTAATCAATGATCTCGTCGGCGCCAAGTTCCTTGCACAAGGCCATCTTTCCGGTCGAGCACGACACTGTTACGTGGCAGCCGAGCGCCTTGGCGATCTGGATGCCCATGGTGCCTGTACCGCCGCTTCCACCGTTGATGAAGATCTTGTCTCCCGACTTCACGTTTGGTGCAATGGAATCAAACGCTGTGCACCCGGTGGTACCCATGGCGGCGCCGTAATCCGGGCTCAGTCCGGTAGGCAAGGGGACACAGTACGCGCTCTTGGTGACCAGGAATTCGGCCAGCGTACCCTTGGAAGTTGGGTGTATCCGTCCGAACACGGTCTCTCCCACGGCGAGCGAGTCGACGGTGCGGCCAATTTTGACAACGCGCCCACAGAAATCCAAGCCCGGCGTGGCAGGAACTGGGACCATCAGGCGGACGACCATACCCATCTCGGGGAGTTTGTAGTCGACCGGGTTGAGGCCCGCGCTGAGGACCTGGACAAGAACATCGGAATCGGCGAGCTGCGGCGCCAGTTCCGGGCTTGGGAGGTCGGTCTCGAGTACGAGGTTTTTCTCGAGCCCACCCGTGGTGGCTTTATACTGCCAGGCACGCATGATGATGTTCCGCTCGGAGTATTGGAAAACCTGTATCTGCTCTTGCTTGGATGGTGGAAATCGCGGCCAGGAGCGTGATAGATGCGACTAGCAGAGTGTGCCAAGTTATGGGAAACCAGTCGGAATTTCTTGGCGCGAAGAACTATATCTGTCACTCTTGGGTGTAGGGCTTCGTGAAATCTCTTCTGGGCTCCTGGAGTGGAATGGAGTGTTGCTCGAGAGCGACGAGGGGTTGAGAACGAAAGGATCGTACATAGTTTCATCCACGCTTGCTACACGCTAGTCCTGCCAGACTCAACCCACATTTTTGAATCTTCTTACAGCGGCTGGGTGCACCAGCAACGCAAAAAAGTGGGACGTGGTACAACTAAGGGCAAAAACTCTTGGTCAATGACGATGTTGAAGCTTCTGTGATCGGAATATGCCGTCAATTTGGGGAGAGGCAATTTTTGGGGGAGATTGGTAGGGCTGCTTCTAAGACATTTTTCACATACTGAAACCTCACCATAGTTATATCGAAGAGAGATCATACTAGGCAAAATGCTACGCTAACAGAGGTCGGTTCACTTTGAGAAAACCGAAAAGGGATCGGAACAGACTCGAACTAAATTACCGTACTCTAACAATGTACTTTGTGGCTTCGTTCCTTCCCTCTCTACCCAAATTTCCAAGACCCTCACGGCACCACATTTCCTGCCCAAAAAAGAAAGCGCAACGCAAGAAGTTAAGAAATAAATATATAGGGAAAGAGCGGAGAAAAAGAAAGGAAGAGATAGCAAAATTTTAGAGAAAAAAGGAAAGAAAGGCAAGGGGAAATAACTGGACAAGCTGGAGCGTCCAAGATGGGAAGGAGAGACGCCAAAACATGAACTCTTTCTGTGGATTTCATTTTCCTTCTGTGATGATTTTTTTGCTCATGCTCTAGCGCCTGTCTCAACTATCTGCTGCAAGCCATCGGCGTTTGGGAAGACACTACTCCTACGCTGGACTACTACTTGATTGGTCATTAATTGGTAGCCACATGTGCCCGCATCTGGAGTCGCCCAATCGAAGCAGAAGCCCTCTTCACGACAACAAAGTTGCGTCCCGTCTCTTTTCTGGCAGCATTCGATCTGTTTCCCCTCTCAGACTTGAGGTCCGACCTCGAGTGTCCTCTCCTCCCTCCTCAGTCCCATCTGCCCAGACCTCATCTCGTTATATAAAAAATTGTCTCTCACTAGGTCTCCAAAGTTGCGGGCGAGCACGGATTAATCCACTAGTCTTCGTCTCGTATATAGAGGCGGCACCTTTTGCTGCGTTTTCATCGAGGACAAACTATTAGGCCCGTCAGTACACACCGTCTCTAGCGGCGAGTTGGAAAGAGGGGAGCACCGGCAGTGATAGTTAAATTACAGAGGCCAGCCGAGACCTGCCTGTTGTCTCACTTCCCCCCCCACGAACTCGCTTCTTAGAACCATTCACATCACGGCTAGCAATCGGCTCTTCGAGGTGAGATTGGCGGTGGCGCGGCGATCTGACCACTGACTGGTTGGAAGTTTGGAGCGAGTTCCGCGTCCCACGGCCGTCTCCTCGGGACTCTCTCTTTTTTTCAGCTGCTGCAGCTCCTCAGAAACGTGGGGTTTTCGGTTTCTCGGCCCACACATCATCGTGAACTTCACTGCCTGCAACCTTCATAAGAAAAGCCCTCCCCGCTTCCGCCATGGTCAAGCTCCACAACGCTTCTGCTTCCTTTCTAGTGACCCAATGACCCTGACATCACACGCTGAGGATTGGTCGGTACCATGGCGCCTTGTGATATTTGCAGGGATCTGGACGAATCGGTACCTAACGCTCACGGCGTACCACTGAGCCGGATCCGCGAGTCTCATACCGGTTCTTGGTTTACTCGTGGTTGCCAGAAATGTGGGGTCCTACTCCAGTGCATCCTTGCTTTCAAGAATGATAGCGACCAAGAGAAGGACCTTGTGGTCAGTTGGGACACGGGCCGGCTTCACAATGGTCTTCGAGTCGGCGCTCGACTCGACTCCGATGACGTGACAATGGTGTCCTTCACCGTCGACCTCTTCTGCTTAGATGGTACGTGAGAGAGATCGCCTGGTAATCAAAGCTCACCGAGGTGCGTTGCCAGAGTCTAAATGTAGCATACAGGGGATAAGCCTCCGTGGAAATTCGAAAAGCATGGCGAGATAGCTACCGAAATCTCGGGCGACAAGACCTCCGACGCCGCCATCTCGAAGATCCGCGCCTGGATGCGAGAGTGCGACCAGAAGCACAACTGCGGCAGACCCTGGAGCCCGCCGTACTTTCCCTCGCGTGTCTTGGACATCTCGGATCCGAATTTTGTGAGATTGCATCACGTCACGGGAAGAGAGAGTGGTGGCTACGCGTGCTTGAGTCACTGCTGGGGAACCACCCGATTCCTGATGACCACGCAGTCCAACCTGGACGACCACTACAGCCACATACCCTGGGCCAGCTTGCCAAAGTCCTTCCAGGACGCCATCACCATCACACGCAGGTTGAGGATCCCGTATCTCTGGGTGGATTCTCTCTGCATCGTCCAGGACGACAAAGAGGACTGGAAGCACGAGTCAGGTGAAATGGCTGATATATACGCCGGCGGCAAGATCACCATTTCCGCGAGTATGGCTGCGTCGGATCTCGATGGCTTCACATCCCCAACCCCTGCCCAGCACCTCTCTCGGACGCTCAAGTACAGATCCGAGGACGGATCGACTCAGACCATTCGCATGCGCAAGACCCTCACCCATGGCGTCGGCCCGGCTCCGCTTCCCTTACTCTCCCGAGGGTGGGTTCTTCAGGAGAGGCTCTTGTCTCCCCGAGTCGTCCACTTTACCCCCGATGAGCTGATCTGGGAATGCACCGAGAAGACGACGTGCGAGTGCAATTGCATCCGCTCGCTCTGGGCCCCAGGCTTTGTCCCATTCAACAAGGACATACTCTACGAACCAAACCTATCCAAGGCGTCCAAGGCCGAACTGACAGTAATCTGGCACCAGATCATCGAACAGTACTCGCGCCTGGACCTCAGCTTCAGCCGCGACAGGCTTCCCGCCATATCTGGCGCGGCGCACCGCTTCTCTCCTTACAAGCGGTGCGAGTATTACTGCGGCCTCTGGGGCAATAGTTTCGTCCGAGATCTCATGTGGGCCAGAACGGGCGTGCTCGAGACATCCAGGAGACTCGCCCACGTGCCTACCTGGTCGTGGATCTCCATAGACAACCAAGTCGCCTACGATGAGGCCGTTTCCACGACGGAGCTGGCTGTGGTGCTCGAGTTCCGGCGCTCGTCGCGGGTAGAAGAGGACGATCACGTCATGCGCCAGATATGGCGATCGTCCGAGAGCCCGAACGAAGAATTCTCCCGCATCTGGCGCACTACGGTTGTCTCCGGCCTCCTCACCTCGCTCCGTGCCTTCAAGGACCGGGAGCGTCCGCGCCACGTCCTCAGTGCCAGCGCGCATCCCTTTGAAGAGTTGGCAAAGCTTGGCGATTTCGTGCCGGACATCAAGGAGGACCACGTACAGTACAGCATGGCCGACGTTCATTGCTTGAGGCTGGCGACACAGGAGGGCGTCATGGGGGCCGGTGACAATCAAGAGATATCGCTGGTTTTGCTTCTATATGACGCCGGCTCCAATCGCTGCCTACGGCTCGGACTACTAAAAAGGCGTTTTCATGGGTTTGTGCCGGACGTAGATCTCTATGAGGGTATCACTGAGCCTACGACGGTATCCTTGCTGTAAGGAACGGGAAGGGTGGGAAAATTAGTGTTAGCAATTTATTGCCTTTATACGACCGGCGTGATCTCACTGGAAGTCGAAAGCCAAGTGCATAGCCGAGAAGATGGCCAGCTGCAAACACCCCATTGTAAGTGCCCTATCGATCTTTGCTGTGTGATTTCTTGATTTATTGGCTGTGGCCTAGGTTCCGGGCATGCCACTCATTGTGCGAGCTAGATGTGCCTGTTTACTTGTGCTAGCTCAGCCGTAAAGCTGTTGGCCTAGGTAAATGTTATATACTACCCATTATCTTTCATTCTTCGCTACAGTCACAAATGGTCGATGTCCCGAAGTGCCTTCGACTCTCGCTGCGTTAACCGAGGGCCAGTGTCCTTGCCGACATGAACTAAACCCCCCCCCCTAAACGACTCCCTGAACTTGAGCAACGAGGTAGCATACTCCAGAGACGACTCACTCCTCAGACGCTCGGGTTTCGCAACTGACACGCACTCAAGTATCCTTATACCGGACCAAAACACGATATCCTTTTGCGCAGCCGCGACGCTCACGTCCTCAAGTCGCGGTTCTTCAACGAATCTCCCCGTCAGCAGCCACTGCATGATATGAGGTTGCTGTGGTCCAGCTAAGAAGGCGCTTCTGTATATGCCTTCATCACTGACATATTCAAGTCTGGCACCATGCCGTGCCAGAATCCTTAACATTTCGAGCCTCCACGATGCACTCGCGAGCATAACAGCCGATCCGTGTATAGGTCCTTCTACGTCGGGATCGGCACCTCGGTCCAAAAGCAGCCGTGCCACCTCGGGGCTATCACTCTGCACTGCAAGGCAGAGAAGAGTTGTATTCCGTTTTCTGGCTCAAGATGAGTCTGCAGGTTGCCCTCTACCTGTTGGCGAAACCGTCGAGACAAACGATCCATAAGCCTAAAGTTGTCGTCTAGTGTAGCTTGAACTAGTATACCCTCGAAGGCTTCTGCTTGAGCAGAGCGATACATGTCCGGTGAGTTGAGGAAATACGCGCGAAAGAGATGATAAAATAATCCGGCAGCCGCGGGGTTTAGTCCCGCGGCATTTGCCTCAGACGGTGATTGGGGAGCGTGTAGAGTACGAAGTAATGAAAACCAGGTGGCCGCAAATCTCAGCGGGAGAGGAAGCCAGGTCAGCGGTGTCTGCCTCTCTTAATCGATCGCGCTGGCCAACGCTGCTAGAGACCTAAGACAGGCGTCCTGAATTGTACTTGGGATGGCACGAGATGGAAAAGTGCATGCCAACTGCCTACGATGACCCGGAACTTGGTCAGGTCTAGCTAGACCTCTTGTAGAAAGGAGAAGATCCCAATATATTTTTCCGTAGAACGTACGGATACAGTTGCTCTATCTTTTAGATCTTAGTTTCAACATCTTTGTGGGCCACGATTGAAGCTTAAATCATCAGTTCGCGATATTTTGAGGTCGTATTTCAGGCAGGTCGTGTTCGGACGGTATGAACAACTGACTACTCTGGGAAATCTTCGATTCGCTGGCTTACATAATGCTAATAAAACGCCATGCTCAGAGCCTAGCCTTCCCGGCACCCATATCGTCCCAGTCTTGCAGGCTGAAAGGGATGTACGTGGACCCCTTGCCGTGCGCGTCGATCCAGTACAACATGTCCCCTTTCACCTTCTCCGGATGCACCCCCTCCTGCTTGAGAGGGACCTTGTTCTGCTTGTTATTGTGAGTCGATGACGGCTCCTTAACATGCCGGAGGAAGATCGGCACTGCATATTTCGGGAGATGCGAGCGGGCATGCCTGTTTTACGAAACCGAGTCAGCGGGATGAGCAGTGTCTCATGCTCCGGGTCTTTCCCTGGGAGTTGAGTACATACTTCAGCAAGTCAGCGTAGCTGAACGACCTTTGGTGCGCCGGGTCAATGTATATAGCGGCAGCCCCAGCCTTGCCGTCATGTCCAGGGAGCTGAACACCGTACACGTTGGCCTCCAAAACGCCGGGATATTTACCGAGCACCTCTGAGACCTCAGCTGTTGAGACGTTCTCTCCTTTCCATCTAAATGTATCTCCGAGTCTGCAAAAATACGGTTCCGTTAGCACGGAGCGGGGGTTCTAGACCGGGACCCGAAGCCCCTGTTGCAAGACGCTTACCTATCCAGGAAATACCACCGCCCGTCGCCGTCTCGTCGCAAAGCATCGCCGGTTCTATAGTAGCAGTCGCCTTTGCAGAAGACATCCCTGACGAACTTCTTCTCCGTCGCCTCGGGGTTGTTCCAGTAGCCCGGGAAGCTTCGCTCAAACGGCATCCTCACGAGGATCTCTCCTCCGACTTCGTACGGGACGCGGGTGGCGAAGCCCGTCTTGGGGTCTTTCTGGATGTCGCCCGTGTCCGCGTCGATCGCTACGGGGACGAGGTCATCGTGGTATCTCCACCGCTGCAGGACCCCGTGGTGGCCGACCGCGTGCGCATTCCAGGCGTTGCTGCTCGCGTTGTCCAGGGCCAGCATCCCCTCGCTGCTGTTGAAGAACTCCCACACGCGCGACACTCCGAAGCGCTCCTTGAAGCGGTCCCACACGTCCGGGCGCAGGCCGTTCCCGTAGACCGTGTGCACGTTGTGCTCCTTGTCGAGCGGGGAGGGGGGTGCGGAGAGTAGATACCGCAGCGTCTCCCCGACGTAGACGAACCAGGTCGCTCTCGAGTCTCGGATGTCTTGCCAGAACCGGGACGCGCTGAACTTGGGTGCGATGCAAACTGTCGTGCCGCACATCAGCTGGCCCATGACGTTGATGCCCCCGGTGCCGTGGTAGTAGGGCATGCAGCAGTAGTACCGATCGTCGTCCTTATCGACAGGATTCGTGCCCGTCTCCCTGCCCATGCCCTGTCCGAATCCGGCTATGACGGGCAACGCGACGGCTTTGGGCAGACCAGTCGTACCGCTCGTGTAGAAAAGACCGTGCGGCGATGATGCCTGAATGTTGGCACGGAGGTCATCGCTGGGACGTGTCGAGGATGTCGCGCGGACGTCAGCGCGGGCTTCTTTCAAGTTCACGATGCGAAAGCCCTTGGCGTCCAGCGCTGGTTTCACTTCGTCGATCCTCGCCTCAGCTGCCTCGTCACCATCCATCAGGACGAGGTTCGCGCCGCTGATGCTCAGGCAGTGTTCCAGCGCTCGCCCGGTGAGGTTGTAGTTGATCATGGCCGGAGCGGCGCCGATGGCCCAGAGACCGACCCAGGCGAAGATGAAGTCGGGCGAGTTGATCATGAAAAAGGCCACGAGGTCCCCCGGCCGGACTCCCTGGGAGAGCCACCAGTTCCCGTAGCGATTGCCATGCTCCAGCAGCTCCTTCCAGCTGTAGCATCCGTCGCGCGACCAGATAGCTTCAGCATCCCCGAGCTCGGCTGCCCGCTTCTCAAAGTAGTAGTACAACGACGTACGCTTCTCCTTGACGGCTTTTGCCCATGCCTTGCTGACAAGCCTCCTGCTTCGTAGGATGCGAAGATCCTTCTGCAGGTGGAAGCGCGCATCCAAGTACGCAAAACTGGCTGCCGTCGCGGCGGCTGCCCCTGCTGCTGCTGCGACTATGGGAATCGGTCAGATGCGAACTCAAATTGTCAAGGACGACTTGAGCGTGTATTTTATCCGGTGCGGGCGCGGGCAGCACGAGTGGGGGAGTGAGAGAGAACAGGGGAAGACACGCACCTAACGCCATGGCGTGTGAAAGGCGATCCAAGGGCCAATTGGTGAGAAAATTAATCGAGTTATCCTGTCCGACAACACCCCCGGGGACAGCTCAGATTGATGCCAACAGTAGCATATAGATCCAACATCAAGAATGAGAAAGGATAAAATGACACGGGCAGCCCCCTCGAAACTGTTGGGGGAGCTGATCCATCTCGGCTCGCGGCTTCGGGTAACTGAACTGGGGGCCATGGCGTGTCCGTAATTTGTTACCAAGGGCTTTCCCCCGCCCTTCCCTGCCCAGCTCCAAACTGGGCGTATGTTTTTGCCGATATTGAATGCTGTGTTCCCCAATGTGGAGGGCGATATGCCACTAGAAACTGGCACCGTCTGGGGAGATGAGGCGGCCCCCGCCCCATCGCGGCAGTTGTGTTTCCACGTAGGAACCGAGTCTTGGTCTTAGTTGCTCCACTTGAAGCTGCGGGTCGCTCGTTTCTACCGAGGACTTACTAGAAAATATATCGGTTTTGTGTTCTCTACCTCCGGGGGTTAGGGTTATGTGGTGTGAGCTATACTTGGCGTGACTGGCCCTCACGAAATCGGTACGCAGGAGAAATAGGAGAAATGAGCAGAGCGCTAGGAGTAATTAGCTTTAGACCTCTCCAGTGCACTAGATATGGCCAATAATCTTTTAAGGATGTCCCTGGCATGCCCGTGCAAATAACTAAAGTAGGTAGTAATTACCTAGTTATACGCATGATTTTCAACTCGGCTAGTCTCAGGTACCTTGCGTAGCACCGTCAAAGGATTGTACTTGTACACTCGCAGACATGACTCTCCAGAATAAGAAAATGACTAAATAATATCGGAAGACCCGGAGATTAAGTATGGATAGCTCAGATGTTGTCTTTGACGATTACGAGCGAGCCGCGGGATGTTTGAGGAGCAGAGGAACAGGGCTTAGAGGAATTGAAGCTCATGAATATATGAGAAGCTATACCTCCGGGCTCGAGATAGAGCAAAGAGAGGAATGAAGAGAACGGCTAGACAAAGTAACACTCGTACCTTGGCAATAAACACGGCGAGGAAGGGGCCTCGATTTATCTGCCTCAGGCTTATCTATGTGCATGAAATTCTGATACATCTAAACAAACCAAGGTTTGATCTGGGGGATTATTTTTTCATCCCGAGTAACGCTCAGATCAGGAAATATATGATGGTTAATCACATAGTACTTCACACGGAGGTAAAGCAACTTCGCACTTCCTGCTCTAGCCGAGGCTCGTGTTACGGCCGCAAATAATAGTACTCCAGACAATACCGTCTCTCCTTAGCTACTTCATGCTAGCTGCTTCACCGTCTCTTCTTAAGTACATCCCAAGTCTAAATTTAACTTATTCTGTCTAATAAATAAGCTCTTATATATTAAAGACCCCAAGATAAGGTAACACTGAAAACGAATGAAAGTAAGCACGCACACACAAAATGGCAGTTGCGACTAGCTCAGTCGACTGAATGAGTTCAAGCAGAACGAAATAAAAAAAAACACGTGCGAGAGCAATCTCAGATAGGCGAGGGGGTACTGGGCACAGCGTAACCGAGACCTGTAGCCGGCAGTCCAAATAGCCAAACCATCCCTCCGGGTACCGGATAGATCTATGTAGGCTCGACTGGAGTAAATCTCCGTGTAACCGTGCCGCTTGCAGGAATTCTATTGGCCCAGCATGGTCGCACTGCCTATGGGCTCTACTATGCCTCATATTTTCTCCGCGATAGGTCAGACGAGTCATTCTATGTCTATATAGAATTAGCGGATGCCCTCCCCCGATATCAAATGCTAGTTATCTTGTACTACCTATCAGATACCCGAGGGCTGATCTGAGAGAAAAGTAGGTATCTCTGACATTTGGCTAAACACGATCATAGGCAGCGAAGTTTCTGTGGCACATTGACTGCGTTGGCAATCAATTGCCTCACGTAAGAGGGGGGCCATATTTGGGTCGTTGTATAAAGTCTCAGCATATAATTAGCCTCTCGGAATACTCTGCATGACTGACTATGAGGCGACTGTGAAGCCACCAGCCGCTAGGTCATATATCGTACGGCGGACTAGCCCTCTATATCGTTGTGCAAGTAAAGCAAGCAAGACAACGTGCACCATTGTTGATCGCAATGCCCTCCGTGCTAAAGTGTCTCGTATTGTTACTGACATGCTTCACTCTGGTCTTTGCCAGACACCGTGAGCATGTCTCAACCAAAAGCATCAGACATGCTCGCGGCCTCAGGCGCCTCGAGCAGCTGCTGTCTAAGAAATCCGCCTCAGCTCCTTCCCCAGCAAACTCGACTCATTCATCTTGTATTCCATCAGCGCCTGTGGTAAAGGCGCCGAAAGAAAACGTTTGGGCCTCCTTGACTGGCGCAGAAACCGCGGCCATCGTCCTGTGGCTCCTGGAACAAAAATCACTCAACTTGACGGCGATGCCTGAACTGAAGCGGGACAATACCTCCATGCCATCGACTGGCCGCAGATTTCCAAGTCATTCTTGGGAGAATAGCATGTGAGTTATCAAGGCATAATACACTCCAGATTATAAAACACGAGATGTAACTGACTGATAGATTATAGCGTCTCGGTGGAACTCTTGCGGCCCAATAAGACGGATGCCTTGTCTTATTTGGACGCCGCTGGCAAAGAGCCGACACGATACGCTCATGTAAGATTGAGAATGGCCGCGAGGGAAAACGCGGTCTTTTCGGATATCCAGGTCGGCCCTCTGCCCATCAGCAATGCGTCCTCATGGAAACCCCTCGAGTATCCGTACACCAAGAAATCGGGAGGCACCGTACGGGACATAAATGCCGATATGGATCAGCTGAACGAGAAACTTCTCACGCCTCTCGGGAAATCCATCGAGGATATCACCCTGGCTCTATGGAATGCTACTATGACGCCGTCATTCGACAATTCCTCCATCTTCGGCTTTCCCAACGGCTCGGAACCAAGTGTCTCCAACCTGTTCCCCATTGAAATCGATCCTGCCTGGCAGGAAGACGGTCGTATTATCAGATGGTATACCCTATGGAAGGATTCCACTGGCGTCTTCGATTCGTCTACGCTGCTTCCCGTCGGGCTGTGCTTGATGGTAGAAACCACCGGTCGCGACCCGAGCAAGTGGAAGTTTGGCGGATGGTTCTACAACAACGTGTTTTACGAATCAACCGAGGCATTCCGGAAGGCTTTTCAGAGCCCTAAGTTCGAAAAGCTGGGCGGCGGGATAGACGGTCCCTGGGCTGGACTGGACCGCCAGGGTGAGATACATCGACTGGACAGCAGCCCACCGCCAGCCGCGGTTGCCTCGTCCAAGCCACGATACTCAGTGGATCCGGGTCAGAAATATGTGGAATGGATGGGATTCAGCTTCTATATTGGCTTCAGCCGAGATACGGGGTTCGCCTTATTTGATATTCGATATAATGGCGAGAGAGTGCTCTACGAACTTGGTCTTCAAGAAGCAGTTGCTCATTACGCAGGTATGGCTACCGTCAGCCGAAATGGCTTTTCCTCGTCGATCGTTCCGAGTCTTGTGTGTAATTGCTAACAAGTCCCTAGGAAGCGATCCGGTTATGTCAAGTGTAGCCTATCTCGACTCGTTCTACGGATTCGGCACATTTTCTTTTGAGCTTGTACCAGGTTACGACTGTCCCCAATACGCCACGTTCTTAAACACGTCTTTCTACTCCAG
>FTLB01843340.1_pt1 | contig 15799 bp, 16 predicted proteins | sample 1658291 | NCBI WGS metagenome assembly FTLB01 (sample SAMEA3914812, study PRJEB12502) | metagenome | biome: forest; material: soil | place: Canada | collected 2011-07-07 | depth 0.1 m
ATAGAGACACGAGGACCCAGCTCTACTGTCGGCTTCCACCTTCTAAATCAAATATTGAAAAATTCGAGATTTTTTTTATAAACAACATTTTCTAGTCCGTGAGAAGAAGTCACTTGCCTAAAAAGACTGTCTCCCCACCCACTCAAGACTTTTTTGTGGGTCTTCTCCTCCCAATTCGCACCCCAAACTCTTCCATTGCTAGGAGCTTAGCTGTGCATAGTCTCAGCGCGAGAAACTGCGATGCGCAGGCCATAACGTATCTACCGGCTTCATGCTCGCGAGGCGACTGTCTCCATCACAGTCCCTATTGTCCGAAGTAGGGACTTTTGCACGATATGTGACGACGAGCGGGAATCTGTCGTTGGATCCAACGAGCAGCAGCAGCTTGACGCACCCACGACGACATCTTTGGAGCTTTCCGGCGACGTATGCGCCGAAACCAGAAAATACGCGGAGGCCGACCAGTGACCTGGGACAAGACATTGCGCGAAATGGAATTGTTCTAAGCGGGTGTTTAGGTTGGAGACAGATTACTACGACAGGATGGAACCGCTCCGACCAAGACGAAAATCAGTCTCGCAAGCAAGCTGCAGTCCTCCAACCCTTGCGAGAGGAAACGCGGCGCCCTGAGCCTAGGACGCCGCTGGCCTTGGACGACGAAATGAAACAATGGCTCGATACCCCTCCCGAGGCGCCCAAGGATCCCGCCAATGCCGGGAGCTATATCAACAAACCTGCCGTGCTAGTCGTCAAGGGTGCAAGTAAGTCCCTTCTCGAGACGGACTTCTACCGCCTGGCTCCGCAAGGGCATCACCTCGACGGTTGGGCTGGTGGTATTCAAAAAGGTTTGTTGCCCCCCCCCCTCCCCATGGCTCCCGATCTCCTCTCTTCTCTAGGCTCACCACAGCTTGTGATCCGCAGTCGTACAACAGCGTCATCCCGACACCCAGGAACCTTTGGGCCAATACTTTCTCTTCTTCAGCACCTACACCGCAGCCCTCGCCTACGAACAAAACTTCCGACATCTGCACGAGATCTCGCGTCGTGGTCTACCGGACACCTACCGGGCTAAAGTTGGAGTGACAGAAGGCGTCGCGCCAACCCACAACGACGAGATAGTGGCCGCAAACTTGCGATCCTTCACCATCCTCCCACCGAGCGCCACCCCGCGGCTGCGGCTTTATTCGGCCAAGCACCTGGCGAAGGCGATCCGGGACCTGGAGAGGGAGCAACAGCAGAGGACCAAAGTTACGGGCAGGGACCGGGACGCTTTGTCCGTGGCCCAGATACGCGCTGCCAGGGAAATACAGGGCGTGCTGGCGAAGCTCGCGAACGAGGGGGAGGAGCCTCTGGCCGATCATGCCAGGGTGCTCGTTCGGTTGGACGGCGGGAAAACGACGACCGAGACCCTGCGCGCTGCCATCGATAGTGACGGCCTCGAGAGGAACCTGGCGTGGCGGCTCGTGCGAGACGGCGAGGTGGTTAGCCCTCTGGCTTCGTCTGCGGGTTGGGCTAGGCCCAATAGTACCTACGACGAGGACTTTGATTCTGTGCCTGGCGACGAAGTGATCGGCCCTCTATTCGCACGTTTCATTGTCAACTTTGCCGAGACCGCCGAGGCCAGGCGATTCGTTCGGGCCTGGCACAAGCGCGAACTCTGGGACGAGAGGACAGACAGGATGATGGTTGTGAATGCTTCGGCTTCGTGGTAGTAAAAATATGTAGCCAGATACCCTGATTCTCCAATTCAAATCAATCTACTTCAGACCGTTTCTATTTCCAAAAATCGTGCTAGACAGGAACAAGTTCGGCGCGTCTCTACATCACTAGGACAAGCAAGTTATGTACGAGGCAACAGGTTAAGATTCGTCTCTAGGACTGAGTTTATCTTATGGTATACCAATCTTCCCAGAACCACGCCCCTAGTAGACCAAATAATAATAATAAGAAAAGGAGAAAGGGGGGACATAATAGGGCCATCCCGGGCTCTGTATTCGTAACAACCAGGCCATTATACTCCGACCCGAAAAATAGACCAGTTAATCTCGCTCATCCAGAGACAAGATCTGATCGTCCGACAACCACCATCAAGGCTAGTCTCTGTCTTTTGCCCATGGCGACTCGGCCACCTCACAAAGGGAATAAATGTATGATCGGCTTTTCTGCTCCAAGAAAACGAGGGAAGAGCAAGATAAGAAGTAGGAAGTCTCAGACTCCACTCTAAATCATCACTCAGGGTATACCCACCCACTGCCCCAACAATGTGTCGTTCGTCCAACAAAAGGGAAAAAAAGGGTGCGCCACGAGAAATGCCGAGAAATAGGTAATAGTATATCCCGTAGTTTGGAAACGAGGCATGCCAAGCAGAGGCACGCTTCATTGAAATGAGAGGAGCGAAAGGAAGAAAGGAATCCATAACTCGGTCTGCAGCAGATCAACCTTCCAGGACGACCCGCTCGCTCTTGCGGTGCTGTGCCAGCTGAGTAGTCAATGTCTCTCGAGGCACCACGAACCTCGGCGTCGCAAACTTGGTCTCGGCCACCGCGACACGATCGTTTTTGCCAAGCTTGTGCATAGGAGGCAGACCGCCACGTGGGCCCCCTGTCGGCAGTCCAGGAGCCGTTAGGACGGGAGGGCGCGCGGCTCCAGGCTGTGGGCTGACGGAGGGCTGCCTTGGTTTCAACAACTGCCTCTGCTGCCGGCTAATGCTGATCTGACGCGCGATGCTAATCTCGACGGCGGCCTGCAAAGCCGCATCTCCTTCATCGACGGAGGGGCGTGTCAAGTGAGTCTGGACGGAAGACGCGGAGGAAGGGGACCGCTTCGTGGCGACGCTGCTGGCGGAGGACGAGGGCGGCGAGATCATCTGCCACTCCGGCTCGCGAAGGTTTGGCTTAAACGGTTGGGGGCGGGTAGTTTCTTCGTCCATACTCCGCGGCGAGTCAAGAATAAGCCCGGATTGCTCTGGTCCGAAGTGGAAGCCCTTGTCCTCTACGACGATGGTCTGGGTTTGGATTCGTGCCTGCTCTCGTGCTTGAAGAGTCTGCTGCTCGCGTAGCCGCTCCACGTTCGCAGCCCGATTCTGCTCATCCATGGTGCGGGGAGAGACGATTTTGACTGATTTCTTCTCCTTTCTCAGCGGCCCATCCGAGTCGAACGTGGGCCTGGACGGCGACGGAAGCAACGCAGGCGAAGTATTGGACCTTGCCCGTGGCGAACGGCCCAAGTTCTGACCTAAATAGATGCCTTGGGTGGATGGCGCTCGCCCGGGTGTCGTGGGGAACAGGGTGAACGCTGGCGACTTGTCGTGGAGAGGCTGTGGGGAGGTCGCCCTCCTCTGCTTGAGCTTTTCATTCTCCCTCTCCAGCTCCAGATCCAGATCGTCATTTATCGTCTTCAGCTTCTCCAGAGTTGCCTGCCGTCTCTGGAGCAGCGACGATCGCGAAGGCGCGCCGTGCGGGTTCAGAACACCGCTGAACATGACGCTGTAACGCTCTAGCCGAATGTCCGGGATCTCCACGTCGAGCAACGAGCCCAGGGCCAGGCTCGGGGGTGCGGACGGAGCCGGGCCCAAGGCCGGTGCCGGGGTCCTGTCCATGAGGGGGCTGGGGCTGCTGATCGTGTTTGACCTGAGTACGATCGGTTTGTGCTTTGAGGGATTTCTCCTCTCCGATACGGTGAGGCTTCGGGTTGGCGTGGAACTTCCCAGAGCTGCCGTGCTAGTCGTGATGGAAACCACGGCGCTGTTGGCGTCATCATTGCCGTAGGCCGCCGCGACGGGTTCTACGGTTTTCTTGCTTCCGAAGAGGCCACCGAATAGCCTCCTCTTCTGCGTCTTGGTCCTTTGGGGCAGAGAGGCTCCCGTCTGCATAGACGGTGGAGAGGTGGCGATTTGTGAGGCCTGCGTCTGCCAGCTGGGGCTGGCGTTCGGAACGGCAGCAGGGCTCCCGAGGGCCATGCCGATCTGTATCTCCCCAGAGCTGAGGGACTCGGGGGTCTGCATCCGTGCAGGTAAGAACGCCGGGGCTGGGGCAACCAAAGACTCTGGACTCGGTTCGGGTGTGGGCAGCATGCCCGACTTGACGCCGCTCTTGAACGGGCGAAATCCTTTCCTCTGCGACTCGGTGCGACCGGTCAAGAACGAGTCATCTCTGGATATCCTCCTGCTATCGAAGTTCGGCCTGGAAGGCATGCCGGACAAGCCACCCGACATCTTGTCTGAAGGCCCCGACGAAGTACTAGGTCTCGGTGGCATGACTGGTGCTGAGGGAAAAGGGACGACGTTCCGCTGCTGGTTCTTGGGAGGCGGCGGAGGGGGAAGTGGACGATCGAGATAGGGATTTTTCCCGCCGGGGAAGCGAACGGGGGAGAGGTTAGCATTTTGAAGGGCAAGAGCAGCAGCAGCAGCGGTGCTGAGCAGGGAAGTGCCTGATACAGCACCCGGTCGTGTGGTGTAGGGGTGACCTGGACCGTGCGCGCCGTCATGTTGTAGGGCGAGAGTATCGTCCTCTGCTGGCGCTACTGCCTCTCCTGCATCTGTACCTGCAGCCGCATCTGCAGGCCTGGCATGGACGCCCACCACTCCCAGCAGGGCGTCCACCGCACCACCCACCCTAATCGACCTGGAACGCTCAATCATAGCATTGAACATGTTGCCTCCAGCAGCCCCCCGAGCCCTCCGCCGCCAGTACACTTTGCTGCCACCGCTGATCCACTTGGCGAAGTTGGTCACCCCTGGCGTGCAGGGGTTTGTTGGATGGTTTCGAAAATGTAGACTAATGATCGCAATAACGGGCTGGACGAGGACTAGCGAATCGAAGCCCGCGGGAGCACGTTTCTGGAGATGACGACAATAAAAATAATGAGGCACGAGAGCATCGAATTAAAAGAAACAGCCAGTCTGCAGCGGAAGAAAAAATCAGACCGGGCACAAAGGGAAGGAAAGCCTCTCTTGCCCATTTTTGTTGACGGGAACCGGGAGATTATCACTTACATATTCTTTTGCCTGAGATGCGAGAGCGAGAGTCTGAACCCCGTCGCTGCTCGTTTGTCACTCGGTGCTGCATGAGACGGGCTTGAGGCATCGCGGAGAGGCCGGCGCTATCCTTCCAGAAGGCCGGCGGTCTGAAGGAGACGGCAACGGCTATTTCGAGAGGGTTGATCATCAGCAAGGATTGGAGGCCCCAGACTGGCACTAAGGGGGATGGCGATTAACGACTTGCCAAGGAGGCTAGGGAAGGTGGGAAGCCAGGCTGTGCGAAGTATAGGTGGAAAGATTGGCAAAGGGCCAGTGTACCAGAAAGGTCTTCAGCTAAACTGCAGCACAGAATAGGGGGTCTAAACAACACATACACTCCATAATCCGTTGCGGGTGACATCCCTGCGACAGAACTACAGGGTTCTGACGGGGATGTTGGAATATGAGGGGGTCACAACCGGCCCACCCTCCGCCGATCCTGGTGCGGGTATTGTGGAGAGTTGAGAGGGTTTGTGTCTCAGACTTGCTCAACTGCCCGGCGGTCGGCGTAGTGGCCATACGCATGATTCGCGACCGGGGCGAGTTCTGCGGAGAGCCCAGCAGACACCTCGAATGCGAAAGAGCTGTCTAACGCGACTCTGAATAGGCTCAATCCGGTACTGCTTGGCGATTCCCAGAACCCAACAGATTCTCCGGCCAGATGCTCTGGATTCCTGCTGCGTGGGCCACCGAGCCATAGTCCAACGACAGCTTCCTACCTTGGGGTATAACGGAGCAAAGTAAGACACCTACTTTAGGCAGCTGAGCAGGTAAGGTAACAAGTAACCGTAGATTGTCGTTTGGTCACCTGGATTTGAAGGCTTTGGGATCCAGGGCACGTACAAAGTAAAATCAAGGTAGGCTTGCTTGGATATGGTAAGGTACCTATATTGTAGTGTAAGCGTTGGTATGTACAGTATGATTGTCAATAAGATGCTGTGGGAACTGGCAAGTACGACCATGCGGCAAATTAAGGGAACGGCACTACTACTGGAGGCGAGTTCGGGTGCATCGATCCTTCCTCGGTTCATCGAAGCGGGATGGAACCCTCTGCCGAGCTTCTCTAGGCGGCTCATTCCTACGTCTCGGCCTCATTAATTTTCTGTGCCTACAGTCAGGTAAGCTAAGGTAAGAATCGTAAGATACCTCCTGTGCCCGGGCTTACTCTCAGGTTCATTACCTCGAAAACAAGATACAGTAAGGTAGGAACTATACCTCAATTTATTATCAGCACTAGGTAAGTACTTACTGACGGTCTCGTCCACCAGCCAGAGTAAGGAGACTGTTGCCATATTCCCAGGAGCTTTACAGCCAAACGGGGGATTTCGTGCCATACGAACCTTCACTACAGTACCTTAGGTACCTTGTTTATTCCGTGCCTACCTTGGTCCTGTACCTTACCTTATTCCCCGACGTCAGGGGTGACGGCGACGCAAGACTCCTCCTTCCCCAAGGTAGTCGCTCAGATGCCGATGACAGAATGTAGTGTTTCAAGCCAGCTTGCGATGCAAGACAATCGAAGTTGTAGATTAAATTGAAGGGAGGCGGATTTCCCAGAGGGCACAAAACGCAGCCGGACTGGTGTTTGAAAAATTTAAGCTACTAAGCAATCCCTGTGTTCTTCTTTGCAGTTAGTTAGATGCTGTGATCCCCAGCTTAGGCAATTCTCTCCTTCCATTAATAAGGTAGTATTAGCTCGCTACCTTCCGTGGACGCACACCGGCCAAGGCAAGGGACCTTTTTCTTCTTCTTTTTCTCTTCATTCTTAACTTTGACTCTTCTCCGCGCGGTACGCAGCATGCTGCACGTCTCCTGCACCGGCCTGCAGCTCCAATTCCCGGCTGGTCACAGCCGGATCAGTGCAGAGGCGGCACAAAGGCAAAGAGCACAGGTGCAGCTCAGGCACGGTTTGACCAGGAATCTGGGAGACGGCATATGCCCAGCTAGCACGAGCGGGCAGTCGGTCGCCTGCGTAGTTCGGAGGGCAGATGCTGCACTGTACAGCTTGTGAATACACACTTCAGGTTGGTATGCTTGCAATCTAGAGAGCCCGGCTTGCCTGACACGCCCGGGTAACCAGGATCGATTGAGGAGAGGTTTGCGAGGGGCTCAAGAAGGAAGCTGACGATAGCCACCGAGGAGGGCAAATCGGACCGTACAGCTTGTGAGACCGAGTTGGCAAACTGTCCTGGAAATCGATCAGCAGTTACGGAGGTTTACCCTGCCCCCCACCATGCCGAAATCTCAGTAACAAGATTTGCCTGGGCCCTCAAGCTGGCAGGCTGGGTCCCCCCGGATTGTTGCACCTCATTTGGTGTGGTTCCCGCCCAAAGTTCCGTTTCAAGCTGACAGAACGGGCCTAGCGCATCACGATTCAAGTCTCAGAATCGCAACAAGGAAGCAATGGCAGGGAAGTATCTTGTAAATTCTGATGGACTTAGCCAACGGCTTAATCCAAGATGCGATGCTGCGAAGGGGTGAAGAGCCTTATATTGGGTTCAGTGAGCACTTTTAAAGTTCAGAAGCACGGTACCGATGTGCCATCCTAACGCCACCTTGAGCTGGGGTTGTTTACCTGAGCATTGTACCTGAGCAAGCTGAGGTAGAGAAATAAATACCTTACCTTTCGCTAAGCATCTTTTCCAGGCTCCAGATCGCGAAGCTGGGGGGTTCCAACGGGCCAGTACTTTGCAATACCATTGCGTGTTAACACAATGTGAGTACGAAGTACTGCCATCGTCGACTCCGAGTGTTTCGGGTGTGGTATTTTCCTCCCCGTGGACATGTGTAACACCTCGGAATCGGAAAGCTTCTAGAAGAGATTTGAGAAACAGTAAAAGTCACGTTAGAAAGTCGAGACCCTTCGATCATTACCCGCCTGGACGGTTAAACCCACACTCTGTTGAAGAAGAGCCATCACGACCCACGGTCTGGGGGGGTTTGGTAAGTGATCACCCATCCTCTTCTGTGCAATGTCTGGACCTACCAGGCTGCTTGTCGTTGAGGATATTCGCGGGATCGCTCGTGGAGATCATCCACCGTCGCAAGTCTTGTGCCAGCATGGTCTGGTTAAGGAAGGATACGTCGGATCGCGTCGCGTGGATAAATCCACGTCATGCTGCTGTGATTCCGCGTCTCTCCTTTTCCTCTTTCCTCTTTCTCTTCGCACACGAAGGATGCCCAACGTGTCTTCTGGATCTGTCCGTCACGCGACGCTCGGGGGCTGTGGCATACGGTGCAACCTTCCGGTGGTGGGACGCCCAGCAGGCACCCGATTACAAGAGTGCCGAATCGCTCAACCATGCAGCTTTGAAAGCAGGCATCGACACCATATCTACGAGGGACTCAGGCACCATGGTACTAAACAGTCTCAACATCGAGAAAGATTGAAAAAATGAAATCGTGGCACCCATCTTGATCAGGCCAGCTTCCAGAGGAACTCTCTCGCCCGGGAGTGGTCTGGTCCGCTTCTGATCTTGCCTGGGCGCCTGTGGTCTCTGTCTTATGTCTTCGATGACTTCTAGGCTGCCACAGATGCGTCCTAGGTTCCCCCATGAGATGCACTACTGTGCCAGCCAGGTTCTTGTTTTTTATCAGTCCGGCGCCATATCCCAAGACAACAGTGTTCCGTGTATCGATCGTAAACCCATGTTAGTTGGGAGGCATCCAGTCCTCATTTTACGCCGGGTTTACTGCTGAGACTGACACCAGGTCTTTGAGCCACTAGTGATTTGTAACGTAGGCCGGCAGTGAGCGGCTTTCTACTCGCATCGGATCGCTCCATGATACCAACGTACGGCCTGTGTGGTTGTCCGGCTTGGGCTCTTACTTCCGTGCAAAGATAGCCTCCATCTCGATAGAAAAGCGGTTCAACAAACCACGGCAAGCTGCTGGCGCGGGAAGAAAGCTCAAGCGTCCCAGACTTCGTCGATTAGGATTGAAAGCTACGGTACCGAGCAAGTGGCATGTATACCTTATTGATATCAACGACAGGTCCCGCTGGGTGCGTTAGGTCTAAGGACGCGGATCCAGCCTACGCGCCTAGGTCCTAGTTGCTTCAGGATTCTTGAGAGCTGCACGCCTAGAGGTAGCACCGTAATGAGTGTCGTTTTTCAAAGCATTCTTCTTCGCCTGGGCACCCTCAGAAATTAAGACCTAGTTGGGAATCGTAGCCTATAATGTAGGCGGCACTTTGAGGCGGAAAAGAGGTGAGATAAAAAGGCGGTAGCTCCCGCGTTAACAAAAATGCCGGAGGTCTCAGGCACCCAACATTCCATCATACACTTAAGGTAAGCTTGGTAAGGTAGTCGAGTCCTTAACAGCTCCCAGCGGCTATTTCGCAATGATTTGCTACCGGGCACTTTGACGTCCCTCACTCCCGTAGTGGGGGGGAGGAGGGGGCCCAGCTGATGATTGTGGGCACTCGTGAAAGCTTTCCGTCAAAAGCTGGCGGGGTATGAAATGCCAACTTCGAACTTGCCCACCTCGAATGCACAGCACAAACAAACCCATTTCTTCCCTCCTCACCTTTTTTAACAAAGCCCCTTTACCCCCCCCGGCCACGGTTCTAGAGATCCCATATTCCCATATAATATCATCTCGCATATTAAAGAGAGAGTCTACCGTCAACATGTCTTGGCAAGGTTCGTGGGCATGATTGAGTAACCCCGCCTTTGTTTTGGAAATCGGAGGAGCTAACTTTTATGACCTGTTGCCACGGGATAGCTTATGTCGACTCCAGGTACGGACCGCCTCAGAGGCTCGGATATTCCACGTCGCGAACACGGGGGTACGCTCTAGCACGGTACTGACACGAGTACAGCCTTGTCGGCACCGGCCACATTGATAAGGCAGCTATCATCAGCGCTGCCGGCGATAGCATCTGGGCGTCGACCGCCGGCTTCACTGTGAGATCCCTAACCTCCCTTCTAGCTCGTCCCTTCACCCGCTTCGTCTCCCTCGTCCGCCCCTCGCCGATCTCGCCCTCCATGAGATTGCGAGCAAATGTGGAATCGCTAGAGACGGCACGATCTAATTACGGATGGCCTTTTAGATCAAGCCGGAGGAGATGAAGAGCCTCGTGGCTATCGTCTCCGGCAATGCGGACGCGGTCGGCAAGGCATACGGCGACGGCGTGTACGTTGCCGGTCAGCGATATGTCGTGATCAACCTCACGGACCGAAGTGTCTACGGTCGACAGGTTCGTATCCGCCCTACTTATCTTCCTACCCCGAGGCCCACGTGGCCCGCCAAGAGAGAGCCGCAGGTTGACATCGATTCGCCTTCCCCCATATCTAGGGCAAGATAGGCATCTGCGTCGTCAAGACGAAGCAGGCCGTCCTCGTCGGTCACTACCCCGAGAACGTTCAGGCAGGCAACGCAGCACAGACCGTCGAGGCCCTCGCGGACTACCTGGTCAATGCCGGATATTAAGCCATCGATAGAAGAGACGTGCTCGAGTGGAGTGGGAGGACGGCAGGATGGGACATCTGAAGGGATGTTGGGAGGGCCGTGTTCGCGAACCAAATGACGTTACGAAAGAAGACACTCACACCATCGGAAGGGGACTAGGAAGATGGAATTTCTCAGTAGAACCAGCAGGTAAACCCTAGATACGGGTCGCAAGCTCAGGTGGTCGACAGCGGACTGTTCGTTTGGCCACTTTCTCTCTCTCCCCTTCCTCTCTTACCCGTCAGCACCTTTGCTCGTTCCGGCATCTCCGTGACGCTTTTGCACAACCAACCCAAAATTCTTGCATAGACAACTTATAAATGACCCTTCTAACAGGACCAGATCCTTCCGGGGACGCTCCCACGTTCATTATTGACTCTCTTGCTATACACATGGTTCCGTAAAATCCCCTTTCTAAAGTTCGCCCCGTGTCGATGGTATAGAACGTAATAAGAGACGTACCTCGACACATATTTCCACACTTGTTATTACAAGGTTTATGTACTAAACCCCGCCTCTTTCCGTTCATAAGGGGTATACAATGTTGCCAAAACCAACGCCTTTTTCCCCGTTGAGAGTAGACCATCTATCCGCGTCCGGTGGTCCAAGACAACAATCCACCTCTTGCCTCCAAAAAAGTATCGGCGGTCCGGAAAGCGCATCTGCAAACAACCCATCGTTCGCTGGATCATATATATATATATATATTCATTCATACCGGGAGCTCGGCGTTTCGGCGGCCTCCGAGGCCGGCTCGATCGACCGCCATGCCGATGTACGGGCCGACGACAGGGACGTTCCGAGCGAAGCCAGCTATCGTGCCGAGGAAGTCGCCGAACAGGATCATGATGCCGTAGAGCTCAACGCAGAACCCAATCAGTGGCCATCGTAGGAGGATAAGGGCCAGCCCGCCGAAAAAGGCTGCGGTTCCTTTGGCTTTCTGTTTTCGAGCGAAGAAGAGCAGGGTCTTTTGGGGTCCGATGATGATTGTCAACCCGATCAGGAACAGGATCTATGGGGAGGACCAGAAGTTTAGTTAGAAGGTAGCGCGACTAATGAGCAACGGACACTAGTGAGGGAAAGAGAGAGAGGCATACGTTTCCCATGGCAAGCATGGCCCTGTCGAAGAACAAAAACACGCCTCCTATGAGGAAGAAACCTCCTGCAGTCTTTGCGTTAGCTCTTATCGCGTGCACAGGATTCGTCCCGAGGGTCTACCTACCGCCGGAGCAGAAGGCGACTCCGATTTCTGCCCAAGTAAACTCGTATTAGCATATCCCCTTTTGCGACGAGATCCTAGGTCATGCGCGGCGCACGGGTTGCGACCAGGTTGGTTCGTTGCTGCTAGCACACTCACTTTGGGAGTCCGACAACCACATGGACGACATTTTGGATACGGGGCAGTAAGATACGATTGTGAAGCTGCTGTGAGTCCAAGCGAGAGAGGAAGGTAAGAGGGCAAAGGGATGCCTGCTGCTTTTGAATATGTGTTTTCAAAAATAAGATGTCGACGCTACGAAACCGGAAAGCATTTGATACGAGGAGCTCGATTGGAGGCAGGGGTCGTAATGACGACCCACATGGAATATCTGATTGGACAACTGGGATAAGAGATCAAATTGACTCGAAATCTCTTGTGCATCCATTTTCTTCCCCCTTACAAAAATTATGACTTGAGTCGAGTTGTGTTTACGGAGGCCATGGCCCTATCTGGCCCCTTCTTCAGCGACGAAGATTTCCGTCGCTTGTCTGTTCTTGGGAAGACCAGTAAATATCATATCATCCCGGAGTGCGTAGGCATCCGTGGCATTCGACGATTGTTGGGATTCCGTTGCCCTTTTGAGGCTCGTTCGAGTTCATCGAGGCACGGAGGGCAGGAAAAGCTGTTCCACATCCTACCGGATTGATTGTCTCATGTCAACTATGGTAAGACCGGGAGATTAGATGCTATGTGCGATTATCGCAAATCTTGCATTGCCACGACGGCTGTAGCATCTGCTATAGCAACTGAGTGCTGTTTCTTCATACGCACTCGGTGGCCTGTCGCCTGGCGAAGAATAATCTGATCACGATAAGCCGGAGCGTCTACTTCACTCATCACTGAAAGGTGCCGAGTGCACAGTTGAAGCTTGACTTTGTTGGTCGTACATAACTTGCTGCATCGAGCCCATAGTCATCCACGTGTCCTTGCTTATCACCAATATCAAAACCTGCCCTTTCCGAAACGCCTTGCCCTAAATGACCGACCGTCCATAACCATGCACGTAACTGAGATCGTCGAATGCATATTCCGCTGCGGGTGCATGTCCCTGAAGCAGATCCTTCTGTTGTGCTCAGGAAGTACGCGTGTGCTGCCTTGGAGGACACACCGCACATACGGCCCGAGTCCGGTGACCGAATGCAGATGATTGTATGGCTCAGAACTTGATCATTTCAGCACCGTTTGAGCTCCTCTGGCCTCCAGAAATTGCTCTCCCACTCCCGGTGGCAGGTTTCGGATGACGCCAAACATCTCCCGGTCGTGATATCGAAGCCTTGTCTTCGGGTCGAGGTACGGTGCCGCCAGCCCCGTGATATCACAGTAGCGTTTTTGCGGCGCCATGCTCGGCGCACTCTCAATGTTCGTATACGTCGCTATTGGAGCTGTTGATGCGCCGAATCCCAGCCCGTTCGTAGGTCGCGATGCATTGAGGCTTTTCTCTAGCACCAGCTTGGACAGGCTGCGTGATGCTTGGGCAAGATTGGGTTGCAGGCTGCCGTTGCCGCCGTTGGTGGCCGGTGTAGAGGTGCCGCTCGTCGAGAGACCGTCGTCCTGCGCCGGCGTGACGGCCCCGCTGTCGTCTTGCGGTGTGGCAATGACCGAGGCTTCTTTCCTAGATGCGTCTCCCAGGATGGTTTTGATATTCTTGTTCCGTCGCGCGTTCGGACGCCAGTGCGCGTTGCGAAATGTCTTGTGGATGGAGTGGATGTCGAGCTGCTCGATGAGCTCCTGGTGCGCTGCAGCGGCAGCTATCGCCTCTGGGTTCTCGGCCTTTGACATGGCGTATCGGATGAATGCAAAGGAGATATTTTCTTCGACAGAGCGTTCGGGCTTAGTGTTGGTTGATGAGTTTGAATTGATGAGGTGGTGTAGCATAAGCTGCTTGAGAGTGCTGGAGGATCAACTGCTAGAGCTTCAAGATGTACCAAACATATTTTGCCTGCTGTCACCGCCCCAATTTAGATCCTAAATTGGACACTAGTGATCTTGGACGCGACATGCTACCGCATGTTTACAAAGGTGGGATGCTAGAGCCCCACTTGAGACCAGTGCTTGGTACCTACTCTATTCGATGGCATCCTCTCCCACAGCATAGTATTCTCTATCACGTCTTCATCTCTAGGCTCAGCCCAGGTTACGATGGTACGAGGTTGTTTTATTGTGTTTTTTTTTATATATATCTATGCTAACGATGCAAGTAGGAGAGCCCCCACGAGCATCAGCAGAATCTTCTGCTGTCGCGTATCATCACCAATGTAGTATGTCTTGAGAAGCTCCCCAAGGCAAACAACTCCCGACCTAATATCTGTCCCAGGAGAAACTAAACGAGTCTATTGTGGTCATGAATAAGGCTCTGCAGGTAAAACATTATATCTTTCCACTGGATCGTGGCCAAGGTACCAACCTCTCGCAGGAAATCAACATTCAGAACATGAACATCGAGCTAGTCGCCCAGATGTTCAAGAATTACCAGTCCAATGTCCTCTTCCACCTCGAAGGTTTGTAACACACCATCACCCATCCCATGGCAGCCTTCTTGCTTACCTCGTAAAACTCACAGCTACGGATAATCTCAAGGAACCCTCCTGAGCCAAGAGGTCATATGAAGACGGGGAGAGGAACCTGTGTCTCCAAGTGTGTGTCGAGAGACCCTTCCTACTCCTTTGCATCGATTCAGTAGAATCGACAGATGAGAGTTAGGAGCAACAGGTTACGCAGGACGCGCCACCAGTACCACCGAGATGTATCTCATGAAGTTGAAATCGTAGCCTAAGGTACCTATTGAGTGGGAGGAACTGGATCGTCATAGCCCACTGCGCACAGCGTGGCCGAAAGTGACCTGGAGACTGCTGTCGTGGCAGTCGAAATGGATGTTCAGAAGCAAGTCTATGTTGTTTTGAAAACCCTCAATTTCTGATATGCAAGCAAGACCCTTCTTCCATGTACATAAAGAAATTATCACTCTTGAGAGAGCTCATCTCATCTCGCATGAAGTGGTGCTTGAAGGTAAGGTACTTCAGCTAATGTGAGAACCACAAGCCTGCGGGTAGCGAGAGCAGGCACAATGGCTGAATAAGAATTGCAGCACATTCAACAAAAGTGGGACCATAGGACCCACATTCGCGTTCACTGTACTTCGTAGTATCCAGCCTTGTGTGAGGCGCGGAAGCTACAATAATCATCAGCCTTCCGAAGGCGACCTCTTTGCCGACAGCAGTACAAGCTATCCCTCTTTCATTTTTCATTAACTGAGGAGCCTCGCGAGTACCAAAAAATATCCAATTCCCTCCATCATTCGTATCTTCTCCATCTCCTCTCAATTTAAGCAGCAGAATGCTCTGCAGAGCTTTCCCCTAACCCTCCGCCGCGCGCAAACCGGATCTCGACAATTAATCGAGGATCAACAGAAACGATGTCGCCAGCTGCGATCGAAGATATTCCCAGCAGAAGAGAGGCCTGGAAGACCTTGCCGGAGCCAACGATATACCCAGTGAAGGAAGCGAGGTTTGAGAAATATGTCCCTCCGCAGATCGATGGCCGCGAGAAGGCACTCGCGCAGCCAGAGGGAACCACCGCCATCGTTATCGACACCGGTAAGAATGATTTTCGACATCTCATGGGACTTGTAGCTGACCATGATCAATTGCGATCATCTAGGCTCCTCCACAGTTCGAGCAGGATGGTCTTTCGAGTCCACGCCTCGACTATCCCTTCCACCGATCATGGCCAAGTACCGAGACCGAAAGTTGGGCAAAACTTTCTCCTTCGCAGGCCAAGACTGCTATTCGGACACTACGGCGCGTGGCCACATAAGAAATGCATTCGAGGCCGGGACTGGCATTGTCAGCAATTGGGACGTCGTGGAGCATGTTCTCGACTATATTTTCCTGAAACTTGGCATGAACGGCGTGGAAGGCGGGATTGACATGCCCATCGTCATGACTGAGGCAGTGGCCAATCTCCCCTACTCTAGGAAATGTACGTTTTAGCGAACATTTGGCACAGCCGGAAAATATGTCATACTAACTCAGGCTCGCAGCGATGACCGAAATCATATTCGAATGCTACGG
>FTLB01000646.1_pt2 | contig 15769 bp, 9 predicted proteins | sample 1658291 | NCBI WGS metagenome assembly FTLB01 (sample SAMEA3914812, study PRJEB12502) | metagenome | biome: forest; material: soil | place: Canada | collected 2011-07-07 | depth 0.1 m
GCAGGAACTGAGGCAAGGCAGATAGTGGTGCATTTTGAGCTGAAGGAGGCATAGATTTGGAGTTCCTGGTGCCTCAGGTTTTAGGTGCATATGTACGTGGCCAGCCCCCAGTAACTCGTGCCGCGAGATGTTGCTGCCCAAAAGATTATCATCCAGTAGGATCTAACCTCAGCCGCAATGCAGAAAAATTGAGCAATTCTAGAATCACATCAGAGCCCATTCCTAAGCACGTATCAAGTCTAGGGATTCAGCACAAGTAGTTAAAGAAGCCCAGTAGATCGCAGGACAGAATAAAGACATATTTCAACAGGGTATTTGGAGCTGAATTTAGCAGTGAATCGAGCGATGGGGCCCGAGACCAGAGACCTGATGCTGCAAGGACTGCTGCCTTGGCAGGGCCGTATGCAGCTGATAATTTAGGATCGGAGTGTATACAGTGTCTCTTGAAGAAAGTTGATTTTGTTGAGGGACACAAACGTCCTGTTCCCTACTAAACAGGGCGGAAATACGGTCTGGGCTTTCAAGAAGCCTAGAGTGAACTGGTTCACTCGCTCTGCTCACCCGGTTGTCATGGCGATAACTGATACATGGGCGGCGGGGAGAGGACAAGAACTAGTCGAAATCTCTCGTTGCCTGACTATTCTTGAGAGGCACAATTTGCTTGAATAGCACAATGCGTGCATACATTACTGGCATCTCTGTAGAGTCGTAGACATGTGCAACTAGCCAGTGAAAGACTGGTGATACAGTGCAATTCAATCATGTACTCTGTAGGCTCTACACGGAGGCTCTACACGGACTTCTGGTCAGGCCGAATTCGAAACCAACTACACAGCAACCGCATGAATTGCCACGAGGCGAGGCTCCCCCCGGAGTGCGCGAGGTTGAAAGCTACACAGCCTCCTATTCGTATAAACAACTGACCCTAAGACGGAGAAAGGCGAATCTGAACCCGCACGTGACGACACCTGATGGATCTGAGACATGTCATAGTTCGCTAAACCAAGCCCGACCTTTCTGAAAGAAGGTTTCGCTACCGAGGGCGCAGAGTAGGGCGGAGCAAATGGCAGATGAATCAGCGACAATCGCCCGTCCCTAGGGCTAGCTAGACGTCTAGATCATGGTGCCGGCGTAGTTGGCGCATAGTCCGTCGTGCTTTGTCTTGCGCGGCAAATATGCTGCGGATTGGCCAGGGAGCCTAAAGAAAGCGATATGGTCTCATTTAGAGTTCATACCTATGCGATCTATGTGCTTCAGACCAATGGCGTAATTCCGCCGAATACGTGATCGAATAAGCTGAGTTTCCGCCATATATTAGGGAGCAACTTCCCACGTCAAACTTACCCTCTTCAATTTCGACCAGCCTCCTCTGAATACCACTACATCTTATCGAGACGATACCCTACAGCAGACTCAACAATGTTCGGAAGACGCCGCAGGACTCCCCTTCTTGGTGCCGCTGTTATCGCGGGCACAGCAACCGTGGCTGCGAGACACGGAGCTAGGAAAGAGTCGCAGATGGAGTCGGAGCGAAGATACCAAATGGAGCGAGACGCCGAGCTCCGACGATACCAGGAAGAGAGAGAGCGGGTAGATCAACAGCGTGCTGTTGATCTGGCTGTGAGCGAGGCCATGGCCAAGCAAGCCTCCAACAATGCCCAAGCGCAGTCCGCATCCCCCGTGCCCCAGGCCCCCGCGCAGGCGCCTTATCAATATGCCCCTCCCCCAATGTACGGGTCCGCCGAATCATACGGTACGCCCGCGGGCTCGTCCCAATATCTCCAACCATCAGCGGCGGCGGCGGCGGGCGGCGCCTCTCCTCGGCCCCGAAGCGGTGGGGCAGTTGACTCTTCGTTCTCATTCTGCCCCGACTGCGGAAACAAGTGTGGCATGAAAGACAAGTTCTGCAGCAGGTGCGGCCGCTCCCAGGCCAAGGAGAGCTTGGTGGACTATGACTAGCTGCTGGAGTCTAAGAAGTGAAGGAATCTGGGAGCGTTTCAGCTATGCATCATTATGCTTCCAGATATCAAGGCGGAGGTTTAATCTATGTCGCATGCGTTTTTGATTCAAATGCGGATATTCTGTACAGACAGCTCCTCTAATTACGCCTGGCGGTTGTTCTTCATTTTTGGAGACTTTTCATCCTGCTTTGCTCCTTTTGGAACAGACCAGATAGCATCAATCAGAAGCATTCTAGCTACAATAACTTGTCGAGTAACTACCTATGTAGTGCGCGTAGTATGTGAACTTCGTATCATGCTTAAGAGCTTCTATAGTCCGTCTTCATTATCCAGACAATGAAGCATATGACCATTGCACGATTACGATGGTAGGAACTTTAAAGAAACTCAAAAGCCCAAGGGTTATTTGTGCGTACCTACTACATAAATCCCTCTCACATTCCTGCGGCCGGCCACGGTGGGTGCAACTCGTTATTCTTTATTTTTCCAGGGCACACGTCGTGCAGAACCAAGCTAGAGTGGAAGACACCACGCGCTCGATGAAAGTCGTTGTGCCGGCTGACAACACGTGGACCATGTTCTTCGACGTCAGGTCCGGATTATCTTTGTTAGGATACACCTGTGCTTCCCTGTGGCGATCTATGATCTCCGAAATACTCCGGTAATACGATTTTCTTCTGGCAGATCAAGGGTTGCTAGTTTGTCATGTCCCCGTGTGTCCATGCCATCTATCATTGCCGTTGTACCTTGTTTGGAAAAGCAAGAGGGAAAGGTGAATTGAGACTCGGTCTTTAAAATCCCCAGCCAAGGGACGGACTGAGGCAGTAAGAATGCGTACCTGGCAAAGGTCAGGACCGCCGAGGCCGGAACAGATAGTGCAAACAACCCTCTTTTCCTGGGAGAAGCATTTGGCGGTTGCTTGCGTCACAGCAAGCACATCCTAAACATTAAGGTTGTATACTTTCTCATTGTATACTTTCTTAGCGTCGTCGATGGCGAGTTCCAAAAGTAACATGACAAAGTTCCGCTCCGAGCGTTGTTGGCCAGCACGGTAAGCGAGCCGCCCATCGTCTCGCAACAGCTTCCACGCATGGTTAGATGGGTTCGGACGATGTGACTGAGAGCTAGCTAGAGCTCCTGTAATTCCGACAATTTCGCTGCGCGGTCCTGAATTGCTTCTACTGCGTAGGGTTGCAAAGACGTGCAAGCCCTTGGGGTGGAATGACTTTGCCAAGGACGCCAGCGCCCATCCCGCCGGGCTACAACCAATAGTCTGATTTGTTTTCTGTGGCATGATCTTTCCCTTCGAATACACAGGAGAAAGCAAACTAGTATGAGGCAACAAGGGTATCGACATGTTCTCGAATGTAGGTTGGAAGACCTGGGCCATTATAGAAAGAGGAACGCCGTCGATCATATACAAGGAACAACCCGGCTTCAGCTGCCAGCACCATCTCCCTGACGTACAAAGACGGCCTCCGAAGGGGCTTGGTGGAATCCGGCCCGGCTTTCTATGAGCGAGGCTGGGCTAGGGCCTCCGTCCCCCTGAGAATAGCTTCTGCACGATAAGCATCAGAATATTTTGACATGATGCTACTATGGTTTGCTTACGGACACACATACAGGGAAGACTAGTATTTCGAGGTCCTAGATCATTACTATATTATATTTTGATATTTGTACCTATGCCCTGGACTACCAACGTGGTCTAAGAACATAATTACATATATTTATCCATGATGCGCTTGAGCTGGTCGAGATCGAGCGCCTCGACCGTATTGCCCTTGTGGCCGACCATGGTCTCCGCCATGCAGATGGCATTATAGATAGACTCCTCGACCGCGTCGGCGGCTGCTTCGAGCAGCGAGTTGACCGTTCCGTCTTGCGTCACCTGCACCTGGAGAGCCTGGCTCTTGAATGGATCAAACGTCGAGCCCGCCGACGGCGACATCTGCGTGGAGATCTCATTGGCGGTCGAGAAGGCCAGGAAGATGTCGCCCGAGGGGTTGTGCCCGTAGCCGCCGACGCGCGACAGGCCTCCGGTTGCCCGCTTTGCCAGCCGCTGGAGCTGGAGCGGGTGGAGCGGGGCATCGGTCGCCAGGATGACGATGATGCTGCCGTCCTTGCTATCTTTGGCCTTGTCGACCTCCTCCTGCAGCTTGGCCGACGCGGCCTGCTCGGGGGTGAGCTCCCCCTTGGCGGCGGCCTTCTCGCGCTCCTCGAGGATGATACGCCCGACCGGGACACCCGATACTCGGAAGGGAGGGAGGCGGCCGTAGTTGGCCTGGACCAGCGCGGCGACGGTGTACTGCTTTGGCGTGACGGCTCCGTCGGGTCCTGCAATGTCGTAGCCATTCACGACGCGGCTGCTGGTGCCGGTGCCGCCCTTGAGCCCCTGGCAGATCATACCAGTGCCGCCGCCGCGGTTGCCCTCTGCCACGGGGCCGTCGGTCACGTTCTCGATGCCGTGCACAATATGCTCAGGCTTGACGGCGAATCGGGTCAAGTCATTGAGATGGCCGTCATAAGTTTCGGCCACGACCGGCAGGAAGAACCAATCTATCTCGCCGTCTTTGTTCTTGAAGTTCCTCGCCGAATAGTCCAAGATGCCCTGGTACGCCGCTCCGACGGAGAAGGTGCTGGTAATGACGATGGGGGAGTGCAGGAGACCGGTTTCCTCGATCCAGTGGCTTCCGGTCATCTCCCCGGCGCCATTGTAGCGGAAGATGCCGGAGTAGCAGGCCTTGGAGAACCATTCCTTGCGGGGAAGGATGGTCGTCACGCCGGTGTTGATAGAGCCGTCCTCGGAATGGATCTCTTGTGTGTGCACGAGAACCCCGGGAACATCGGTGATGGCGTTGAGCTTTCCGGGCTTGTGCGCACCGAGATAGACTCCGGGTACCACGTCCCGCAAGCGGCCCCGAGCTTGCTTGGTCGGGATTGTGGGGGCAGTCATGATTCAGGGTGGCGGGATCGCGGTGGTGGAGTATTTAACAACGGCCACAAGTCAAGAACAAGTCGAGGATCTGTCGTGTGCGAAAGAGAGTCTGCGATGCTGCGGCAGCGCGGCGGTTACTCTATAATAATTAAAGCAGGAGCCAGATATCCCAGATATCCCCAGTAAACTACTGGCTAGGACTTTGAAGCCTTGTTTGTAAAGCTCAGATTCCTCGACTGAGCAGTTACGGCGTCAAAATGAGTCATTCTGATCATCGCGCGTCCAATTGCGCCAGCATGACTAAGGGGATTTCAGTCAAGGGCTCGTAACCCAAGTGACGTACCACTGCGTCTCGACACTACAAAGTCGACTCTTCTTCGTAAACAGTCCCGAATCGGATATGAAGCTCGGCCGTCATCATGGAGGGCCAATCGCCCTCTCAGCCATCTCCAGTGGTTAGTCGGAACCAATGGTATACCTGTTTTTATACATGCACACTCACTGTCTAAGTGTGTGCAAAACCACAGTTGGTCTCCTCATACACTCACTAGGTATAAGATAGTAGATACTAGTGTTTCGACAGCCCACCGGGAGTCCCTTACTACCGTGCTTGCGTGTCTCCATACTCTCAAGTTGACCAAGTTGATGTGGTAGTCAGAGAGTAAACCTGTTGCCTCTTGCCACCTCGGTTTCTCCCTTCCCCGGCCATAGTGCTACAGGGCTTTATGTGGCGCACTGAGAGGGAGTGTAAGGCGTGCCAGCACAAACAGAATTACTGTACCAGGATACCTACCTTACGCTCGCTACTGTACGGTAGTCAAGCAAGTCAAGCAATCCGGGTAAGGCGTTTTTGGTTGTGTTCGGGGAGGGCGGAGATCGCTGGGATACTTAAGAATGCGGGGTAATTATGCTACGGTCCCAACGCAGCAACAGTACCTTTGAAGTAGTCTAGAGGCCAAATGAAACCCCGCTGCTTACCTATCTGAGCTACCGTACTCTGCGGCGATTTCCCCACGACCCCAGAGCCTGTCGTGCCTTGCGTGCCTGTAAAAAGCAGTTTGGGGATGAGTGGTTTCTGGGGTTTAGTGGCACGTACTGACATTTGCACCGCAGACTAAGAACTTGCCGATCTCGACCGAAGCCTACCGAGTGGACTGTGGATCGCTTCTCCTCACTATCTCGGCTTCCCATCTACGCTGTGCCGAAGCCAACGGGCGAGCGGGCCATTGTTTATTTTTTATATATTTCCATTCTCAATCCTGTGCCTCTCTGCTCCAGCAACGTCGTAGAGTATTTCACCCCCTTGTCGTACTCAGAGGCAGTCTTCGTCGTCACATTCCAGCCATAATGGGCGCCGCTATACGAGTGATCCCCAATGTAAGTTTGCGTCCACAATGCCTGCTCCTCCACAGAGCCAGAGCTTCCTAGCTAAGTACCTGCGCGCGTCATCACCAGAGGGCAGCACAAGCATCTAGCTTGCTTCGGACGATTCAGTACACACACCCGCCTTCGTGTCCCTGCCACTCCAATCCGTCACATCACCACCATCATGCGCTGCCTGTGGTGTCCAAGTTCGCAGAGCGGACGTCAAGGAGAGGCTACGCCACGCCTCAAGACCCCTCCCAGCTGAAGGAGTATGCATTCGAGATGGCCGCGTCGTCCATCCGTTTCGGGCCCGGAGTAACCCAGGAGGTTGGCATGGACGTCAAGAACCTGGGAGCCAAGCGCGTCTGCGTTGTGACCGACGAGACCGTCGACAAGCTGGATGCCATGGCTCAAGTGCGAGAAGCGCTCACCAGGGAGGGCCTGGATTTCAAGGTGTTCAACAAGACGAGGATCGAGCCCAAAGACTATTCGTGAGTTCAGACTACTCCCCCCCCCCCTTTTCTTGCATGCTTGCGAATTACATTGCTCACAAACTTCCACAGCATCAAAGAGGCTATTGAATGGGCCAAGCCGTACAACCCAGATGTCTTCCTTGCCGTGGGTGGCGGGTCGGTCATCGACACGGCCAAGCTCATGAATTTGTATCTTTGCTACCCGGATGCAGACTTCCTCGACTTTGTCAATGCTCCCTTGGGAAAAGGCCGCCCCATTGACAAAAAGCTTCATCCCCTCATCGCCATCCCCACGACCGCCGGAACAGGCAGCGAGACGACCGGCACGGCCATCTTCGATCTGGTATCAAAGCGGGCCAAGACAGGCATCGCACATCGGAATCTCAAACCTACTCTCGGCATATGCGACCCTCTGAACACCCGGACCATGCCGGCGGCCGTCAAGGCCAGCTCCGGCCTTGATGTCTTGTGCCACTCCCTGGAGTCGTGGACGGCCATTCCCTACAACGAGCGAGTGCCACGACCGGCCAACCCCCTCCTCCGGCCCGCCTACCAAGGCGCGAACCCCATCAGCGACATCTTCTCCCTCAATGCCCTCAAGGCGACCGTCAAGTATCTACCCAGGTCCGTCAAGAACCCCGACGATATGGAAGCGCAGAGCGAGATGCTTCTCGCTGCCAGTCTAGCGGGCGTTGGTTTTGGGAACGCCGGTGTCCATCTCTGCCATGGTAATTACTTAGCCCCAGTATATATCTTTTTTTTCCCCTCCTGCCGACACTGACCCAAAACACCAGGCATGTCGTACCCCATATCCGGCCAGAACCCCGGGTACCAGCACGCCGGGTATGAGGTCACGTCCCCGATCATCCCGCATGGTGTCTCCGTCGCCGTGTCGGCCCCCGCGGTCTTCCGCTTCACGGGTGCCTCCAACCCGGAGCGCCACCTGGCTGCGGCAGAGGCTTTCGGAGTCGACATCAGCAACGTGAAGCGCGAGAGCGCGGGCGAGGTGCTCGCAGAGGCGCTGACCAAGTTTCTCGCCGATCTGGGCGATCAGCCGGCCGGCCTCAAGGATCTGGGGTTCTCGTCCCAGCACATCGACGACCTCGTGGAGGGCACCATCCCCCAGGCACGCGTGCTGATGCTGGCTCCCGGGCTTGCGAGTGAGCTGGGCCAGGAGAGAGAGCAACTCCGGGATTTGTTCGAGGATGCCATGACGCACTAAAATGGGGATGCTGTCAAGCATATGGGCTGTAAGGTAGTTATTTAGTTAGTCGGCATTCTAATGGAGTTGAGTCTCTGCTTAGCCACGAATTTGTCCTGGCGTGGCTCTTTTACACCTACTCTTGTTTTACTTGCCATAAGTATTACATCGCTGCATTCTTGTTTGCATTTAAACACCCTCAGCAAGAATGTAGAAATGCAGGTCAAGGGGGCCATATTCACTACCAGATGCGGTTTACAGGTTCCAGAGCCTACCCTCTGCCGCCTACATTGCACTCTTTGTTATCCCGGACTCGCTGCTTGTCTGCAACTAGGGCCCGGAGCCGTTGAACCCTTTCACAATGCCAAAAAATAATAATACTACTTATCATTTAGCCGGCGAGCGAAATAGGGAAGCCGGCAGAACAGAAAGAAAAATATTCCAAAAAAGTAAATGGTCCCGGTGAGGATTGAACTCACAGCCTTCGCATTACTTGATAAACTTCGCAGTTTATTAGTACGACGCTCTGACCAATTGAGCTACGGGACCTGCTGCGTGAGTGAAAGGGAAAAATAACTCAATGATATAGGTAGTGCCTAATTGGCGTAGTAAGCGATTAGCTTCGTTAACATAGTTCTTTTAACATCGGTCCACTTTGATGCCTGTTTATGCTGAGCACACCGAGGAGGAGTACCCTTTAATTCCTGAGGAGAACTGATGATATCTACTTTTTGTATAATAATAGAACGGTTTATCCCATCGAGGAATGTGTTTTAGAAGAGGATTTGTTTTTCTAAGGCTACGTAGCCCTTAGATAGTTAACAAATGCTTGGGAGTACTGAGGAGCTGCGCGTGTTTTTGAGGTTTAATGACAGTAATTTTTGGCCTTAGGTTAATTTATACGGTGATTTATTATCTACTTAGTTGATCCAACCACATCCCCTCTGGCAAGGCGGCCAGGACACCATGAGAGAGGCTAGGAGAAAGGAAGGTACTCAATTGGAGGTTAAGGGTGGGAGGTTGTGCTGCCTCGTACGTTGTAGTGATTGAAAGCTCAAGTCTAGCAATTTGCTGCGATTGTATCATAGATGGCTGGTGCAAACAGGTTGTGTAAGCAAATCTCGAACTGGAGACCTGGAGAAAAGAGGTCGCTAAGGCTAAGAACGAAATAATCTGATGCAAAAGACAGCGCAGGGGCTTGTCCAGGATTAGAATATTTCCAAATGACGGACAAGACGGCACAATGATAGGTAAGCTCTGTGGAGTTGACGGTCTGTGTAATGTATGTCTCGCGACACGCTCGAACCTTACCAGATTAAAAGGCTTCTCTGGGACACGATTGCAGGAAGCATTATGGTATAATATGGTATGAGCTCGTTCCCTCTATGCCAAATCATTCTCGGATTTAACAATGCAAAGCAACAATGATAGGCTCAAGCATAAATCCTCTATCATAGTGCAAAGAGCTGCCATTCCACTCTTGAAATATTGATATATTGGACCTAACTTTCTTTCGACTTTGCCCTTTCATAGTTGGTAATAAACTCAAGAATTTCTTCACGTACCAAAATAATGTATAGATAAAGTCTAGATAGGCAGTGCATAATTACAGTACACAGCTAGGCAGTTAGAAGATAACCTTGGAAACGCACGAAAATTAAAGAAATGGGACAGTGCAGTTAATCGAGTAGGAGCCTAGGATCGCCGGCAGCCGATTAAATTTATTTACAAACCTTTAAGAGATTTTTAGGTAACATACTTCGCTCCATTATGTTATATATGCATTAATCAATGATGCGAGTATAATTTGTGTAGGTTATAAAATATGAAGGAACCACACATTCCTAGTCTTGCCCTTATATCGAGGATCTGGGATACTCAGTACGAATGCGCTAATCACTATCAGGGGGAACACCTGCGATAAGAGGCAACTTGCGCTCCTCCTTAACAATTAATCCCAGGTCCCGTAGCTCAATTGGTTAGAGCGTCGTACTAATAAACTGCGAAGTTTATCAAGTAATGCGAAGGCTGAGAGTTCAATCCTCTCCGGGACCACATTTTTTGCTTCACGTTTTATCACGTTCTGGTACGTGTTTAAGACATATATCATAGAATATTAGGTTGCCCAATTTCATGACCACATGTTGTTCTCTTGCAGGTCCCCTCCGTATGCTTGTAAACTAATGGATTTACCGGTTACTAATACATATCGAGCGGCCATAACCGGGGGCAGCCAGCACGAAGAGACTATATGTTGACAATTATTAGGGTTGGAAATTCGGTCTTTCGTAATGGTTTACTCTCCTCCTTTTTCTAGCACCAGAGACATCTCGTACGCCTCTCGATTTTGTGACACATGCTGGGATGGATACTGCAATATTGATTCTGTTTATGCGTGCTAAATGTTTGACTTGGCTGTGTCCTCTTAGTTCCAGGGAATACCGCATTTGGCACGAGTTTGTCATTCCAGGGGTAGAATTTTAGGAGGTCGCATCTCTCAACTTGGTATTATTTGCTCATGATGAAAAGTAGATGAGAACAGTCGGTATCTAATCCTTTTTCACAGCAACGTTCGGAAGTTATTTGATCTACCAGGTTCAATGACCATGGTATGTTTATGATGTTCAGGGGGCTGCTTGGAGCCCTACAATTTGAACCGGGGCGTTGGATGGTTCGGTAAAGCACTGGCACAAAAGCGAACCCCACAAAGTATGCTGCAACCCCACCATAGGCGCTCCAACGTCTTGTCTGAGCCGGCTTTTTTCTTCTCTTGTTGCGACACCCAGCTACTCGCTGGGTTCCTTAGTCTTTTTTACAGCCATTAAACCCCGTCGACGAGGACCAGCCCTCCAAGATCCCATACGTCGCAACGTTGACGGGCTCCCGCCCTGCTGCTATGCAGCACGCAAGACTCGTTCGTATTCGCCACACATCGAGCAGCTCTTGAAGCGGCTCCTCGGCCACTGGCCATCGACCACCGCCAGCAGCCGATCAACCGACCGGCCCCGGACCGACCTTCGATACCCCTTCTCTCTTTTCCCCCCGAGCGCACCGCCGGCACCGCCGGCACGCCAGCACGATGCAGGGGTTCAACATGGGGCGGTACGTCCCGCCGGACCAGGAGGGCGTGGTGTCGGGCAACAAACTGAACAAGAAGCACGCGCTGGGGGCGCGGGCGGCGAAGCTCGCGTCGGAGGGGATCCTGACGGTGCGGTTCGAGATGCCGTTCGCGGTGTGGTGCAGCAGCTGCCCGCAGCCGACGCTGATCGGGCAGGGGGTGCGGTTCAACGCGGAGAAGAAGAAGGTCGGGCAGTACTACAGCACGCCCGTCTTCAGCTTCCGCATGCGGCACGCGGCGTGCGGCGGGGCGATCGAGATCCGGACGGACCCGCAGCATACGACGTACGCGGTGGTGGCGGGCGCGAAGAAGCGGGACACGGGCGACGCGGACGCGGAGAGTCTGGTCAAGAGCGGCGAGTTCGCCATCGTGACGGACCGGGAGCGCCGGGACCAGCGCGAGAGCGCGTTCGCGAACCTCGAGAAGACCATCGCCGACCGCGAGCAGCTCGCCCTCGCCAAGGTGCGCATCGAGGAGCTGCAGGACGCGTCGGCCAGGGGGTGGGACGACCCCTACGCGCAGAACCAGAGGCTGCGGAAGGCGTTCCGGGCCGGCCGCAAGGGCAGGGAGAAGGACGCGGCGGTGGCGGAGGACTTGAAGGACCGTATGAGTCTGGGCATCGATCTGCTCCCCGGGACGGAGGAGGATGCCCGCCGGGCGGCCCTCGTCGACTTCGGCGGCGACGGCCTTGGCGCCTCGCCTGTCGATCGAGCATTGGCCCGGCCGCTCTTCGACGACGCACCGTCGAAAGGCAAAGCTCCTGCGGGACATACCGCGGACAAACCGAAGGGAATGCTGAAGGCGGAGGTCGCCGCGGCGAAGACCAGAGACAACTTGGCCTCGTTGGTTGCGTCGAATACGCGGGTAGCGAGGGACCCTTTTCTTGGCTTTGGAAGCAAGGATACACCGAAAGGACCTCCCAAGATACTAGGAATCAAACGAAAGCTACCAGGAGCGACACCTCCGAAGTCTCCAGAACCTCCAGAACCCTCAGAGCCATCTGAGGACCAGAAAACGAAAGGCTCCTTGGCGTCCGGCTTGGTCGGGTATACTTCAGAGTCGGATTGAGTCTTGCTCACGACTTGCAATGGAGGACGCTACTTAGGGTCGACGACTACGGAAACGCAACTTTGCGTGGAATTTTTAACGAGATTACGAAGAAAACAAAATCTAGGATACCCCTTTACTAAATTATATATCTAAGCAGCCTCACGGTAGCTGTAGTTGGTTCAAAATGTTTATTGTATTCTTTGTGTTGTAGTGTTGTATTCTCGGGTGTAAAAGGGGCAAAAGAGCAGAACGTAGCCCAGTTATCTATCCGCCCAAGTACACACCACGCAGGGAGATGATCCAACTAGCTGCTGGTGTCAACCAACCAGGGCCCGACCGACAAATTATCATGTCTTATGCTGCCACTCCGCTAGACTCCTTTCCTCCGCTCCGGCAGGGACCGGGGCATCGCAGCCTGCGGGGGAATCGATTTGTGAAGAACAAAAGCCAACCGTATGCAAAGCGAAAAGCAGATCCTGTGAATGTTACGCCGCGGCGGTGGCCGACCAGTGAAGAACCTTATGACTCCCCTCCCTCCCTCAAGAGCACATGCAAATAAATGAAAAACCATACGATCAGACATCATCCATCTGCCCGGCGGGCTCGTCATCCTCGTCGCCGAAGCTCGCCACGGACGACATGTCGTCGTCGTCCTCCGACTCGGCGCCTGCTTCGTCCGCCGCATCCTTGCTCGCGTACTTTTGGACGTATTCTGCATCACCAGCAAGAAGGAGTCAGTCAACCTGGCAACAGAAGTACCAGATTATGCGTGGGGTGGTGGGGGACAGACCCTTGACTTTGGAATCGTAGCTCTTGGGCTCGCGCATCAACAACGCGGCCGCCTCGCCGTTGAGAGGGTCCGTCGGGTTGGGATACCGCAGGAGTTGGGGCAGGAAGACCTCGAAAATATTGATCATATCAAACATTGGCGACCAGGTCTGGTTGATCACGTCCAGGCAGACAGAACCGGATCTATTGTTCCAGCACGTTTAGTTCACCCTCCCGTCCCACAGGTCGAGCCTGAAATGGTGCCACTTACAGCTCGTCGATATTTGGGTGGAAGATACGGTTGACAAAGCCGATGCTCGGCGACTTGTAGGGATACTGGTCTGGCAGCTCGACATGGACTTTCCAGGTGCCGCCTTCGAAAGGAGCTGTGGAAGCGAGAGAGCATGGGTTAGCCGACCGCATTTCGGGAATCTGATGTCGGAGCAGGAGAGGACTGACTTTCGGTAGGGCCCTTGAATCGAACATAAAACTCCTGCCTGTGTCGAGTGAGTAATTTCGTCGGCATCGCGGGAAGGGCAGTAGCGACTTACACTAGACCGGGGAAGAAAGCATTAGCAACCACTCCGCAACAAACACAGCAAGCGTAATCAGAAGAAGAAAAGATGGGAAGGGAATCAAATAACATACTGTTATCGTTGACCAGAGTTACTTCGTAGTCACTCATGAGCCTATGGTTGTCAGTACCAAAGAGAGCGTGCTGGAAGTGGTTGGGCTTCGTACATCTTCATGACCTAGAGAGGAGAAGGAGGGTTAGCAAGAACACAGCGCACGACAACAAGGGCGATCAAGGGCTCTCCGTAAGCCGAGTACATACGTCTGTTTCGATACGGCGCCGTGGAGAACTCATCGTGGCGGCTGCTTTTCGTTAATCTCGGAGCGGAGGAGCAGGTTGGTGTTCGCGAGGTGGTGACTCGAATTGACTTCGCGGTGGCGGGGGCTGTCGAGACGGGCAGAGAGCGCGGACGGACAGGTGGAATGGCAGGCTGGGAGTACTCGTGATGGTAGTGGTGTACCGACGGATTCGAATTCCAGGTGAAGACTGGTTGGAGGCGTTGTTCGAGACGATGCGAGGAAGAAGAGGGTTGGAAGAGAGGGGATCCGATGCTGCCCGGTCACTCGACGTCAGGGCGTTGCGGGCAAAGGCGATAAGCCGTTGGGGGATATGCGCCTAAGCGATAAGGCCCTAGGCTGGAAATAGGCGACTTTGGCCTGACCCGGCAGAAAGAGGGAGGGGTCTTCTGTAAAGTGTAAAGTCAAACCACGCTGGCGGGTGTCGCAGCTCACGTGCAGCGCTGTGTATGAGTCTTTCGCCCTCGTGAACCTTGGAGGCTGTTTATTTCACAATGCTTATTTTTTGAGAGGCTTCGGGTCACTTGAGCAACTATTCGGAGCAGATACCCTGAACACGATTTTTTTCTTCTGTTTCTTGGTATCTACAACGCCTATGGCCGGGTATTTGAATGGTGACCTATCAAGGAATGGTCTCCTACCCCCAACCAAAAAGGGTCAAAATTGCATGTCAAATACCGTTCCGTCATGGGATTAGAGGTGCGGAGTGGAACCTGCGTGGCTCAGGTGACTCGCATGTTCAATTACTTAATATACTTCGTATGCACCGTGCTGCTTTGTCTGAGCGTGGGACGGACTTGGCACATTCAGTTCTATCCTTAGGTAGTTGAACTGGTTATAGTTGAGCTTTGACAGCGTATCTCTGCTGACAGTAAATCCGTGCCACTTGGGTAGACTGCCTTACTCCAAATACTTCCATAAGCACCCAAAGTGAAGCCTAAGTTGAGTAGTGAGCCATCCAGTTGCTAGCCAGCTATGGTAGCGCCTGTGACCTCCGACCGTTGAGCAATACTGAGTAGAAAGGTAGTTCTGGCTGAGCTAATATTACGTCGTAGTGGGACAAAGAAATGCCATGGGAGTTGGCCACATATTAGTGTGATGATCAAAGAGGATCCAGGTCGGTTGGTCGGTCGAGCTGGTGCCGTTTCCGATTCCCACTTCACGGCGCGCCGCCCCACGAAGCGAAGGAGCCCTTTTTTGCCTCGTCCTCCGTATGGGCATTTGGGGGGGTCAACTGTCGCCGCGGACGTCCGCAAAAAAAAAACCTCCGATGGACCCCTCCAGGACGCATAGAGAAATGGACAGGGGATACCACCGCTTCCATAGCTGAAAGGCACGGCTTTTCTTGGAGCTCCCAAGAGTCGGAGTCTGCGCCGACCGAGGCGGGACCCCGTCAAACCTCGGCTTTTGCGGGAGACCACAAAAGGGGCGCAACCAATCAGAAGGGACCGGCGATCGGCAAAACGGGATTAGGTACTTTGGTACCTCTGCCCCTGGGTAAGCCGGAGCGAGGGAGAAACACCAAGAATTTCGCAGAGAGGGCTCAATTGTACGCATGCAAAAACCATCATGACTGAAGAATAAAAACTGCGAGAGATCGCCCCAGTCATGGCCGCTAATTTATTTTCCTCTTTCCCTCCTTCTCTCACGGATAGGTAATTGAAAATTTCCCATTTTTATTTTCTACCTTTTTTTTTACAGCTTTGTTTCCCGGAAAAGTCTTGTGCGACACCAAGTACCAATGTACCTGTCGTCCACCATGCGGTCGTGCGCCACTTTGGCACGAGGCACGCGACCGTCCCTCCTGGCCGCCAGACCGCTGCTGTCCACCCTCCAAGCCCGACACAGCTCCCACTCGCCCATGGGAACCCCGTCGGCGAGTCCAAGGAAGAAGGTGACCCTCGGTACCTTGCGCACGCTACACAAGAAGGGCGAGCCGATCGCCATGTTGACGGCGCACGACTTCCCTAGCGCCCATGTCGCCGATGCCGCCGGCATGGACATGATCCTCGTCGGGGACAGCTT
>FTLB01843336.1_pt1 | contig 15762 bp, 7 predicted proteins | sample 1658291 | NCBI WGS metagenome assembly FTLB01 (sample SAMEA3914812, study PRJEB12502) | metagenome | biome: forest; material: soil | place: Canada | collected 2011-07-07 | depth 0.1 m
TCGATGATCAGGATATAGTCACCGACGCGGATGTTGCCGTCAGCCCAAGCGCGGCCGTCCTCTTCCAAGGTCTCCTTGAGGCATCGTTCGTAGGCCTGTGCCTCGTCGTGCTGAGACCACTCCGCGGGGCGGTTGATCATGGCGAGCTTGTCCTCGACCTTGCACGAGATCATGAGGGCAAAGTTCATGTTGGACGCCTTCTTGAACTTGCCGCGACGGAGGAAGCCGTTCTCGCCGTGCTTGGGACGAGCGACCCAGCCGATGCTGTGGTCGGCGTAAAACTCGATGCGAGCGCGGCGGTCGTCCTCCGAGATGAGCTGCATGCCATCGTCGTTGATGAACATGTTCGCGGAGCCACCCTGGAGTTCGTACGTCGACATGGCCTGCTTGATAGACTTGACGGTGGGGGCGATGACAGCAGCGAGACCCTCCTTGTAGACGGGGCACTGAACGGTGACGTGAGGGAGGATGTCGCTCTGGAGCCGAGGGCAGGTATGGGCCGAGTAGAACTTGGAGTTGATGGTCAGCTGGCGAATGGGGCCGAAGATCTGGGCCAAGCACCCGACAATCACCTGGGCGAAGAAGAGGGTGAAGAAGATCTGGACCGGGAAGAGAGCCACGAGCGCGAGCCGGAGAAAGTTGCCGTCGACCGAGACCTCGATCGCCAGCTGCCTGAAGGCCGCGCCCAAGGAGACGGTGATGAGGATCAGGGTCAGGGTGACCAGGACTGTGTTCTGGAGGTGAACCGGCCGCTTCTCGAGCCTCAGCTCGCCACTCTCCTCGTCGATCTCCATCTCGGTCGTTGTGGGACCCTTCTTCTCGTCCTCGTCGTCTTCGCTGCCCGCCTTCCACACCAGCTCCATGAGCTCCGACTCGATGGCCTTGGCTCTCTGCACCAAATGGAGAGCCTCGTCGTCCCAGACGACCAACAAGCCCTCCGAGGCTACAAAGGCGGCGAATTGGTGCTTCCGGGCGCGCGCGAGATCGTCAATGGTGGGGAGGATCTGCACGCGGAGCCCGTTCATCAGCGGCACGTCCACGGCGTCCGGGGACCATTGGAGGAACGTCTTGATGACCCTCGAGTTCACAGTCATCGCACACTAGATCAAATTCGTCTATGGTCAGTCACTGGGTAGGAATCATACGGACCCATAGGATCGTCTCGGGGGGCTGTTTTGTCTCACCTGGACGTTCATCGCAGCGCACGCCAAGGCGAAAGGAGAGCTACCGAGCTGCGGCGGGCACGCTATGTACTGCCTCCTGGACTTGCGGAGCAGCACGCCCTCGATCTCGCCGCTGCCATCCGACACCCAGAGATGAGAGCACTGCTGCTGGTAGAGGTAGTTGACCATGACCTCGTGCTTGATGTCGTCGAGGATCATGGAGCTACCAGTGGACCTCATCGACCGGCCAGAGAGGGACCCCGGCCTCGAGCTGTGGCGGGGTGTCGGAGGCTGCAGCTCCAGATCATTCTGGCTCATTTGCACCGAGGGCGGCTTCTCGGATGCGGAGGAGGCTGTTGTTCGGCCATTGCGCTGGCTCTGTGCAGGCGAGGCCGAGGCGCTTGGCTTGTTCGACTTGAAATAGCTCCCGATCCCCATGATGGGCGAGGACGGAGGAACGAGGAGAAGCTGTTCAGATTGAAGCGCACAGCCGGGACAAAATTCTGTCTCTCTGTGGGAGACCGTGTGCGAACCTTAACCAGTGGTGGAGTACTGAATGTCCGAGGCACCAAGTGAGGATTTGAGTGCCGATCCGGAGCGCAGAAGGTTGGTTGCGCCCAGCGGAGCCGTATGGGAAGTTTCCACACGGCGAGATTAAGTATATGTTGTCTAGAGGCATTGTTAGTTATTTCACCAACGGACAGGCATACGGCGGCAGTGGTTGTCGTGAGGGAGAGGGGAGGGAGGGGAGGAGGAGGGAGGACCTGGGGATGTACGTACCAGTTACCAAAAAGGGCCAAAAAAACTACTCACACCAGTTTGCGAAACGAGAGCTGCTCTCCCGGTGCAGATTGTTGATCATCCGTACTTGGTCCGGGAAAGTCTCAAGCTCGAGTTGTGGTTCTCGAGGCAAGAGGAAGCTGTGAAGGTAGCGAAAGGACGGCTCTCAAGGTAGATGAAGCCACTTGCAGAGAGCGGACGAGGTCGAGGGTGGCAGCTCTAGGTGAGCACCACGAAGAGAAAGGTATCGAGACGGTCTCGCCGATGAGAGCAGGGAGAGCAAGACAATGATTGCAAGAGCTTCACACAGCTAGCCGGCGAAGTTCTTGAGCAGATTGAAGGTTGCCTCTCAGAACATGAAGCTCAAGTCGCGCTGGGAGAGTAGAGGGAAACGTCGGTCTTGTAAATCCGGCAGGAGGGAACGATAAAAAGCGAATGTCAAGCGGGCAGGGGTTGGGAAGCGGACAAGACCTAGGAGGGGGTGTTTGAATGAATGATACCGGTAACGGGCAAGGTAATTGGCCTGGAGCAGGGTCATGGTGAGGTGGAGCCCCGAGCGCCCAGGGTGCAGCATGTGGTAGTGGTGTCTGTACTTACTGACAAGGATTCTCAGTTAGGAACAAGATACTCCGCGCCGACGCCTGTTGTGTAAGTGATAGCGGCTACCGGCGTCTGATACGTACCGTAATAGACCAGCGGGAGCGAGCGACGGAACCTTGGATTTCGTTCGAGGGGCAATAATCCGTTCGGCCAAGCGGCTGGGCGAGGCTGAAGCCCGCCAGACAGTACTGTACCTCTCTCTCCCTCGCCTACCACATCCCAGCCGATGCGGCATCGCAGGGAGAGACGGATTCAGAAGTGGCGTTGAGTCTCGATTCAGGAGCAGGCCGTTTCGGGCAGAGGCACAAGGAACGACAGAATGCTAGTCTCCCGTTCTATGAGCGAGCGTGGAGTCAACCTCAAGGTTCACCATGCCGCAGTAGGGCTCACTAGATCACGCCCAGAGAGCCTCAAGGGAGGGGGAGTAGCTTCCTGGCCGCTCAACCGTTCTGCTACTGAGGACAGGCACGGCACCGGAGTGGACGACACCCAGGTTCCTTGGAACCTACTTGTTCATGGATACAGTACGTAGTGCGCGACTCACTGGCCCCTAAGATTGACAATGGAGAGGGTGGTGGCCACGCCATGGAGACCGAGGGTACGGATCCTTTGTCCTCTGGGAGAGGATAGTTCAACGTCGGCGTTCGATAGAGTCGGTTCCTAGCAGCAGCCATAGCGGTTAGGGAAATTTTCATGGCTGAGGTTCTGGTGCGTCTTCGTCCGTGCGGGGATATCGTGGCTGTATGAATCCAGACTCTGGACACGAAGAAGAAGAAGCTCTGCCCACGCACGCTCAACCAACTGTCCCACGGCGGGCCAAACGCTGCAGGTCATTTTGCCACCCTATTTTTGTGTGTACGAAGCCAATGGACCACTGCTCTCTGCATTGGATGAAGCAGCTCGAGTTATGGGCACAGAAAAAGGAAACAGTATGAACAAAATCCGCTGGGAGGGGGGGTGTGGTTTGGGTGGTTTTTTTTTCTTCCTTTTCTTTTCCTCTTTTTTTTCGTACTAATTAAGCCGGCATGAAACTCTGGGGGCAACTGATACTTGCTTGCTTCACACCTAACCCAACAGGGATGGTGGTCTGCCGAAGAGTAAAGCTTCTCGTTGACGTGGTGGGCTTTCGGTGGCCCAGGAACAGGACGGCCCGGACGAGAGTGACATGGAAAATTACCAGGGGATCCCGAGCCGGCAGCATGGGGGTCCCTGCACGCAGTTTCCCTTTTCGGCCACATCAGCCCTAGGAGAGATACAAAATACTTGGAGGACAAAGAAGGTGCCACCGGGTAGCAGGTATATACGCATCATACAGTAGTACTTTCCAATTTATCGCTCCAACCCTGGGAACAAGAAAACATGTTAGAGCAAGAAAAAGAGTTGGCATGAGTTGCGAGCCACTGTCTACCTTACCAAGCTTACCTTAGACGAGGTTGCTTTTCACGGAGCCTTTGGGCGATTCATTCACCATGTCCTCTTCCACTACGTCTTCTGCTTGGCCAAACTCCCACGCTCTATACGGAGTACTCTCTGCGGAGTACATCGCACAAACGATACATTCTACATTTCGTTTGTATTCTCAGGATCCAGCAACGGGCTTGTCAATGACCCCAACTCAGTAATTGATAGCAGCCAAAAAAACCGGTTGGATGGGGATGTGGCGCGGGATATATGAAATTACTCCGTAATGCGCAGAATACGGTGCTAAAATACAAGTTTTGTGAAGCCTTCTATTAGAGACCATCTTTCTTGGGTAAAAGGTATTTTTCTTTTCGCCATGAAAAAAAAAAATCGATAAATAAAGACGAGAGAGATAAATAAAATAAAAGAAAACACCTTCTAGGTAAGGTAGTATTGCTGACAGGCATGCAAAAGGTACTTCAGACGATGGGGCTGCTCGCAGGTGCAAGCAAGTCTCTTAAAGCGGCGAAACCTCCACCCCAAAGATCCCTGGCATCGCAGCAAGCAAGCTAAGATATCCGGCCACGTAGTATTTCCGTATCGATGAAATTCGGCCCTGGCTTGTGGCCTCTCAATGAACACCCGTGCCCGGGTACGTCGTTTCCCATGGTCCCAGACTCCTACAGTACCCAGTGGCCGGCATCCCAAAAGGAGGAGAAACGGAGGAAGAAAAAGGAAATGTCGTATCATTTTGCAAGCCATCAGTGCGGGCAGACGCTGGACCCCCTCCAGCCCTGGCTGCATTCGTGGTGGAAATATTGTTTCCAGGAGGGCTCAAGTTGCAGCATCAATATGCCCGGCCAACGCCACAAACGCAGGAAGGGAAACGCTGAAGGGAATTTTCGGAAAAGAGGCCAACGCCGCAGTGTCAATGCGACTTTTTTTTTTTTTCTTTGGCCTTTGCGTGATCTCCTGGGGTTTGCTGCCTTTCCACAGCAACATGCCCACCCAATGCTAATCAGCGTCGACGCTCTGCTACAGTATCTGCGGATCACCAAGTCAGCCCTGTGTGCTCCGGCACGGAAGCGATGGCATCAGAGGGACGGCATCGATCCTACGGCTTCAGGTGCTATTATGGAACTTCTTCCTTGTTCTCGTAGGACAGTTATGCAATACTCTTTTTTTCTATTCTCTTTCTTATTTTTTTTCTTGTTTTTTATTTATTTAATACTTTCTTTCTTTCCCCTTCTGCGGGCTTAGGTCAAGCAAAAGTACACTTCGTATTCGAAACTGCCAGCGCAGCAGTGCTTCAAGGAAGAAGCATCTTGGCTGGGCGATCTCGACGGCGCAAATCCGTGATCTGTGACACCAGTGGCCGAGGCCAAGGGGGAGCTTATGCACCTAGATGCACGAGAGGGACCATCGACTGGCCAACAGCGGGCTCTCGCCGTTTCTTCCGCGCCCTTAGCCTTCGAGGAATGGAGGGGTTGGGCTGGAAGCCGAATGGCCGACCGCCATCGAGGTTCCTTCTGGGCCCAAAGTCTGATGCGCAGCAGAGAGGCTTTTTATTTTATTTGCTCCCAGGTGCTTTTGCGTCTATTTTTGGGAAGTCGGTCTCGTATTCACCCGCCTTGAAGTTGTGAACCCCTGCGATCTTTTTCTTCCTCTCCTTTTATCTTATCGGGAAAGCTTCGCGTATCTCAGAACTCCCTCAGGGAACCACCAAAACCCGTGGATGCGAATTCTGGTAAATACCATTCAATTTTTTTTTCATTTTACTTCTTGGTGCTTTCTTGGTGCGACCGAACGCCTCATTAGACATGAAGTCTGGCTCTGGTAGATTGCCATCTCTATAAGTAGTAGTAGTAGTAGCACATACCGAATACGCCGCACTGACTTCCCTATCGCTCCCTCCCCTTGCGTCGTCCCTATCTTACTCTCTGACGAACAGCGGGGGAGAGACCCCGGGCTGATCAGCCCTCGCGGCTATCTTTCCAACGATAGAACAAGAAACGGCCCCACGAGCTTGTTTGCTTGCCGTAGCTGAAGTTGCCCATTCGATTGGCTGGGTAGCTTGCCCCCTCCCTCCCCGTCCAACGAATTGCCGTGTCGATCTTGTCTAGCCATGCTTGCCATGTAGGTATGGTATGGTATGTAACAACAGGCACGGAGCAGCGACGGTTCCAGAAGATCTATCGAATCCTGTCTTGCCCCGGCGTGCGATTTCCAGTTTTGCCCTGCTAAAGAGAATCGAAAGACAAAGGAGCGGGCCATCTCTCTGTCTCGTGTTGCGCCGCCTTGGGTGGCTTGCGACAAACCACGGATGCTTCGATAGGGGGGGCACGAGAGAAGAAAAAAAGGAAAGTAATAAAACGCTTCCCCTTGCAGGCGACACAAGGCGTTCTATGGCTTCCGCCACTAAATAACCAGCGGTACGTTATACAATACATACAGTGCGGCCCCCGTCGGCTGGAAGCAACAATTTCCACATTTCCATCACGCCCGACCCAGGTTCACACACACAGTCTCTCGGGAACAAGTCTCTGGCGCCGCCGAACAAGAGTGTGTTTCCCCCCCCCCACCTTTTCAGGACCACCGTCAAGCCTCAGCCGCTCCAAGGAGCCAAGCAAGCCCGACGCAGCCACACGACTCTTCGGCTCTCCTCGCAGTCAATAGTGCCCATCCGCGAGACAAAGAGCTTCTGACGCCACGCCACTGCCCAGGCCGCCGATAGCTGAAGTCACAAGAGTCTGGATCGGGGAAGGCGAGCACACCCAACGAGCTAGACGGAACTATTGCTCTCCCCTCGCCGAGCGAGACCATTCCTTCCTCCCTCTTGCCCGCGCGTAGTATGTAGGTCAGGGCTCTTTTTTTTTTGTGCCAACACCGCGGGAGCGAAGTGTCACCACTGGCTTACAGCATGGCCCAGCCCATTCTTTCCCGTTCGTGCAGGCCCTTCTTCTCTTTGTGCTCTGTCGACAAAGAACCCGAACAGCCGGGAGACCTTTGGAAAGATCTTCTGCATTAGATCCGCTGCACGTAGGGCCAAACCCAAGTCGTAACAGCGCGTAGGGCCATGAGACACTACAGGCAATGGGGGGAGGGAGGCGTTCCTTATCTCCAAGTTCCTTACAGTCGTGGGTGTGCCAGTCCGTTCAGTGCCATGACGCTCATATCGAGCGGTCCCAGAATCCGGTCAACCCGACTTTGCTTGCTGCCTCCTCCTCAGCTGCATATTGCTAGCTACTGACCGAAGCTGGGCCTATCTATGTAAGTGTATAGCTGTAGCATGCATGCATCACTGGGTCCGGATCGCTGGGTCAGCGAGAACCACTAGAAGTAAGTTGAACGACGCAGCAGCAGCAACAGCATCAGCAACCCTAGTATCTCTGCGCGTCGTGTGTGCTGGCAGCATCGAATCTACCGAGGACCCACGACTCGTATCTGCGCATGCTAAGGTAGGAAGCAGTTCTAGCTCATGCCCATGCCCATACCCAGCGGCAGGTTTACCTCTGGTTGGCGGTGAGGACTGCTCTGTCGCTGTATTCTTGGTCCACGGGTACAGCTCAGCGCACCCAGATACAAGCACGTAGCTATCTTCTTGCTCCTCCTTTTGTTTGGTTCCTATTGGGTTCCCGCATCTACTATCAGCGAGTCAGCTCCGGTGTCGTCAACACCGAGACTCTTATTCCCGCACTGCCAACGCTTCCACGGGAGGAGTGTCGAGCTGGAATGTCTCAGTTTTAGGCAAGGTCGATATGCGGCCTGCGACATGTACTCGTCTCAGATCGTAGAGTCTGTCCCGATCAGAAGGAAGGTCTTCAGCGGGCATTTCATGTCGCAATGTTCTAGACAGGGTGGGTGTCTGGCTGGTCTGTCTAGGAGCGATCAAGAGATGTCTTCAAGGAGAACGGGGTTCTTCTTCGTTCCTGTTTCTACGGCCCTGTTTCTACCGCGAGAGAGACGTGCAATTTTGTCCAGCGGATCGGTGTAAGCCAGCTCAAATGTCGCTGACCAACCTTTTTTCTTTCGCTGAGCGGTCTGTCTGCTGTGGCTGCGAGAAGATTGGACAGACGGCCTCAATCCCGTGACATAGTAGATCCTTACTTTTTCCTACGCGGTCCCGTGCGGGAAAACGCCATAGTCAAGTTAGTTGTGCGGTGGCGATAAAATCCGTTCGGCTCTCCCCAGCTGTGACCCATCACCAAAAGAGTTTTGCATCGAAAACAAGTCATCAAGGCCTGTATTTCATCAAAAAAAGAGATACCAATGTATTAACTCCCTTTAATCAACCCTGGTCCCCAGTGTATACAACCCCGGCATCAAGTGAGCGGCGGAAAGCTGGAAGCTCGCCCATACCGCCCCGTGTGCGACGAGCAGAATTATCGTCTAGCAAAAAATAAAAGAAATAGCAAACCATGTGTTCGCCCATGTGAGTTTCCCATTATCCTGACCGACCTTCCTTCGTATGGCAGCATCTAGATTCTTGGCTGATGCCGCGCCCCATTGCGAAACAGAAAGAAAAGGAATAATAAAAGAAAAGACAAAGTCTAGGGCCAGTTGGATTCCCAACCGGCCATGGAGAATGCTTTTTTAAAGGAGTCAAGCCCAACCGAATTCATCACCGCACGCGGGCTCAGAGATCCTCGTTGCCGTCGCACTGTTGCCACATGACCACCTTGCTCACCTCCATCTGGGGTTGGGTCCAAGTGGGCAGCCATGTATCGCGGGCATCATAGAAGTCCTTCTTGGCCTTGGGCGAGCCGTCGAGCCAGGGCTTTCCGTTGATGCCGTCTTCGAACCAGCCGTTGGTGCCACCGACGGCCAGATTCAGGATTAGATAAAACTTTTGGTCGAACGGCGCGTTCAAGCCTCCGCCGGTCCATGGATCGTTCAAGCGCGTGCCGTTGCTGTCGATGGCGGGAAAGCCGCCGCGGGACCAGAGGCTGGTGTCGAAGTTGACATACAAAACCTGGAGCAAGCGAGAGTTGATGTACGTGAACAGATACTTTTGCGACCACTCGACGCCGAAGGTGTTGAAGGCGGCGCTGTAGGTGCTGTGCAGCGCCGGTCGCTTGACATTGGTCTTCCAGAAACCGTCGTTGGCTGGGTTGGGACCCCAGTGGAGCGTCGACGAGACGATGTTGTTTCCGCCTTGGGGATAGGTGTAGTTGTTGCCGCGGCTCTCGGCGATGTCGATCTCACCCGACTCGGGCCATGGCCCGTACGTGGAATTCACGGGCATCATCCAGATGGCGGGCCAGAGCCAATCGCCCTGGGGCAGCTTGGCCGTCACCTCGACACGACCGTACTTGATGCCGGGTCCCTTCATCGTGTTGATGCGGCCCGACTTGGTGGGCGGGACAATGGTGCCGTTGGTCGTGTTGGTGACGGCGATACAGTCCAATGTCAGTGTCGATGTGCAGCTGCCGTCCGCCAGGAGGTTGATGGTGCTGTTGTCTTGGGTAACCAGAGAGTCATCCTGCATCGTTGCCTTGATAATCAGATGACCGTTTTGGATGAAGACATTCTCATCGCCACCGGTAGTCTCTTCGAATTCGCCATTTCTGCGCCCAGTTAGCCTTGAATCTCTCCGAGAGACCCAGCAGCAGAAGAACAACAGGGAGGGAGGGGGAGAGAGAGGTCAAAACGTACCCGAAACCGCCTACTTGGACCTCCTTAGTCCAGGTGGTTGCGTTCAGGCCGCCCGAGAAATCGTCACTCAGGACCAAGCAGTAGTTGTGCTTGACGACACTCGAGATACCGTCCCAGACGAGGAAGCCCGAGATGGCCAAGCCGATGAAGATGCCGATCACGGGCAAGATGGTCACCCACTTCTCCTTGGGGTCGACGTTCTTGGTCCACGGCTTCTCCACCTCGCCCTTCCTGATCCTTCGCGAGTGGAAGAACCTCTGCGATCTGTCGTCAAAGCGGCCGCCAATGGCAGAGGAGGAATCGAAGCTGCTCGGGGGGCGCGAGGCCGAAGGGCTGGCAAAGGGGTTCGCCCCGCCGCTGCGATGTGATGCTTGCGACTCGAGACCGTCCCCGAAAGGGTTCCGACCCGCGGCTTCGGACGTGGGCGTGGCAGCTCGCTGCGGGGTGGTGACGGCGGTCGAGACAGCAGAGGGCGCTGCCCGGCCGTAGTAGCTCTGATCTTGGTCCATTGCGTCGTCGCCTACCGGTGGCGGATGGGGGGTAGGTAGCTGGGAAGGCAGGCGGAGTTCACGGCTGCGAAAGAGAGAGAAGACGGCTTTCTCTGCTCTCGCTCGGTGCGACTCGCTTCTGGTCGAAAGTCGCCAAGCTTGATGTTGGTTTCCCAACAACCACTGGACTGGATCAGAGAGAGAGGAAGATGCCGATGGCGGAGAGGCAGAGGTAGAGGCAGTGAGGGAAGTATGCTGAATAGGGAAGGTGCAGCGCTGTTGAGGTTGAAGGTGGGAAGGTGCGTGCAGCCTTGCTCTGGAGTTGGAGAGGAAGACGGCTGCTGCTGAGCTGAGTTCTAGCAAGACCAAAGTCTACTTCAGAGAGAGAGGAGCCAGAGGAACCACGGAGTAGATGAAGAATGTTTCGTGGATCCAAGCCCAGGTACAACGAGCGACTCGAGCAGGCTGACTACTTTGGGACGGCCAACTTCAGCTACGATTAGCCCACCAGCGGGCCAGTGCAGAGGAGCTGGGAATTATTGGCAAACAAAAAAAAACGAATGGCTCGATGTGGCTATCGAAGGAGACGACAAAGAAAAGTTGCAAAGCTCTGGCCGGCGGCGGCGAGCTGTGTTGAACCAAATAATTGGGGTCTGCGGGGAGGGGCAGGGCTGAATGAATCGACGGCCTACTGAGCTCAGAAGAGGAGGTCGAGATGGTTCTTGGATAGCCGGGGGGGTCGAGAGCGGGTTGTGTTGGGCGGGGGGGTGTGGTCTTGGGTGGTGGAAACTTAAACGTTCTTTGAGAGGGGACCGATGTGTGCCAGGGGTCAGGGTCCAGGGGTAAAGCGATTTGGCGCTAACCCAGATCGATACCTACACTCACTGAGAATACCCTGTGCCACCCGATAACACTTTTTGGCGCTTCAGAGGAACCGTCGGGGAAAATGGGGGGATGCGACAAGACAAGAGGAGGGAAATTAACCAAGTACGCCAAAGGAGAAGAATGGGAGAAGAAGGAACCAAAAGAAGAAGAAAAAAGGGAACCTCCAAACAAGGCCAGAGAGAAGAGGAGCCTTTGCAATCTGTGGCTCTTAGGCCAACAATGGAATGGTAACGATGGTCGAATCCGAGCAGGCGATAGCGCATCACCCGCCTAAGGTATGCAGCTATCTGCGCGGTACTTCGCTGGAGTTTACGATGCAGTGCACTTCTCAGTACAGTACCGGTCAGCAGCGGACGATGCGACGACAACGACGAGTCATACAGCACCCTCGCAGAATACGCTCGAGGACGTAGGTACAGTACACGGCAGAGATATCGGACGGAGCAATGGTTGCGCTGGGCATTCCGACGGAGAGGTACTACTACAGTATGTACGGTCCAGTACATATGGTACTTTGGGTGAATCGGTAGGGCTGGGCATTTGGCGCGTATCGGAGCACGGCAAGCAACAACTCTCGCTCTCTCTCTCTGTCCATCTCCCTTTCTCATACACATACTTGACGCTAAGTCTCTACTCCGTACCACACACGGGCAACACGGCCAAGCTAGCGCTAACATACAGTAGGGCCTATACGGGTTTGCGGGTTTGTGCCACCATTTCTCCTTGTGAATCAGGGACACAAAAAGCCAGGGCAGCACCCGAGACTTCCAGCGTAACAACCTAAGCTCCGGCGAGAAAGACCTTAAGCTTGGCAACTTGCGTGCCGGGGGGTTCCACTTAGTCTGCCAGAGACAGAACCCCCGGTCGAATAACGCCATGGGCCAGGGGGGGGGTCTGTAAGCTCTGTGAAAGGACCCTTGGCATCGAGTTTCCTTTCGAGGGGAAGCTTGCCACGGCCAACCGGCACGCAAATGGCAGAAAGAGGGTAAAGTTCCTGGGGCTACCCTGCACGACCTGCCTTTCGCCGTCATAGACCAATGCACATGTCACGCCGAGCTCTGGTGTATTAGTGCCGCGCTGTGTGCAATGCCCTGTCTAGACGATGTTGGTGGTGTCTGCCTGTGTCTGCCTGTCTGCCCATTTATTTTATCTGCCTGCCTGCGTCTGATGCTACAGTCGCCACTTTGGCAGTTGCTACGGATAACAGTGTCCAGCGAGGACAGGATATTTCCTGCTAATATTCTACCAACCGACCCTGGGAAACTCAACACACACACGCAATGCCGCTCTACTTCCGAACACATGCTGGATGGGGGCGGCGAGCGAGGGCTCTCGGTACTGCATTGAGAATTCGATCATGTCCAACTCTATTCGGTGCTTGACTTTGGAGGCCACTGAAGAAGCAACGTGGACAGAAAAAGCAGCAAGAGATTTCTTGCCCAACATGGTTAGCCACCGTAATCTCCACTCTAACGCGGCAACACCCCCTGTACCTGCAGCTACCCCTGCTAACGTTGAGAGCGAAAAGTACCTTTTTGCGAGCAAACGACTCTGCTAGCCAAATAGGGTCGTTTTAGCTTCTTTCAGCATCACCTGCTGACGTCCGCTGCAGAGTTACGGTGGTCGCCCAGCGCCATGCTACTGTATCTGTACCTGTAATTTCCACAAGCGCTATGATGGTGGCTGCGCAAAAGCCACAGCGTCTCGGTTAGGCGCTGTCACACACCTTCGCGAAGGACGAAGCCCTCTCGTTTCCGTCTTTTTTTCTGCTCGGCAGGGGAAAAGGGGAAGGGGAACACGAACGGCGACCGTCGTTCGCTACTGCATTCACAATTTTGTGGCTTTCTACCCCCGGCGAGGCGCCCAGAAAGAAAGAAATATTAAGAATAGGGGGAGGGAAACGGCGCCTCGCCTGTGACAAGCCACAGTTTTCTTGGCCAGCTCGTCACCGCTCGTCCGTAAGACGGGACCTCCTCTCGACGACTTCGTGTTGAGCAAACCCGACGTCCTGCGGCTGAGGTCGCATCATCTCCGAGATGCAAGAGCTCGACACGACCCATAAGCAGCATGACACTGGCCTCGTAAGAGCTATCGGAACGGTCTGATACTGGGCGGCACACGGGTTATCGCAGCTCTGGCGCCGGTCTAAGTGTCGGCGGCCTTCACCAGCCAGCCAGGCTGGGCCGTGTCGCCTCCAAGCTATCTACGGAGGATGTACCTACCTACCACATCTTGAAGATGGCGGCTGGGTCTATCAAGGGAGTTCCTTGAAGGGGCCCAGCTTGGCGCGGCAGGAGGAGACAGTTCACCGTTCTGTCTCACCGTTCTGCTGCGTCTCAGGTAGCTCCGGGTGCGCCGTGGCCCTCTCTCATCCTCGTTTCGATCCGGGATGGCGGCGACCCAGCGCATCCAGAGGAGTGCCGTCTTCCGCGTCATGATTTGTATTTTTGGAGCGACAGACGAGGAAGCACGTCAATCTTCTCGCAGTTGGGCAAGACCAGCATCTCCTTCGCTGTCTCTCCCAGGCCATCCTGAAACTGTTCGTCGCTCGCGTGCTCTGCCGTGTCTCTCGTTGGGCGCACGCCCGTATCGTTATCTCTTTCAGCTGAGATGCAAGCCTGTGTGCAGTCTGCTTTAGCTTTGCTTGAGATATTGCTTTCGTGCATGGTGGGCACGCCCGGGCATGCAGGATAGTTAAGCTACCTTACTACGTATGTACGTGAGCTCCGTGTGTCAGCTCCTAGCTCCAAGACATGCCGAACCAACAGACCTCCTTCCGGGTCGGCCAAGGCAAAAAAAAAAGACTCTATGACAAAAGTGCTTCTGCTGGGCCGCGAGCAGCCGTGAGGGATGGGTCCAGATACCTCGGATTTTGCCCAAGCTCCTGACTCGTTCCGGCCGCTTATTCCCACAATGCTCCTGGTTGGTGGGTGGTTGCTGGCGCGAGGGCTCCTGCAAGGTGGCGGCGATGCTCTCTGGGCGTCTTGATACGCGTCACTAGCCTCTCTGCCAATCCGGCCAAGAGAGGGGGCCTCCCGAGAGAGTCCTCTGGATTCCCGTCGCAAGGCAAGGCGGCGTCGTCCTGCGTCCCGGGGAGCCGCCTACGAGACGTGAAAGTCGAGACCAGAGGCTTCGTTGGGCGCGCGAAGCTCCCGCCCGCGGACGGGACGATCTGGATATTTCCAGACGAGATAGCTGTGGCACACACACACACTTACAACGCTCCACAGCACACCACTACATACAGCACCTCGGGCGGATCAGTTTCCATGGCTTGATGTGAACGTTCCCGCGTCCCGCAGAGAGAGTGGGGGTCGTTGCTGCGATGCAAGTGCCGCTTCGTTGTCAGCACCACAGCGACTCGTCCGGACGCCTTTCCTATCGACTACCGCAAATAGTAGCGTATGGCATGCACCGAGGTATGTAGCTTGCAATAGTGAGGCTGCAGATGCGATTGTCGAAGTGGAGAAGCGCGACCCAGGGTCCAGCTCTTGTTGCCTTCCCTCGCTAGGTGCTTTCAGCTGTCTCTCTCTGTCTCTCTCTCGGCTTCTCTCTGGCAGCTTTCAGGGTTTCGATAAGAGCTCCTTTTTCTTCCCGAAACGATCAGCGAGGCTAGGCGCTTTTCGAACTAAACTTTATGTCGTCTGTGCAATTTTTGCATACCTTACCCAAGGTTTAGTGCCTAGGGTAAGGGGATTCTAAGGTATTTCGCTACGAATAGTCTGTCATTAAGTTCTCTCTACTGTCCCTTGGTCGGTTAATAAAATGAAAACTACTACTAGTTAGCACCTGACTAAGGAAGCAACTACCTGGCACTTGACCTCGAGCTGCTATGTGTTAACGAAGTAAAAGGGAGGCGCGACGGGGTTGCTCTTTACAAATAATTATCTACAAACGGAAGGTTGACTTTCTCTTCTTTCCCTTCCGTTCCTTCTCTCTTCTGAATCTTTTTATCGACATTCTCTTTTCGAAAAGCTTGCGCCCCACAAATGACGACGCGAGTGGGACTCACCGCTGCAAGAGGCGCTGGTGGCTGGCTCAAGATCGTTCTTGGTTTATCGATAGCTTCCGAGGGAGGCTTTTTTTTTTTCTTCTTTTGCTTATGCCACGCAGCATCTCAACGAACCAACAACGCTCAGCTCTTTCGTGGCGACTTGTCCCGCTTTCTCACCACCACCACCATTTTCCGATCCCCAACCACCACAGATTTCTTACTTACCTTACCCTACTCCGTACACCACCACCTCCACCACCGCCACTACACCCCCCACCGAGCCGTGCGAGCCTGTCCAGCTCCTCTTATGTCTATCTCTTGTGTCCACTTCTATGTTCACCTCCTCTGTGTCCACTTACTTTGTGTCCACTTACACTACAGAGGTACCTCTCCTACCTCGAGGGAACCTACCAAACTTCCCAAGACTGAGGTACAGTAAGATAGCCTATCTGTAACTGTAGCACAACCCGGATGCGTCGCCGCGTCGCCCGTCACAATAGTCGCTATTTTTATCGCGCTCATCGTCGGCTAGCTCCCGCTCCAGCAAACCACGTCTGGTCCGAGAAAGCCACGATAAGCCCGATGCAGCCTCACCGCCCAATCACGAGTTTGTTCACACGGCCAGCCCACTCGGATCTCTGCCCATCTTCCCACGGTTGCGAGGCCTCGCAGCGTACGAGGGACACGATCGGTACGAGGCTTTGCCAGCGAACCACACACCTGCTGCAGCTCTATCTAGTTTCCCACGGAACCTGTCCCTACTTGCATATGCTCTTGTGCAGTGGCCTGCGTCCTG
>FTLB01843457.1_pt1 | contig 15752 bp, 15 predicted proteins | sample 1658291 | NCBI WGS metagenome assembly FTLB01 (sample SAMEA3914812, study PRJEB12502) | metagenome | biome: forest; material: soil | place: Canada | collected 2011-07-07 | depth 0.1 m
CGACCGCATTGAGTCCCTATTCATCAACTGTAAGGAGTATATTGATCGGGATGTGGGGAGGTAGTCCATCATCGACCACAGGTAGGGTAGACACGCGTATGGACCCCGCCTATTCGTCTCTCCCTCAGAAAGCAACGAGATCCCTTGTTTTTCTTTTATGTTTCTCTGTTATGTTTCTCCCGCCGTCACATACACCATGTTTCCCGAAGCGGATTCGCGGACATGGACGATCTCCCGCGCATCACTGCTCGAACCCACAACACGCATAGATCTGGGGGAAGCATACGAGGCAATATATCTCAAAGGCATTCTCGACGGTCCCCTGCCGACCGTGGACGTGATTTTTGCTTCGACGTTGTGCGAGTATGGGATGCGTTCGGAAGATCGCTCTACGGGGGTTAAAGGGATTTCTTGGGGAACTTTACGCTGGGGCTGGGTTTCCCTTTACCATAACTGGCAGACGGAGCTTTATCAAGCATATTCTCTCCCAAAACATCGCATAGATTTTTCTCCATTTGGATGGAGAAGGATTAGCAACTTAATGCTGGGGACACAAGACGCTGTACGTGAATTAAATCCTTCACGCAAACCGGCCAGTTCAAAAATTGTCTTGGTCTGACTTACAACCATCTCTCATCTCACCTGGGGCAGAGCGCAGCCATCCGCCTAACGATCACCATGTTTTGCACATCACGATTGTCGTCTCTTTCGGGTATAGAGGTTTCTCCAAGAAAGCTCGAAATTGACTTTCGGGAAACCAGGACGTAGGCTCTTAGCTGTCTACTCCGGACTTCGGTTCCGTACCACGTCTCTGCGGATAAAACCAGGGAGATATTCAACCGGCCGCGACTATAGACTCGCCCGACCTCTTTCGCCTGGGAACAAAGCAAGTCTCATCCCGTTCGTCCCAAAAATCCGGAATAACAGTCGTCGTCGTCCTGGATTATCCGCTTGAGGATAGAGGTTTATCCGGCAATTCGCAGTCCAATGCGCGTTTATGCTTCTTTTAGAAACCGAATCCACCCAGCAAGAAAAGAGATGGCGTCAGAGATTGAGGCCTGCGGGCTGGACACACACACACACGTATGCACCCTTTCCAGGTTGTTTTGAGTATTTTAATTGTTCTCCCAGCTATGGCCCAATTATGCGTGCCCTACGGGAGCCTCAATCTTTCACATCCCTGAACCAGCATCGGAAGCTGATTGTTCCGCTGCAAACGTCACCTCCTTTAAAGTGCCTCGATAGTTGGGTGTCTGCTGGATAGAGACAGTGATGTCTATTTCCGAGCGTGGAAGCCCCAGGACAGCAGCGAGAGATAACCCCGTCATGCTTCATTACGAACCTATGCGGGAGCAATGCGCGCGGAGGAACTTTGCAGATAGATGTAGAGATGTAAGTGTGCCGTAAAGCTTAGCTTAATACATACGTCTGTTCCGTGTACGAAAGTCCTTATATCAAGCAAATACTACATAGCATCTCTGCGTAAGTGTACTTTGCCAAGGCTGTCTAGAGATTTTCTCTGCAGAGGCTCGGGACTTGAAGACGGGAAAAAGCACGCAGCACGAGAACAAGAAGGAAACGACCGAGGGCTTTACTCGAGCCGATGTCTGTCTTGTTATTCCCCTCTCTCAAGGATAAATCTGATTATGTGCTGTGTACTGTACTTCCCGATACAAACTCGGTTGGCTCTGCGACCCTTAATGCAGATTCATCGGTGCCCACCCTCCCCATGACCAGTATAGCTCGGTCTGCCTACTCCTAGCTATTCACATCAAGCCGCACACTTCCCGTCTCTGGATTCCGGGGTATTCCTACGGAGAGATGCGGTGTGTTCCACCAAGCAGACCTACTCCCCGCATCTTCAAGCCGCGCATCTAGACCCTTTGCCCTCCTTACCACGCTCTTCTATGGCAACAAGTGTCCCTCTCGACTAAAGCAGACATTGCCGCCCCCAGGATTCCATTCGGTATTGTGCGAGGACCGCTTGGGCTCCGAAATCTCGGTTCTCAAGCCACCATATGACGAGCCCGTCCTTCGTCCGTCTCTGCGTTCTTCCAAATTGCCTTTCATCTACACGATCAATAAAGCTGCGTCAGCGCGATGGATCGATAACATCGCCGTCCGCATCCCGCAAGGATACACTAGCGGTCCGTAGGCATGGATGAGGCCCAGATCGTATATAAAAGAGCGGCAGCGCATCGTGGCCAAGACAGTCTCGAACGCCACGCATCATACTCCCTGCCTTTTGCGCATTAGTAGGACGCCTTTCTGAATCATACCCATCGTCAACGTCGCCATGGCTTCCAAGCTCTTCCTCGCCGCTCTCTTGCTGGCGCCGACCGCGCTGGCTCGTGCCCTTCCTGGCCTGAATGATGGAGTCGTCGCGAACGCTCGTATCGCGGCCCTGGTACTTCCCCCGGTTCCCGAACATGCTCTTATCCGTAAGACGTCTTACTAACTCCAATGGTAGGGTGATGCTGCTGCGATGGACAAGCGGACCATCGCCACCATCTTGGCATCTCGCCAAATCGGCGAGACCCAGCCTCCACCTCCGGAGGATGCCACGCCTGATGCAAAGAAGAAGCATCACAAGAAGAAGCACCACAAGGACCAGCACGAGCACGACAAAGTTGTCGCGCGAGAGGAGGACCCAAGCAAGCCCTCTGGCGATACCACCGAGGGCCCTGACGCCAAGCACAAGCATCACAAGAAGGGTAAGAAGCACCAAAAGGAGCATCAGGCGCGCCAGGAGGCCGATGAGGATGCCGATAAAGACGCCACCGAGGACGCTGTCACGCCAGACGCCAAGCACAAGCACCACAAGAAGGGCAAGAAGCACCACAAGGAGCACAAACGTCAGGAGACCGACGTCGACGGCGACGCCGAGGATGACGAGGACGCTGTCACGCCCGACGCCAGGCACAAGCATCACAAGAAGGGCAAGAAGCACCACAAGGAGCACAGGCGTCAGGACTCCGAGGGTGAAGCCGACGACGAGGCCGACGAGGAGGCCGCCGCTGTACCCGATGCCAAGCACAAGCACCACAAGAAGGGAAAGAAGCAGCACAAGGAACACAGGCGCCAGGAGACTGATGTCGACGACGATGGTGAGGTAGAGGACGAAGCTGCTACTCCTGATGCCAGGCACAAGCACCATAAGAAGGGTAAGAAGCATCACAAGGAGCACAGGCGTCAGGAGGCGGATGATGATGCCGAGGAAGAGGAGGATGCTGTTACCCCTGACGCGAAGCACAAGCACCATAAGAAGGGCAAGAAGCACCACAAGGAGACCAAGCGCCAGGAGGATCCCACCAAGCCCTCCGACGGCACCACTGACGGCCCCGACGCCAAGCATAAGCACCACAAGAAGGGCAAGAAGGGACACAAGCAGCAGCACAAGCAACAGGCGCCACAACAGTAGAGCCTTGGGCATAAGCTGTTGTTTTGTTTCTGCGGAGTGCGGGTACTGTTCTGAGCGGCGCCGAAGCTGATTGATTTGGACGGCTTCCGAGTGATATTTCCTATATAGCTTTAGCCAATCCCTACGTTGTTACGATAATAAAATCGATACCGCACCATTAGGGTGCCTCGGCACAAAATAAATATTATGATCTGTGAAAATTCGAGCTGTGCCATGGTCTTGTGGACTATGTCTTGTGATAGATAGTGTAGTTGTAATGCTTTGGGACCCTTGAATATAAATATAAATATGTCCAATACTACTTATTAAGTCTGTACATTAGCTAGCGGCGCGATACGCAGGGCCGTAGTGCCTCTACCCTCTACTCAGTCATATCAACGCCAGTACCTCGCGTTCTACGATATCCAGAGTCCCGAACCCAGCAGCCTCCTTCTTGAGTTCAAGTGCCCGCTCCGGATACGGCCCCTCGATGATCCTTCTCACAGCGTCATGAACCATCAGAGGCGCCGGTGGACTCGCGCGTAGATATACTCCCAGTCCAGACCACTCGGCACGCATCCCGATTTCAGGCTTGTCCTCTCCAATGCCGGCCTGGACGATGGGAACCCCATTCGCTACCGCGTGCTGGAAGCCCCTGATAGCAGAATGTATTAGTCTCGGACGGTCTACTGCGAAATGGATGGAGGAAAAGTTGGACTTACCCATAGCCGCTGTTCGTGACGAATACGTCGGCATGCTCCAGAACCGCATCGTAGGGGAAGTAGTCCACCGTCCGCACGTTGGGAGGGAGCTGCTGGTCGGGGAAATCTTCTAGCCTCGCATCCAGAGTCGCACCCCGTACGCACAGGATCACAACGACCAGGAGGTCGTCGCGCTCCGCGAGACCCTTGACCGTAGGGATGACCAACAGCTCTGGGTCAATGCCGACAGTCCCTTGCGCAACCATGACCACCCTGCGACGATCCGTGGCGTCCCGGCCCTGCCTCCCCGCGGCTTTGACCTCGTCGAACCATGCCGGATATTCCATGCCCGCGGCCAGGGGTTTCACGGGCAGCGTCCCGCCGAATTTGATGTTGGGCGGCCAGTCCGAGACGGGGTACTCGAGGCTCGGGATGCACATCTGCAGCGTGGTGTCGTGGCAGATGAAGCCAGCGTCGCCGATGCCGTGGTCGATCACACCCGCGTGCTCCCCAAACAGGGAGTCCACCCTCTTGGGGATGCCACACATGCGCAGCGCCTGGCGCTGCCGCTCGCGCATGGGCTCCGCCGACAGCGCGCTGCGGTACGCCCAACGTGCGACGAGCTTGTTGCGCGCGCGGCCCTGCTCGCTCGGGTCGTAGCCCAGCGCGGTGCCCCACGGCCCGGTGTCGACCGACGTAAACATGGCGGGCACGACGCTGATCCCCAGCGTCTTGGGCAACGGGCCTTGGAAGCCAGGTGGCAGGGCCATCTCCCCCGCCAGCTTGAACGCCAGGGTGCCCGAGAAGGCCGTATCAGACAAGATGAGGATCCGGCGGGTGGGATCGCGTCGGTTCAGCTCGGCCAGCCCGAAGCGCAGAGTCTCGAGGCCGCTCGGGATCATGTCTACGAAGACGGTCTCGAGGACTTTGTCGATGTTGGGACTCGTGTTGGTGGCCGCGTTCCGGCCGATTTCCGGGAACATTTCAAAGAACGCCGCCATGTTCCCCATAAGGCCCAGGGTAGGTGCGAGATGCGCGCCTATGGATTCTATCAAGGGGCGAAACGGTTCGATGCCAGTGATGGTGACGTCGAAGCCGCGCGAGACGAGATGCCCACAGATCTGGATAGCGGGTATCATATGCCCGGGGGCTGACGGCACGCAGTATAGAATAAAAGGACGCTCGACATCGGTAGTCGCCATGTTGGGTTGATTCTAAGAGCTGTTAGTTGCGCGTGGTCTCGCCTTGCTCCGATGAGCACAATCCAGCGAGAAACGAGATCACGGGACGAACAGAACGCTTTTATGCACATTTCGAGGGACCAAGTCATTTATGTTTGTTGGGCCTGTTTCCCTCTCGACGTCGCTACCTTGTCTATGCCTGAAACTGAGAGCGAGCTGAGCATGCAGGTGCTATGCAACCTTGGCTGCAGCATTACCGCGGCTACATCCATCGGAAAGGGTTACGATAGGACGCTGAATCATGAGGCAAGTGGACAAGATCCTGCAGGATTACGTTGGTTGCTTGTATGCATGCGATATATTGTGGTACACATATGGGAAGTTTGGTACGCTCCGCTGCTCGATTCCACCCAGTGATACCCTACCTCACGTATTGACCAGACCTATTGTAGACGCCAACTCCCTCTGTCATTAAGCCATAAATTTGCTCCTGCGTGCGCTCTCCACGCAAACTCAAGCTAGATTTCACAATCACCACAGCGCTGCTTGGTCGAAATCAAATCGCTTCAACTCCTTGTTCGCGTCCTCCAGATCCTTCTTCGCCTTCATCCGCATGTAGAAGATCGGGCAGTCCTTGCTCGAGCAGATGACCTCGCAGTGCATACTACCCTGGCAGCGCTGGCACTGCGTCCAGAGACGACCGAACCGCACCTCCAGATCCGACACCTTGTCTAGAGTCTTCTTGTAGAGTTCGCCGATGCGCGGGGCGTCGTCGGAGCAGACCGCACCCTGGCTCTCTTCCTTGCCAGTCAGGGGCTTCTTGCAGCCCATGCAAGTCTGCGTCTTCTTCGCGAACTTCATCAGCCCACCGACAGTGGGGGCCGCTACCGAGATGGCCCTCGTATGATCACCCGTAAGCAGAGACTTGGCCTTCGTTTCGCCAAGAATGGGCTCGAAGATACGGCCAAGGGGCTTGGCTAGCTGGTTGTCGAGATAGTACCTGGTGTCGATGGGCACATTGTTCTCCAGGACGTAGATCGGGTCTTCGGATCGCTCAAAGTTCTTCGACCCAGCCGCGCCCTTGACCATGACGTACGCGACACGGTCTCCGAGGCCCGGGGCCGAACCAGCGTCACGCTTCTTCATCCTCTGCGCTAGTTCGACGTGTGCCTGCTTGGCGGCATAGTCGTCTTTCGTGAGCGCCTTGGTGATGACGAGCTTGGACATGTCGACCTTGTTTTGAAGCAGATCGGAGATCGTGTCCTTGACATACCTGGGGGTCGAGCAGGTTAGCATGAATCTGGAACCGAGGGTAGCAGTCGATTTCGTTCACTCACTCTTGGGCACCGGGTACGTTACGGTCGATCAGGATCATCCTCAGCACCTTCTCGATCACAGTCTGCACTAGGAGACAGTTGTCACGTCGAACGGTTTCGATACCCTTGGTGTCCATCTTGTCGTATTTCTCCGGCTTCGTCCAGTACAAGCCAGCGTAGCGCTTCTTGTTGATTAGGAGATACGGGAAGTAGACCTTCTCGAATTCGAGCTTAATCGGCTTCACAAACTTGCTCGATACAAATTGGGACGCATCCTCGCCAAGCTTCATAGCCTCAGCGAGGTCCGTGGTACCAAACTTGACCATGACAGAGTCCGTATCACCGTATATGACTTGTGCGTCGTGGGTATAGCCGTTGGCGATGGTGTAGCGGTTCTCGACCTCTTGCTTCGTCCTCTCGATCATCTGACGACCGAAGCTGGTGGTGCTGCTCGCGATCTCCAGACAAGGCAGTTTGCCGGTGGTGGCACCCGTCAGACCGTACACAGAGTTGGCGCTAATCTTCAAAGCCAGCTGGCGACCGTTCAAGACAGCCTTTTTGAACGGATCGGTTTCCACTGCCAGCTCTCTCTTGGCTTGCTTTCTGGCAGAGAGCAGTTCCTCGAGAATCTGGGCCAGCAGCCCCTTTCTCTTCGTGGCCGTGACGAACATATCTCCGTTGGGGGTCACGATGTAGTCCTCGTCCTTCTTGAGGCCCCACAGGTCTATCTCCCTCTTCTTGATCAGCGTGGTATAGCAAAGATTATGGGCTTGCATGATACTGGGATACAGTGAAGCGAAATCGAGAGTAGCGATGGGGACGTCGTAGTAGCCTCTGGTCGGCTCAATGACGGTGGCACCTTCGTACTGGTCCTCGGAGGAGTCGGCTTTCAGGTTCGGGATGACTAGCTTCTGCTCCAAGGCCTTGCGGAAGAGCTGGCTGACGAATTTGATCTGCTGCCCACGAGCAAGGAGGAAGTTGAAGGGAACACCCGTGACTCTGGCCATCTCCGTGTAGTTCTCGATACACGACAGTTTGTCCATCAATCGTTGGGGCAGATAGGCATCCTTCAGACAATACAGGGCCAATCTGCGCCGCGACTCGGGAGTACCGTTGAACAGCTCCGTGATCATAGTATGATGTACATCCTCTTTCTGCTCGCCGAGGAAATGAGCCGAGACGGAGTTGAGCGTGTAACTCCGGAGCTGGTGGTCTCGTTGGATGAGCTGAAGCAGATCCAGCTGCAGGCGACCGTTGGTGTTGGTGGCCTTGGTATCACGGTTGCCCATCTGCTTGCTCGAGAAGTTGGTCTCTTTAGCGACGGACTTGACATGCGTACGAGACCAGTACTCAAAATTCTGGACCTTGAGGTGCTTGGCGCGATCGAGGAGGTACGGGAAATCGAAGTTCGCTATGTTGTATCCCGTGATGATATCAGGATCGACCTTCTCCAGGAAATTCCGCCACGACGACAGCATCTGTTTCTCATCGTTGAACGACAAGATTTGTGTAGCAACTATAGGGCTGGTAGTGTCAAGGCAGAAGACGTTGCGAACGAATGGTTTCTTGTCTCCGTACTTGGTGACGACGTTGGCGATTTGGATGACTGGGTCAACGTTCGCCTCGGGGAAAATACCCTTCCGGCCGGCACACTCAATATCGAAGGACAGAGTCCGCAGCGGAGCCATCTTGGACCACTCTCCAACCGGCTTGTGCGCGATCAGGTCACGGTAGCTCATCTCTGCCTCGATCTGACAGTTGGAGTGCTTGTCTCGGATGAAGCTGTACCGGCCAACGGGAGCTTCGACCCAAGCCATACCGGCGATCTGGGAAAGAAACGTTAGCACCATCTCTCAGAAGAATCCATCGAGCGACACAAAACATACCGAGCAGTCGACCATAAACCGCAGCACATATTGGATGTTGTCGTATGTCATGATGCTGCCATCGTTGCTCTTCCACATGCCCTTCCAATTCGCCGAGCCCGACTCTATGGTTGTTCGGACCTTGCTTATATACTTGGGATCGGTCACCGTTATCTTGATGAATGGGTTCTGCGTGTTGTTCTGGAAACCGTAGATGCTCTCGCGCATGGCCAGGGTGACGGAGTGGATCACGGGTTGGTGCATGGCAAAGTTGTTCTCGAGGTATGCGCGGAACTTGGGGCAGTCTTCCGGCGTAAAGCCTGTCGGTGCAGGGACGTAGAGGTAGTGCTTGAAATCTTTGACATGCAGCAAGACCGAGTTGCCGTCATCCGTAACTCCGAAGAGCTTGACGGTAGCTTGCCCACCAGCCAGAGTTCCCTCTTCGGCTTCGATGGCTTGGAAGCAGAGCTTGTGTGTGCTGGGACCGAAGCCTTCTGGTACAGGCGGCCGATCCCACGACTGATCCTTCTCCGAGTTGACTTGCTTTAGGTCGGAGATATCCTGGCTCATCTTTTCGAGGACCTCGCTCTCGAAGGCGCTCTTCGGTTGGCTGGAAGCCAGCTTGCCTCGACCGGCATTCTGGGAACTGGGAAGGTGGGCTGCGGGCGATGATGGGAGCGCTTCTAACCGTCTCTTCTTAGAGCTGGAGGGACTGGTATTGATGTTGCGGCGGCTGCTCGATGCATCGCCGAACATGCGCTTCTGGGGCAAGACGGCGCCAGGCATCTTGGATGGGATGGCAACGTTGTGCCAAGGTTGCAGTCGGTGCAGATCAATCTAAACAATCATGTGAGTAGAGAGAGCTCCAGGTATATGAAAGTTTTTGGTGGCTGTCTGGTGTTGATCGCAGACTGCTTTGTTGTTATGAGAGACTTGCTCGAGAAGCTGGGGGATGAGTTGCAGAGGAGGGCTCACACATGGGGGACGCGCCTTCCACAACTTTGTGACGTGACGACCCACCTTTCTTGACGCGAGATCTTTAATTGCCCTAATGACCCTAACCCTGCGTGCCCTGTGAGTTGAATTTACCTTGGGCCCCACCATAACACGCATAGATTTTCATACCTTCAATGGCCCCTCGGTTTTCCGGGTGTCTTGAAGCCCCACCTTTCCCTGAGCCCCACCTTGTGGAGGAAGCTATGTGTGGACCTCCTTATGGACTTCCCCAGCACCAAAGCCTATCTAAGTACGTAAGTAAACAAGAACAAAAAGCGCGAAGTCGTCCATGTTTGACGCGTGATACCGCCCACCCACCCTCTTCAATTGAGCATATCCTTTCACAACAGAACTGCTACTTGTGAATGCTACATTTCACTCTTCTTCAGAAACAAAGCAGGGTGCTGAATCGCCAACATGATCAGCTGGGCACTCAAGCGTAATGGAGAGAATGCGCGAAACCCGCCCGGTCCTGGTATGCTATCAACCTTAAGACACCCGCCTCGTGGCATATTATACATGCATGCAATTTGCTCCTACTGACCTCAATCTACCAGATGACACACTGCTTGAGCAGCCTGATACACCAGCTCCGGTTTTTGCTGTCCGTGCCTTGAAAACCGCCCTCTTCGGCACTCCAGCGCCAAAAGAAGACAGGACAACGGAGAAGGGCAAGGGAAAGTCATCGCAATTGGCCAGCACAGCAACTCTTGATCTCAAGTCCCCTACGAAGCCAACAGGTATTCTCTTGACTCCCGGCACTGGCACATCGCGTCGGAAGCGCGTATCGTTCAATCAGGATGTGAAGGAAGGCGACCTGGCGAACCCAAGCGCGAGTGGCATACCCGATGAGTTTCCCGGCAAGTTCCCCAGTCCCTGGGTTGGAAAGACGGACGAGGACAAGAATTCGCGACCCAAGACTCGATTGACCGAAGCCATGGAGAATGCGCGCAACAACAAAGGAGGACTGCTCAAGGACGTAGAGCCCGACGAGTGGGAGGAGTATGAGGACGACGACTACGAGCCTGATCCGGACGTCACTGTGGATCTGAACGAACCGCATTCGAGATCAGGTAAATATTGGAAATCCTACTTTGAAACCTATCATGAGGATGCGAAGATGGAGATGGAGAAACTTGTCAAGTACAAGCAGCTCGCCAAGTCTTTTGCACAGAAGAAGGACGCCGAGGCGGTCGACCTAAACCAGAAGCTTAAGGAGGAACAAGAGAAGGTGAAACGGATGGAGCAGAAGGTGTCGGAGCTAGCTCGCCAGGTCACGTCGAGCGCAAAGAGGACCACCACAAGCGGCCACGACTCGAAGCTAGTAGACGAGCTTGCCAAGCAGACAGCTCTCACTTTGCAGTACAAGGCACAGGTCCAGGAACTGGAAGATGCTGTCCGGGAAGGAAACTTGGCCGACGACGAGACCAATCTGCTAAATCTGAAGACTTCGCCGCGCACTCACAAGACTCTTCTTGAGACGCAAAAGGAGCTGAGGCGGGCCCGGTCGCAGGTGAGGGAGCTGGGACGGCTCAAAGATGAACGCAACCGTCTGAAATCAGAGGCCAAATTTGCAGAGCAGCGCGCGAACAAGCTAGCCGAGGAAAATAAGAAGCTTGTCGCCGAGCTCACTCACCAAGCCCAGACAACGACTACCAAGGATCTGGAGAAGCAGCTGGATGAGGCGAAGGCTGAGGCGCGACGGAAAGACCATGAGCTTGAGAAGCTAAAGATGGACTACGAAACGCTCAAGACGAATGCTAAATCGAGGTACCGAGAAGCAGAGGTAGTTGTCAAGAGAAAGGATGAGACGATCGCCAAGCTGAAAGAAGAGATTGAGAGCCTGCGGAAATCTCAGCGCAGCACAAGGGTTCCCACCACTACCACCACCACTTCCAAGCTCGTCGATTTGCCCTCGTATGGTGAAAAGCCATCGCAGGCCCCGAGAGCGCCGGAGATTCCCGGCGACAATACCACCCTGCTCGTCCAGAAGCAGCTTGACAAGCTGCGACAGGATAGTATCGAGAGAGGCCTCATAAGCCCTTCGCCCAGTGCAGAGCCCGTGCGTGGAACACGCCAAGTAGCACATCGCAGATCTGCGACCTACGGAGCACTTGGGCAATATGATGGCAAAGCCCAGCCCGAAATCGCTGTGAAGCCCTTGTCGGGAGGAAACGATCTTGCCAACCCGCAGGGAGCCAAACGGCTCTCATCCAGCCGTAACGGACCACTCGATGTGCCAGATAGCTTGGGAAAACTGAGCCGGCTAAGCGCTCGGATCAACGCGTCAAGCTCTAGCTTAACCTCGCGCTCCACGTCTGACAACCTCCGCCTGAAGACCAGCGATTCTTCCGCTGCAAGTCGGCCGCGACCCGTGTCGTTGCCCCTGTCTTTACAAGACGAAACGCCTAAGGCCGACCTAGTACAGCACAATTTCGCGCGGCTAGGTGCGCATGGTGGCGACGTCAATAGCAGCGCGATGTGGAACATCAACGCGTCCAAAACAACGCTCCCGGAAAACCGGAGGGCAGCAGCGATCGCTCGTCTTGAGCGGAAGCGAGCAGAAAGGATGAAAGACCAGCTTACAGACCGCAACAAGGAGAATCAGAGACCTGGTATGGCCTGATTCGTGGTTGGCAGTTTTATGCGCGGCCGTGGAGGTTTGCGTCCGCATAGGAAATAGGCGCTATGGAAATTTATGGGAAGGCTGGGATGGCCTTGAATCGAGATCGGTGGAATACCCTCAAGCATACTGCGGTGTCTAGGTGATTCAGGAGTATTGATTTGCTCAAGGAACTTTGCTGTATTTGTTCTCATCGGTCCAGCGCACATTGCGCGCTGCCACGGAATGGCTTTGTTGGTAGTAGCTGCGGTAGCTTAGGTAGAGAGAAAGCCTGCTGGGGCCGCGAAGCATGTAATTCGACAGAGATTCCCCAAAGGTATGGGTTATAATTGATTTATATTGACCAAAACCGGCTTAAGTCTTTGTTGACTCTATGTTGCATCAGTTGCGTCAGTTACACGATCAGATCCCCTAAATACAAGATACCCTGCGGCAGATAAGACCCTGTAAGTGGAAACCCCCACCTAGGACTGGATATAACACCAACAGCACTCGCCGAAAGAAGATACAACATTTTCCTTCCGACCATTCCGCCATGACAATTGACAATGACGCCGAGAGCAGTTGGAGAAAATCACATTTGCGTCGAAGATGTAGAAAGCGAGATTTCTGAGCTGGAAAGCCGCCTGGCAGAAGCGAAGAGCCGACTGGCCGCTCAAAGGACCCAATCTCGAGATACCTCTCAAGCTCTACCGCAACACACAGCGCCCCGCGCAATACAGCCTCCCAACTTCCATGGTGAGCAAAGTCTCTTCTCTGACCGGATACTTCGTGAGACTTACCCACCGTAGTCACGCTGAATGCCGCACATCACTTCCTGCTTCTCCTATCAGACTCGGCCCTGCCGCTTGGCTCCTTCGCCTTCAGCAGCGGCCTAGAGTCCTACCTTGCGCACAACCGGGGGCCGGCGTCATCCTCCCCAGCCTCTTTCAATGCCTTTCTTCCCATATCCCTGTCATCCTACGCGTCGACTACCCTCCCTTTTGTTCTGGCCGCGCACCGCGACCCGGCAGCCGTCGCGGAGCTCGACGATGCGCTCGACGCCGCCATCATCTGCACCGTGGGCCGGCGCGCCTCCATTGCGCAAGGCCGGGCCCTCCTCTCGATCTGGGACCGCTCATTTACCAGCTCGGTCTCGGCGGAGGCCGCAAAGACGCTCAAGCCGTTCAGCGCGCTGCTGAGGGCATCCGGCTCGTCTTCCGCCTCTGTCTCGGCCGGATGGGGGGATCCACCGCCGGTGTCGGCGCACTTGGCACCCTTGTTCGGCGTCATCTGCCACCTCGTGGGCCTGAGTCTCGAGCAGACGGCGTACGTCTTCCTGCTTAGCCACGTCAAGGCGTTGGTCTCGGCCGCGGTGCGGGCTAGTATGTTCGGTCCGTACCAGGCGCAGAAGGTGCTTGGTGGCGAACCTGTCCAGCGCCTCATCACGGCGATGATGGAGCGAGAGTGGCATACTCCGTTCGAGGAAGCGGGCCAGAGCGTACCGGTCATGGATTTGTGGATTGGCAGGCATGAGGTGCTGTACTCTAGGATATTTAATAGCTGAAATTTATATGGTTTCATATAGTACAGCCTGCAGAGTTGATTTCCTCATTTCCTGTGTAAGCCTCCATTGTTTCTATTAAGCCAGGGTCAAATGGATGATGTAGTAAGCCTTGTTTGCAAAGGCGCAAAAGCCCATCATGGTATCGATAGTTTATACAAAGCATAGAGACATGTGCTACCGCCTCTCTACCAAAGAAAACGTACAATGTCGCCCCCTCTAAACGCCGGGTATGCCTGCAGTTCCTCCCCTATCTTAGTCGCTATCACTGTCATAGCTCACTAATGGCCCTGAGCTTGCTACCGGCTTTGCCTTTGACGCGACGGCCACTTGTGCGGCTTTCAACGCTTGCAACGTGCTGCTTGAGAAAATACCTTCTTCCTGGGGCGGCGCATCCTCCTGGGGGGCCTGGTATCCTTGGGCATCTTCCAGCAGCAGTTGCTGGTCATTCTCCAGATCAAAGCCCTCCCTTCCTCTGGGGTTGACAGCATTTGCCCCCCTAGCGAAATGAACCTCATCAGGTGCCTCATAACCCTCCAAACCGTATGAACTTTCAATCTTCCTTCGCTTCCTCGCCTCTGGGTCCTTGCCCTCAATCTCGGCCACGAACTCTGCTGGCAATGCCCGTCGGATCGCTTCGGCAGCCTGTTCTTCCATCCTACGCGCCTCGCGTTTCTGAGCAAGGGGATTGGGGTCGGCCGTCGCCCATCGAACGTTCAGGGTCTCGTTGCCGTCTAGCGACTGGTGCGCCATTGCCTCGCGCGCAAATTGGGCATTGGCTTCGTTGACGTACGTTATAAAGGCGACGCCGCGCGAGTTGAGTACGCGGATACGTTCGATTGGGCCCCATTCTCCGAAGTGCCTGGCCACGATCTCTGGGTATAAGCTGTCAGCGTCTGAGACAGGGAATGATGTGCCCTTTTTCTGGTGCATATTAGCAAGGGAGAGCTCAAGATTTACCTTCTATATCCTCCGTGACTGCAATACGCCCGACGTAAATTGTCCGATTCTGGCGCATGAAGCTGCCTACTCCGCCCATATCATCTCGGTAGTCGCTGAACTTGTCGCGGCCGAAGCAGTCCACGTTCGGGTTGAAGATATCGTAGGTGCCCGGGAGTCGATGGAGGTACGAGCAATCTTGGCCCTTTGGGCAGAGACCGCGCGCAAAGAAGAGACAAAAGTAGCTTCCAGAAACCTTGTCGGCGCGTGTATAGCCACTATCTTGCGCGATATTGCATCGACCCTTCGCCTGTGTTTGGGACAGATATTTATCCTCTCGATCGCCGCCCGACCACTTATTGTACCTGTCGTCGAGTTAGGAACAAGTGAAGTTTCAGAGCCAGGACACGGATAACATACCAGATGTTGAAGACTGTACCAGTCTGAACCGGCTGCTCTGACTTGACGAGTGCCGGATCGACCTGGGGTCGCGCAGGACGCTTTTTCCGGCGGACGATCTTCTTTACTTTCTTTTCGGTCGGGGCCGCAACATCGGTACTGGTGGTGGCGAGCGCGAGATCCTCAGGCTCTGCAATTTCAGCTTCCAGTTCCTGCACGTTCGGAGGGGTATCAACTTCGGCCATGATGATAGCTCTGGTCGTCCTACAGAGCAATCGCAACTTGCTTCGAGAAAGTTTGGGGATTTTGGTCAATATCGCCGGCAGGCGACAAAGCTAGTGTGGCGCACGCTCGGAAGGCGGTGAGAGTGTGGCGTCAAGATCTAAAGTGGCTGAATGAGCCCCTCCAAATTGCCCCGCCAAATTCTGCCAGTGGTTCAAATCAGAAGTGCCAAATGGGATATTCGCTGGCGGTTCGACCAGTTCAGATGCCAAACCAGACTTTGTGCAATTCATAGCGTTTTATTTTCATTTTTCGGTCTCTAGGTTGACGTCGGCAAGATGGTGAACATAACGGAAAAGATCAAGGAGTGTGTCCAGGCCCCTCCTATTTTACCAAACTCAGGCGAGCGCTCACTGACGGTGGGCATGCAGGATTGAGGAGGAGATGAGGAAGACCCAGAGTAAGGTCTATCATCCATTACAGGTCGTGGACTCATACTAACCGGAACCGCAGAGAACAAGGCGACTGGTATGCCATATTCCATTGTCTGCCAACTGGAGCGCAATC
>FTLB01843362.1_pt1 | contig 15731 bp, 11 predicted proteins | sample 1658291 | NCBI WGS metagenome assembly FTLB01 (sample SAMEA3914812, study PRJEB12502) | metagenome | biome: forest; material: soil | place: Canada | collected 2011-07-07 | depth 0.1 m
AAATCTATGAGTCGTTAGTCTTGGATCAAAGATAGTAATATTCATTGGAAACGCCGACTGGGAAAAGAGATAAAGACGCGCTATTGCACTCACAGTTCGAGGGGTCGATATCGAAATGCACAAGCCGTGACGAGGGCACTGCGGCCGCCCCTTGCGGCGGAAGCGCGTCCATGACCAGACCTCCATCTTCGTCGAAGCCCGGCTGGGACTCTGGGGGATACTGCATCGACATTAGAGGTAGGAATACTAACAACTCAGACAGTTAGCCAGTTTCGAGACTGATATGAAACGTCGGTGAAAGATAGAGAACGGCCAAATAATGACCAACAGCGTAACGCGGGTTTTCGACTCACAGCACGATGCCATCGACCACAACTGCTTGTTGCTGAACCAGGGCATCGCGGGATTCAGCCTCTTCATCTCCCCGAAGTGGCCTAGATACCGACCGAGATGGAGGCGTCTAAAGTACTCCAACACTATCACTCCCTCGAGGGGCGCGTTCGGGTTTTCCTGGTCGCCCGGTATATCGCCGATCCGTCTCTGCTGCCGGTCGTGGGAGGGTCTTGCCTGGTACGGTGTGAGCTTCCCGGGGAAGTCCATCATTTGGACGATGTGCGCAGCCTTCCGTAGGCGCTACGCGATTCAAATTTTGCAATGTCAGTATAATTATCGCCGGCAGGGGGCCTCTGTTCCCTCTTCGTATAAGCTCAGAGTCCCGCGAGCCCACCTACATTATGACCTGCTATCTCGCGGTCGCAGGCTTGGAGATTGTACTGAATCTTGACCACGACCTGCTGGTTTCTGTACTGGCCTACCAAAGTGAGGTCGTATAGGGCTATTGCGCCTTGTCCTCCGGCTCCGATGACCCTGTTGAACACGAGTCCGTCGTATTTGCGGAGATGCCAGGCTTGCTCGCGAACGAGTTCCATCGTGAACGGCGGCATATCGGGCACCTCGTCGGGCGGCCCCGGCGGCTCATATGGTTCGATGTACCCACGCTCCCCCGCTTCGTATTCGTGGAGCGGCTGCAGGTTGGATTGGTAAAATGTCCCCAGGAAGGGACCGGCGAGCGGGCGTTGGAAGAACGAGAAGACTTCTTCTCTCGACTGCTCGTCCCAATCATCTGCTTCGCCGCGCCGATGGTAATAAAAGTAATCCGAGGTCTGTTGCCGGAGGCGCGTCAACTCTGCCAAGTATGGGTCTGCCATCTTGGATAGTTCAAGCGTAGGAATCACGAGGTGTATCGATCGCTCTGGAGAGGAGGGAGGCTGGGGGGTTTGCCTTCGTAGTCGCCAGGTAAGATAGCCTCGAGATGGCACAGTCCTGGCGAGATGCTGAAAAAGCCAACTCGACACTCGCCACAATTACTCGAAAGTTTTATCATGGTGGCACAAAGAGCAAGCAAACATCATCTATATTTGTTTTGCTTTTGCCTCTAGTCCCGGATCCGGGAAGGAACGCATTCTTGTGGTTCTGTGATCAAGGGGCGCAAACAAAGCCACCGATGCGGCTCCTAAAAAAACGGCACAAAAGAACTCACAGCATCCTTGGAAGTTCCCGATCTATCTTCCCTACGCAGCTTGATGAACTACAGTCTGTAAAGCTCATGGGCAAAAAAGCAACTTATACACAATAATGATCCGGCGATGTACAAGTAAACACAAGTGTTTGGTTTTTAAAGAATTTTCTTTCCACTCCCACAAAAGACATCATCAACCTTTGCCTCAATGCACGGTCCATCTTGCAGACCAAGCCATATGTTTTACGGGCAAGTCTCGCCAATTCCAGCCTTCATCAAGGCCATCCATCACCACCTCTCGACCTATCTCCATCATATCATCCACCACTGCATCTCGATCCATACATCCATCCATATTTGGCTTTGCATCGCTTACACTGGCCAAAATGAGTCTGCCATTGAGCGATGATGATGATGCGGTTAGCTGACCGATTCTCCGATACCCAAGAACGAAAGGCTAATATTAAATGGGTATTCCAGGTCCTAACTCCCTTCTCCCTCGGCCGCCCAACCATGAACCAGGTCTTCGCCCATCTTGGCAGGGGGTCTCGCGATCCAACGCAGCGCGGCCCTATCAGCTTTTACTGGCCAGCCGCTCGTCTCGACGACCTGCTTCGCTACCTCGACATCCTTATCGAATGCGGCGAGATCCGCAAGCTCGACTACAACTATGTAGCCGAAGCGGTATCCTTCGATACAAGGGGACAGAGTAAACTACACTGCCAGGTCCAGAAGGGTCTTCGCAAATTACTCTCAGCGGCCATCCAGAATCTGGCCTTGGATATCGACGATCCGGCCATGAGAATCCGCCTCGGCAATGTCCAGGAAGACGGCACAGCCCAGATCATCCGACCCGGAAGCTTGAATGCATGCCCGGATATCTCCTTTACCGAGGACATCCCCGGACCGTCGCCTCTTCCGTCTCTTGTCTGCGAGATCTGCTAGGGCCAATCGGCGCGCGAGGTGGAAGAAAAGGCCATGCGATACATGAACACCCATGGCAGGATCGCTGCGGTACTGGTCGTCAAGATGCAGTATCCCAGCGCGACATGGGCCAAGGTCAGCCTGCTGGCCGCCGGGGCCGCCGCGCAGCACGAGCCTCGATGGATCCACCGTGACGAGCTCTTCTACGACCAGCGCCTCCTCGATGACCAGCAGCCGACCGGCCAAGTCACGCTCTACCTGTCTGATTTGCTCTCCAATCGCCTACCGATCCCCTCGGCCTTTTGCCGCCCGACGGCCGCCGAGCAGGCTGCTGGTATATCTCGGTAAGTATATATATATCTCTCTATTCTTCCTTCTACAGTTTCGATAGCTAATCACCAATATTATAGCGAGCCCCAACTTACATTCACCTTTGCGCAGATCCGAGCTATCGTCCTCGAGTCTCGTGCCTGGAATGATGATCGCAATCCTCAGCCCCTGTAAAGGAAGAATAAGGTACTCGGTGTAGGGTCTGGATTCTGGTTCTTGCTTTCCTGTCATGGCTGGGGTCACGCGGTGATGCGAGGTCAATCTTTGGGAAAGCGGACGGAAAGGGACCCATATACCTCGAAAAAAAAGAAGAAGGGGTATTTAGAAGGCCACCATGAAACGGTTACTCATAGCAGAAAGTTCGAGGTCAACTTCAAAGACAATGGCAGCCAGAGATCACTGCCAGGGGCCGCCCAGAACGGGTAAAACCTATCGTGAAGTCGTTTCAATCCCATAGTGCTCAAGAGTTATAATTTGCCAGTTCGAAGCCCCTGAAAAAGTCCCTTACAGAACTGTGTAGTCCCCCCAAGCATGCCTGCGATATCAAGTAGCAACTCCTCGAGAAGAGGACCAATGTCAAGACCTAATGCAGAGAGTATGGCAGCGCCCATCACTCGAGAAGGGTTCTCCTATCCGCCATAGGTCATCGTGGCTTCGGTAACAACGAGGGTAGGTACCTAGACCCAAGAGGATGCGCAACGCAGCCAGCCGAGCCTCTCTAGCGAAAGCGCCTTCCATCGAAGGAGTAGCACGACCACGGCACAGTATATACTCGTTCACCGATGTGCGAGAATCGGCATGGCTAAGACAGCATCTGTGGACTAGGCTTCACGTGGTAAATCGCTTATTTAGTGCCGGACTTCAAGGGAGAGAAGCCCATCGAGCAAGTGTCTTGAAACTAAGCGTTGGCGCTTGGTTGCGCTGGCGTCCAATCGCAACGTAATAGCCCCCCGGCCGATTGGATTAACTTGCACGCAAAAGCTAACAAAGGAATGCCGCCGTCTTGCGGACGGCGTGGTCTGGAACCCAGCAGCCGCTCGTCAACAACGCTCTGTCTCGTTGTTCACGTGGAAAGAGCTGCAAATGACGTCAGGTGCACCTTACGGAGCTTTGCATCTCCGCGCGCACATTACAAGCACCATCTGGCAGAGCGTGGTCACAGAAATGCGAGGCGAGGGGTAAAATGCGAGGCGCAAAGTTCTTGTTTCGGTACCTGCAGAGAACCTACTCGGGCGGACGCAAAACATGAGGCCCTGGAACTGCACAAAAACCCACAAGCCAAGAAGTAAGTTTCTGCTGATTAACGCTAAAATTTAGGTCGTCGTGACGTTACCCATTCGCCGTATGGTATCCACGCACAAGCCAATTAGGTCCCCCCGAAACATCCCTGAGAGACGGATGTGAAAGGCCACCCGCCAGCTCTTCGCATAGACATGAAGAATTCCGATCAACCAGAGCCTCCTTCCTGGCCTTCCTGGCCTTCCTGGGCCGTCGACTCGCCGCGCGTGAAGCCTTGTTCGGTATGAACTAGGTTATCGATCATGGACCTTCTGCGGTCCTCATTGATACCGATGATGGGTATCGGCCACTCCGCCCTAATGCCGTCCACCGAGATATCTTCCGTGTCAAGGTTCACATCTGGAAGGCCGCCGTTACGCGTAATAAGGTACAGATCCTCCTCATCCACCTTATTCCTGAGCACCTTCGCCACGACGCCGGCCAGATAAAAGTTATCGCGCTGGTTATAGACCCCCTTGACGCACAAGGCAATCGTGGACCGCAGAGCCCTCACTGTTACGGTATCTCTCGTTGCGGCTGCGCGCTCGACGACGGCGTTTCCGAGAAGCGTGAGGAAGTAGATGAGAAACGAGTCGTAGAACTCGAAGCCATGACGAAGGTAGTAGAGGCGCACTAGAGTTTCGAAGCATCTCACAGGGTGAACCATGGTATCATCGAAGGACGATACGTGGGTTTGTAAAGTCCCGTTGGCATCTGGCGACCATAATACCCCGTTTTGGGAAGTGTCACGCTCTGAGAACTGCGCTAGGCTGCTCGTCGCTGTCGCAGCGGCGGTTGGGCCACGGAGGACGGTCGCTGGGCTGAGGACGGCCGACAAAGCCAGAGAGTGACGACGAGGGGGCTGAGAAAGTTGACTGTCCGCTGCCGTGTAGTCAACAGAGGAGCCCGGGCCGTGGGCCACCGTTCCAGGGGTCTGCGAGACTGAAGATACCGAAGGTTCCGGCGGCGTTGGAGCAAACGAGACTCGACGCGGAGGAGATGCGGCGGTGGTGGCGGCGGCTGTATATACGGTCCCTGTGGAGGCGGACGCGGGAAGAAATGCCATTTGCCGGCTCGGCGCACTGGGATTTGCGCGCGTGGGGTCGACCAAAGCCGAGCTCTGTGGCGCAGCAAACTTGTGCGGCCCCTCTGTTACGAGTGGACCAGCAGGCGCGGCGGTCAGCGTACGATTAGGTGGTATAGGGGTTTCAGGGGCGGGCGAGCAAAGAGACTCGACCGAGAGTGCAGGCGTGCCCGACGTCAGCGGCGGCGGAGGTCGTGGCTCGGTACGAAGCTGGGTCTGATGGAGCCCCCAGAGGGTGCAGTGGTACTCCATGCTACAACGACACATTAGCTCTCCTCTAGCTGCGGTCACGATGATAGCAGTATGGGGCGGAAGGAGGTGTGACGAACTGGATCCGTATGTGGCAAGGCAAGACGATCGTATTCGGTTTGAGGGATTCTGGAAGATTTTGGTACCAAGCGTCCAGCGCCCTTTGGAAGTACAGGAACTTCGCCCGGGATAAGGACCTCGGTGGCTCGTCTGGAGCAGGCAGCACATGAAATATTTCGACTGAAATCTGATTTACTAGAACACGGAGACTGGCCCACGTCCTGAAGAGGTCGGGAAAATGGAGGGGGGTCAAGCCGTCTGTGTGAGGGTATCTAAGCCATATTTCGCCGTAGAATTTCGCGTCGGTCTGCGCATCGGGCAGGGGACACTCGGGGGCATGCGCCAGCAGCGGCGCTTTTAAGAAATAATAACCGTGCATTCTGTTATCCGTGTCAGTGCATGGCTGGATTCAGCGCAGCCGAGTCCGCAGTCCGAGGTTGAGTGCTTACACTTGCCAGATGAAGAGGCACCATGCGGTGAAGTTCCTCGCCTGTATCATCGGCTCGTGGGTGGCGTAGCCCGAGAACGAGAATAGCTGCAGTTCCCGGGCCATGTCCACGGCCCGCCGCAGGAAGACCGAGCCTGTTCTGTCAGTGCAGTTTGAGTTGTAGACAACGTTCATGACCATGGCGGCTTGGACGGTCGTCAGCTGAGCTCCGGCAACATCTGCGAGATCCCATAGTCGCCGCGCCTCCGTGAAAAATTGGTGGGCAAGAGCTTCTGTCGCCTGGCGATTCGCCCGACCAGCGTAGCGGCGGTGGCAATGCTGCCAACGGGATTGTCAGTCAATGCGCCGACTGCGCCGTCTGCTGTCGCACAGCTTCGGGTTAGGTAGAATTCGGAGATGACATACACAAGCGTGGGCGAAAATGGCATTAACAAGAAGCTCCGAGCAGAAACGATCCTGCCCAGACACCATATCGTCCAAGAAGAGGTCTTTCTGGAAGGCCGGGAAAGAAGGATACGCATGCATAAAGTACTGGTTGAGGAGCTTTACGAGCAGCTCATTGTCTGATGACACTCTTGTCCATCTTGACGGGACGACATGGTAGAAGCGCTCGTCGGCGACCTCTGCCAGGTGGTATGGCTTCAGGTAGGGTGCATCGGCTCCGACTATGTGGAGACCGTTCCTCGAAGGGCTTGTCAAGTAGGCCGACCGCGCGCCGAGGGCGGAAGGATCATATATCAGGGACCTCAGATACACGTTATCGGTCGACAACAGATAACCGGGCATGGACGAGGTGTACGGAAACTCATAGTGCAGCGCGGTGGTCGGAACGACCTCCCTTTGGGATGTTAGGTCGCCATTCTGGAGCAGGCGCACCAGGGACTCGGGCTGGGCACCGGCCCGCATTCGCCGGTATATCTCGCGGGACTGCTCCTCGGGAGCGGTGCGGATAAGATGAACAAGTTGCTCCAATATGTTCCTTTGTTTTTCTAGCTCATCATACTTTCTCTTGCGAGCCTGGGAATGCGTCTCCGCCGCAGCGGTCTCATAGCTGCACGGGGTCCCACGAACCACGCAGGGCTCACAATGGGGCCGTTCTCCGGTGCACTGGAGCGCCAAAAACAGACTTGTCGTCAGCAGAGATCCACGAAGGTACAAGTACTTGGGTCGGCCAATTGACAAGCTAAGCACGTCCGAGCAAGGGAAACAAAACGAGCTGGGAGGTTTTACAGACGGATCAACAGGAATGGGTCGAATCCCCTCCCCCGGCGTAATACGAGTACATGTTCCCCTCGATTTTCTCTAACCCGACGGCTAGGTCCTCCGCCAGAACGGAGATGTGCAAACATTACGCAGAACACACGGACGAATTGAGACGATGGCAGACAAACAAGGCGGATGATCAAGGAGGGCACATCGACACGAGGCTAATCAACCGGCAGGAGGGATAGGAGCAGCCCGACAGAGAGGAAAAAAAGAAGGGTGCAGAGATCAGCCGAACCTTATTCTTCTTCTTCCGACACGGTTCGCATGCGGCCCGGACTGACTTGACCTTCGGGCGGAGGTTGGTCAGGAAGTGAGGCGACGGCCGGAGGACACCTTCGGCTGGAGCGGAGTAGATGGGGCGGAGAGCCGTCCCTGGGGTGTCCACGTCTTGGGAGGTCGAAGCCGACGACGACGCCATTGCTACTGGAGCGATCCGACTAGAAAATAGCTGCAACGCCTCAGAGACATTGGTGGAGTGCACATAGATCTTCTCCTCGTGCGACACGTTTCGGCGCGAGCCTGGTTTCTTGCGCGGGCTAGAGAGTAGGGGAAAAAAAATAAGATAACAGGGAAAGCCTTATGGGTTTTCCAGGGCCGTCGCCGACTTTGTTCGAAACTTGGCGGGAGCAGTGGCGCCTTTTTCTTCGGTCCCTCTCTCTCTCTCTCTAGGTCTCTAGGTTCCCTGCCACTCATTAATTAGCTCCGAGGCACCATCGCGTTCTGCTGAGCGTGGCGCGTAAGGGGGAAGTGGCTTACAGGGTCTAAGATTGGCCAGACCGCAGCGGAGTTTTCTCCGGCTTGCGCATTGTTTGGGTGTTTTTTTTTTGGCTGTGGTCTACGGTGCTTGTTGGGAGGAGGAAAAGGTGGTGGATGGGATGGGATGGGTGGGGAAGAAGAAGAGCAAGGTAAGGTAAAGAAAGGTACCAAAGGTACTCTAGCGTTGTCTTGGAGAGTGTTGCATCTGGGCCCTACCTCAGTCGGGGTTTCTCGAGGAGGGACGTGAAATGAGAAGAAAAAGAAATGCGAGGAGGGAAGGGGGGGAAAAAAAGTAAAAAAGAAGGAAAAAAAAGAGGGAGAAAAAGAAAAGAAAAAGAAAAGAGGAAACGGCCCCCCTTTCTTTTCGTTCCTTGCTCCTTCCTTTTCCCCTAGCTCTCAGTTCTTGCTGGCTCAAATCGAGGGCAAGAGCGAACTGGCCAAAGGTTCCCAAACCTGCCTGGGCGAGCAAAGATGCGATTGAAGAAGCAACGTTCGAGACACCATCTCCACTAAGTTCGGGAATCCAAGTCCCGGTGTGCTAGCGCAATCCAATAGCTCTGCAATTAACTTTGGCTGGGTCATTGGCTGCCGCCAAACTAAGTAAAATGATAGATCATAGCAGGTTTTGCGCCAAAGACAGCCCTTCGACAGCAGCCCCTCCAAAGCCCCCCCCCCCCTCCCTTCTCCACATCCCGCTCTCTGCATAGGCCCCGGAATTCCTCACAGAGTAACCGAGTGGCTATTATTCTTCTCGTGACGCACGCAATCATCCCTTTCCTCTTTGTCATGCACGGATACTCTTGTATAAGCTCGACAGAGTAGTATCTCTCGTCTCGGTATACAATACGAGATTCTAAGCTAAGTAAGGCGCCTTGCCAGCCTTGCCGGCCTACCTTACCTGTCCCCCCGTTGCGTAGGGGTTGCTGTTGGGGCTAGCTTCCCAGGTTGGTGATGCGGCTTACTTGTGCGACCCCAGAGCGGCGGTTTTCCGCAACCTTTTTGCCGCCGCTTGCAGGGCGAAAGTCCCCGACCGCGCAAGGAAACGAGGAAACCAAAGGACACACGGGACGGAATAAGGTATCACTTAGAATCCCGGTATCTTTCCTCGCATGTGGGGTACCTACCCTCGGTCAAATCTACCTCATTGGGCGAAAAGAAGCCATACTCCTGCGCCTCGAGGAACGGAAGAGACATGCAGGTTTGCATTCCGTCCAAGGGTCAATTCCTGCCCCCTCCCTCTTGCTCTGCTGTGCTCATTTGCTGTTGACCCGAATCGGTGCGGGCATGCCTACATCGATGTAATATTTCCAATTACATGTTGGGAGGCTCGAAACATCGTCGCATCGCATCACAGATGACAAGGATTCGACGAGTAAATTTTGTTTCGGCCGTTCAGCCTCACCATCGTCACGGTGTATCCGGCTCCACTACCCCTCGGCAGCGAGTGATATAAGTCAGACATGGCCGCGTGTCGTTGTTGGCCGCTGCGTGCCCAAGCAGAGACTTGTCTGGGCCGTTGCAATTCCATATATCTCTATCAGAAACCTAGGATCCTGGTACCAACCAACCCGTCCAGGATCGAGAGATAGAGAGAGCATTTACGTGGGCTTATCGTCTCCTCCACACGACCTTGTGCCATCATACAGCCTCTCACCCCCTCCAAAGTGCGGGCAGCCGTTAGTCATGGTACAAGTAGGTAGTCGTACCTCGGTTTTCATTGCCAGTCTAAATCGACATTCAGAAAACTGTATGAACCATTTTCAAGAAGGACACCCTCAAGAAATTGTAATAGGATACGAATCATATGACCATACAGAACACCAGCAGCGGGTGATCTCAAACCACCTCGAGCTCAAGTGAGGCCGGGACTACCGATCTCCTTGGTCACGCCCCAGGCTGACTTCAGCTGGATGGTGATGGCTCCCGGGTTCAACCTCGGCCGAATATCCTGTCAGGACGAATTGGCTAGCTCTGCAGTTAACCGGTGACTTCAGACGCTGTATATTTCTCTTACGGTGACCCAGTTGCAAGGACCCGTATCATTGATCCTACCACTACTGGAATATCAAGATAAGTAACCCACCGGAGTTAAATGAAACCTCTACGGTAAATCGGCATTCAAGCATCAGTGTCGTGATCCTGGCTGCTCGCTCGGAGCCTTGCTGCCATAACGAACTGCTGATTTTCATCCCGCATCTCCATTTCATAAACTGTAGGAGAACCAAGATCAAGCGCCGTCCAACTCTGTAAAAATTGACAAGGCTTCTCGTTTTTTTCGAGCGCTTAACGAAGGTCGCACAGCAGCCAAAGAAAGACAAGGTGACAGGCAGCACGAGGAGGGGAAGGGGAACAGCGGCCGGCTGCATGTTGCTGACTTCAGCTTGGATAGACACACCCTAGACACAACAGGTGCATATCAGCGAAGGAAACGAAAAAAAGAATCAAAAGACAATTTATTCGGCCACCATATGAGTTCGTTTCAGGACAGTGAGGAAAACATAAAGGGCAAAAAAATTGCGGTTTATGTGGATCGAACACATGACCTTCAGATAGAGGATGAAGTTTGACTTCAGTCTGACGCTCTCCCAACTGAGCTAAACCCGCACATGGAAAACATCAGCCTTATAGGAGTCTATATCCTTAGCGCGGGATGTTCCTCCACCGCGAATCGTTGGAGAAGACGATCCACTCTGCTGGCCCGCTGGTACTCATTACCGACCGGCCTGCTCCATTACACAGCTTTCACAGGTCACACCGATGACCACTACCGAGATCATATGGCTTGTATAAGGTGGCCATGTAATTGACAGTACATTATCTCATCTTTGACATCTTTGATACATCCTGACGCCTACGTACAATCTGAAATATCCAACTCATTCTTATTTACCAATACTATGGGGCCAGCATCATAGGGATGAGACCAGTCCAGATTGCCGCATTACTTCGTCAACACAGTCATCTACCCATCGGTTCTATGCGCGCCGTATATAGTGGAATCTTCGCTGGCACCGGCACAACAAGCGAAGAGCACCGCATGACTTCAACCCGAGCCCCCGGAACCCCAGATAACTAATCCGATATTTACTAGCAAGGAGAACCGGATCTAAGAGTCTTGTCTGCCAGGTCGCTCCAGCATGGAGCCGTCGGGTTATTTCCCAGCATGCGAGCTCTTACCAGGGTCCCCGCACTCGGTTCAAGATGTCGCGAAACAAGTTCCCACCACGCTGGGCGAAGCTATATAAGCCAGCTCTGGTTCTTACGGCGGCGAGAGCTGCCACGATCTGGTCCGACGAAGAAAGCAGTGCCAGGCAGTAATTTTGATCTGTTTTTTCTTAATAATTAATATTTGTGAGCAACAATGGCCGATATCGAGTTGACGGCGCCGAACGGCAGGAAAATTTCCGTGCCGACGGGGCTCTTCATCAACAATGAGTTTGTCAAGGGGAGCTCGTCGGAGAAATTGGCTACCATCGACCCCGCGTAAGTTGGATGTGGGGTAGCTTTCCTACATAATTTTGGGGGGGGTTACAGCATTGAGAAAATACGGAATAAAACATATACTGACTGACACACGCTCTTTCCGACGCGCAGCACCGAGGAAATCATCTGCGAAGTCGAGATCGCCACGGCCGAGGATGTCGACCGGGCCGTCCAGGCGGCGCGCGCGGCCTTCAACGACCCCGCGTGGCGCGACATGGTGCCCGAGGAGCGGGCGCGGCTGCTGCACAAGGTGGCGGACCTAGTCGAGCAGCACAAGGAGGATCTCTACACGCTGCAGGCGTGGGACGTGGGCAAGCCGTACCGGGCGTCGCTGGGGCTCGAGTCCAAGCTGGTGGTCGACTGCCTGCGGTACTACGCCGGCTGGGCGGACAAGATCCACGGCACCACCATCCCCGTCAGCGCCGCCAAGTTCGGCTACACGCTCAAGCAGCCCGTCGGCGTGTGCGGCGCCATCTCCCCCTGGAACTTCCCCCTCGTCAACTGCTCGTGGAAGCTGGGCCCCGCCCTCGCCACGGGGTGCTGCATCATCATGAAGCCCTCCGAGTTCTCGCCCCTGGCGGCCCAGTACCTCGCCAGGCTCTTCCGCGAGGCGGGCTACCCGCCCGGCGTCGTCCAGGTCCTCAACGGCTACGGCAAGGAGACGGGCCACGCGCTCACCACCCACGCCGATGTGGACAAGATCGCCTTCACCGGCTCCACCGCCACCGGCCAGGCCGTGATCCGCGCCGCCGCGGGCAACATGAAGAAGACGTCGATCGAGGCGGGCGGCAAATCCGCCTTCATCGTTTTCGACGACGCCGACATTGAGCAGGCCGCCAAGTGGGCGGTGGCGGGCGGCATGGGCAACGCCGGGCAGATCTGCAGCGCCAACTCGCGCATCCTGGTGCACGAGGCCGCGCAGGACCGGTTCGTCCGCGCCTTCACCGAGCTGGCCCGGGGCGCCAAAGTCGGCATGCCCTTCGACGAGGGCACCACGCAAGGGCCGCAGGCCTCGCGCATGCAGTACGAGAAGGTGCTGCAGTACATCAGCGACGGCACCGCCGGCGGCGCGACGCTGGTCACGGGCGGCAAGCCGTGCGACGTGGGCGGCGCCGGCGGCAAGGGCTACTTTGTCGAGCCGACCATCTTCACGGGGGTGACGGACAAGATGAAGATCTTCCACGAGGAGATCTTCGGACCCGTCATCGCGGTGACGCCGTTCCGGACCGAGGACGAGGCCGTCGCGCTGGCCAACGACTCGGCGTACGGCCTCGCCGCCATGGTCTTCACCGACAACATCAAGAAGGCGCACCGCACCGCCGCGCGGCTCCAGACCGGCATGGTGTGGATCAACGAGAGCAACCACTACGACGTGAAGCTGCCGTTCGGCGGCGTCAAGCAGAGCGGCCTCGGCCGGGAGCTCGGCGAGTCGACGCTCGAGGCGTACCTGGAGGAAAAGGTGATCCACGTCAACCTGGGACTAGAGCTCTAGCCGGTAGAATAAGATGCTGTACAAATGATTACGAAATAACTACAAAATAATTAGAACCTCTAATCTTCATCCATTGAGATCTTCTCCTGTGACTCGGCTGGATCGTGTGTCTCCATCTCCATCTCCACTGGCCATGTTGCCCAGCGTGACAAGGTGCACACTGCGCAGGCTGGATGGGGGTGCACCATGCACCCTGGGCTACGAAAGAGGGATAGATCCCAGGGAAATCACCCGACGTCACGCTCAGTCGGGTCATTTATCATGACCAGCTGGCTCCTGGGCGGGTCGGTACTGGTATGCACACGGTAGCTTCGGTGGCACCGGCTCAGGAACCTAGGGCATCATGTAGACTGTGACCCGCGGGCGAAGATTCGTACCACGTTGCCTGACGAACCGAACCCCCCGGATTGTCAGCGCTGCATACAGCGTTCTCGGTCCTGCTGTTGCGGGATACGCTAGTGCAGCCGACAATTGCACCGCTGGCAGCGATATTTCGCCCGCGTCTCCGCCTGGTCCATACGGATAACCTCTGGAAATGCACCGTAGGCGTGATAAACCCGTCTCATTTTTAGAAAAAAAGAAAAGAAAATAGAGACCATACATGGAAGGCTCGCGATAGGATAACCAACGTCATCATATATATTCTAGAACTATAAAATTCGCCTCATCAGAACACAGTCACAGCATCCACGAACGATAAACTTACGAATCTCATCAGGTTTTTCTTCGCGCCCAGCTTGGCTGTGACGAGCAGCAGTGGTAGACCTTACATATGCTCACTGCAGCTGCCAGCACTAGACGAAAGTGAAATTCTCCAGAGACTCCTCGTCCTCCGGCCAAAGCTCTCCGTGCATGACACCTTGGATGTACGCCGGGCCGAGGAGCTCGTACGCTCCGTCCGACCGCACGCTCGGCCGAACGACCAAGGGGAACGGCACCCCGGAGACCAGGATGAGCATGTCCTCGGTCTCGATCGACGCAGGCGCCGTGCCGATCCAGCCATCCGACGTGATAAAGAAGTGCTTCGCCCGGCAGCATCGCTGGGCCTGCGTGTGGAAGATCAGAGCCTGGGCATCGGAGTGGATGATCCTCGAGATTTTCCACTCGTCCGTCTGTATGATCGCGTCCGGCGACCGCCCTTCCCAGTCTTGGCCTTCCCAGTCGACCCAGTCCGGCCGGAGCATATGGGGCTCCAGGTGGGCATCGATGGTGGCCATGGTCACGTTGGTTTCCGGAAGTGTGATGTCTCCAAACTTGCCGTGGAGCTTGGCGATTAGGTATTGCTGCCACCTGCCGAAGCCTTCGAGGAAATCCGCCCGCCGGGTCCGGGCATGCTCGTCGGACACCAGCGTGAAGTCCTGGAGCAGCATGTCGTACCAGGCCTCATACGCGTCTCGCTGCGTGCCGTACTTTTTCGTCCGATTATAGTCGAATCCCCACGAGAGGAACAGCACGGCCCAGTCGAACCACGCGTGGATTGCAGCCTTCTCCCGGCGGGGTTGAAACATGATCGCTTGACCTGGCACGATCGCCCTAAGGCCCATGTAGGGTGATATGAGGCTCCGCCGCGCGATGTGGCCGATTCGCTTGCCGCGAACAGTTAGACGAAGACCATTGGCAGAGAAGTGATGCACAGGGAGGGAAGTGGTTCCCGCGGCATGAAACGCATCTGCTTTGAGCGGGGGTGGTGGCTGGAATTCGTGGTAGGTTGGTACCCAGGAGGGCCAGTCTGCCTTCCTCTCCAATCCGTTGACAAAGTTGAGGATGTTCAGACTACCATCCTTTTGGATGGCGAGCATAGCGGCTTCTGTAAATATGGCGTTGACCGGCCGTCGATAGTCCGGCGCCGGAAGGCTCGCGCCAAGCAAGGTGAGAACACCCTGCTGAGCAAAGACCCTGTCGTGATCCATCGTAGCCTCCATGGTGAACGGTCGAACCATGGTGGATGTAATTTCGTCTCTTCGAAGGGAGCTTCCGTCATTGGCCAGCTCGCCCCGTCGCCTCGCGGCGATGTGTGCCTTCAGGTCGACGTGGGCGGACATGACATCATACAGAGCTGAGACATTACCGTGCTGGCCGGCGTCGCTCTCGGCTTTCTTTAGCAAACCGACGGCCAGGGTCAACAGATCCCACGTAATCGTAGCCTCTCCGAATACAACTAGCGCATCCTGTGCCAGGGCGATCTCCTGGAGAGTCCAGACCCTCTTGAACCACTGGGAAAGGGTCAATGGACCGAAGAAATTGAGCGAGTATGCGAGGAGACGGAGGCCCGCTGAGGAAGGCTTTCCATTAGTAAAGCATAATCACGCAGCCAAGGCAAGGTTGGGAGCTGGCGGGGAAAAGGTAAGAAAGACGAATTAATACCTCTCATGCCCCCATACTTCTCTCTGACGAACGTGGTCTTACGGGCTTGGTCCATCCCTTCGGTCTCCTTGAAGGTCCCGAGAAAGGCAAAGGCAAAATCGTTCAGATCATTTCCTTCCCCAAGCCAGACGATCACTCGCCTCGCAAAGCTATAGATATCGCCCATGAGACGAACCTGGTGTGTCTTCTCCGCTTCAGAGGACTGATCAATGCAGAGGGCATCGACCCAGAGTACACGTGGTCTATCGGAATATCGCAAGTGCCGTAGAGCCATCTCGCAGTTTTCCGTCACCTCGATGATCGTCCCATCGCAGGAAATGGTGGCTCTGTTGCCCGTACGAAAAGGATCCCAGACATACGAGAGCGCTTCGTAGCTCGGCTTCGTGTCCAAGTCTACCTCACAGAGACGAACCTCGACGGGTGCGTGGCGTGAAGCATTTTGCAATAGCGACAGACTGCGGATAGACCTCTGCGACGC
>FTLB01843396.1_pt1 | contig 15706 bp, 13 predicted proteins | sample 1658291 | NCBI WGS metagenome assembly FTLB01 (sample SAMEA3914812, study PRJEB12502) | metagenome | biome: forest; material: soil | place: Canada | collected 2011-07-07 | depth 0.1 m
ACCGTGATGCGCTTCGCGCCGGGGGTCGAGAACAGCAAGCTCGGCTACGTCATGCGCAAGCCCATGTTCCGCGGCATCAAGGCGGCGCTGGCGACAGGGGACGCGTCCGCGGGCGCCCATGGCGGAGCCGGCGGCGACGGTCGCGTCGACTTTGCGCGCTTCTTCGCCACCAAGCCCACGGCCGCCGAAGCAGCCAGCACCGTGGGCGACGCGCTGGCGACCAAGCTTGCCGAGACGCTGTCCATGTCGCGCGACGAGGTCGACATGGCGGCGCCCATCCACAGCTTCGGGGTGGATTCTCTGGTCGCCGTCGAGATCCGGAATTGGCTGAGCAAGGAGCTGCGCGCCGACGTGGCCATCTTCGACATCCTGGAAGCGACCTCCGTGGCGGCTCTGGGTGCCTCGGCTGCTGGGAAGAGCAGTTATCTCGCGTAGAGGACGATGACTTGTTTGGAGGGTGGGGAGAGAAAAGGTCACCAGACGTCAGGGTCTAAAACGACATGTCACTCACGAACACTCAATGTCACGGCAGTTCTAGGCAGCTGGCACGCAGGCAGTGCCGTGGCTCCAAATGGAATATTGTCAGTGAGTACAATAAGGCGAGGAGGAAGGGAATAAGAGAGGAAAGTGTTGGGATGAGAGAAACTTCATCCACTATAGATGTTAAAGGATTATGATTTCGTTATGTAACTGGGATCTGTAAACGTTAGGAAGACGTAACGGTTCATATATTTCTTAGCTTACAACAAGCCGTACCACAGTAGTTGTCCTGAATTTACATAATTGCATACTGTTTGCAAACGCGTGTAGCCGAATATCAAACTGCCATAGCAATCACCAATCTCACGTAGCCCCAGAGCTACTAACCTTGAGATGTATATGCTGGCTTGGGTTTCGCTCGACAGGGCGAACCCTTCACTATCAGTTGTAAGCGGACAGTGCAGGTTTAGATGTTTCACTTGTGTCCTTCTTGTTTGTTCCATGCCACAGAACGAGGGTCTGTACAATGTTCAACCAACTTCGATTTCTTTGGCCAACAAATATCCCCAGTATTGGTGCTCTACGAATCCTCTATTGCTTCGATGTTCAAATCTCGCTGCAATCTCATAAATTAAGCTACCCGATCACTGTCACTCATACGTACCACAGGAATCACTCCCAATTAAACTGAAGCTAACCCGTGATTCCAGTCATTGTTCACCTTCGCCGAGTCTTCCTGACTAGAGTGATGAGTAGAATACACGAGGAATACATCGATTCATCGAGTGCATACACCAGTCGCCGTCGACTATAAATTCTGATACGCAAGCTGTCGAAGATAGAATCTTTCCTTCTATTTATTCTCACTCAACACTCTACCACTCGACCAGACAAACCACCCACTCTCACCACAATACAAGTGCACTGATTTTGAAGAGCCATCAAACCGTCCAGCTTTCTTAGATCTGCATCCAACTCGACTAACATCAGTCAAGACTTCGGATTCTTAAAACCCCGGATTCTACCTACGCCCGTCATGTCGGACATCCCTGCTAAGGACGTGGACATCTCGTCCTCCTCGCCCTCCAAGACCCCTGCTCTGCCAGAGCCTGAGACTATCAACTCGGCCCCTGAGCCGGAAGCGCCTATGGTCTTCCGACAGAACGATCCCGTCGATGATACCAACGACGATGTGAATCTTCGTGGCGGTCGAAGCTCTAGTGAGCAGGGTTGTTGCGCAAAGATGTGCGAGCCCATCATTAGCTGCTGCATCTACAAGGAAGGCTAAGTTTTTTTCGTGGTGGAAAGGAAAACTACAGATACGGTAGTTCTCATCATCTTAGGTAGCAAGAGCATACCATTGGAGCCCGGCCGTAGGGTAGCTTAGGTAGTCTACCTAGAGCGGCGCAAGCCTCTCCTCATTCATTGTAGTAAAGCCCTACAATAAAAAATTCTGAAAAAAGAAGTATTAAACCCAAAACACATTTACTAAGAACCGTGATTGTATGCAATTGTTCATGTTAAGCTATCAACACTTTCAGATTTTGAGCTAAAGGGGGTACCCCTGCTTTCACAGCTCAACTCAGCCCCAAATTGGGCTTGATTTAGTTAGGACTAGGCAGTATCATCGGGCCCTGTCCCGAGAATCCAGGAACAGGGGCTAAGATGATTTGTGCGGCACAGCGGAGGACGCCTCTTCATCGAGTTTATCTATCAATGGCAACTTGACTTGCAATTTCACTTTTCAATTGCATCCTCCCGCATGGCTGCTAGACAAGCCCATCTGCTTCCCCAAAATGCCACGCGAGACAGCAGCAAAAACGAAGACCTCGGGCAGACGTTGGCTGAAGCTGCTCAGATTCGCCTTTTACATCTGGCTCGTCTCGACTCCCCTGACCCTGGTACCACAGCTGACTGGGGCCATCTCTGGTCTCCTTCTCACGCACTGGCATAGTACAGAGGCGCCGAGAAATACCGCCGCACTGCATCGAGAGCTTGACATTGACGATGAACTGGCTCGTTCTACCAAGCCCGGCGAGCCAGGAAGCTTTGATTTCGAGAGGGGGCCTTTTTACAACGCCACGCAGATCCGAACCATAGACTGGTTCGTCAAACTGGGCTTCCGGAAGGATCACAGGCTCATGGGCCCAGATGTGGGAATTGACAGCTCGGGAAACTTGGAAGGCCTCTACTGGTCCAGTCGGTTTGCCCCCGCGCCTTTTATGCCCGGCAGCGAGACCCAGCTGGGGATGCTGCCGCCTCGCGCGCGCAAGACCGCGGATGGCAGAGCCTCGAGGCTCGCGAGCAAGTGGCTCTACGTCTCAGATGATCCTGTGCCGGAGTCGGATGACTATGACTCGGCATTCGTCCAGCTTCTGGAATATCACGCGGCCAACCCTCCCGTCGACGGCGCCAAATTCTTTTATCTCAACTGCAAGCGTTCAGGGTTCCTCTGTGGTCTTTGGAGCGTGAGGAAGCCTTCGTTGATACATTTTACCGTGGATCTGGACATGCCATACATGATCGGCGCCATACGCCCGGTGGCTCTGCGCATCGTCGAGCTGCCGCTCTACCAGTGGACGGCCTTTCCCGGGGCGTTTCCGTACCCGCTGGAACAGCTTCGGGCTCTCACGACGGGTGCCTACGATCTCGACGAGTCCTACCAGTACGACTCGATGAAGCAGTACCTCTACCGTTTCTACGACTACCAGGAGGAATTTGTGGAGCGACACAACACGACGTTGGGCCGGTTGTTTAGATTAAAGGAGAGGATGGCGGGCTACTATCCCCTGTTCCACGAGAAGCAGAGCCTCGTCGCCACGGCAGTCCAGCTCGTTGACTATGTGACCTTCTTTTTCACCATGGTCGTGGGTGTCTCGTCGGCATTTATATACTACCGCGCTCTCGATCTTGCCGCGTGGCTGTTCAAAACGCCACCGACCTTTGATCCCACGGATCCCACGCAATTCATTCCAACCGAACAGAATCCAGGGGCCGCGAGAGCCTGAGAGAATATGTGCTGGCCTCGTCATGAAATGTCGGATTATATGTGTGGCATATATAGCCCGTTCTATCGAGGTGCAAGTGAAGTCTCCTTTGGCGACTCTGGCCCGAAAAGTATGCTCTGGAGAAAGCCGCGCGGTGAGGTTCATTGGAAAGAAAAGAAGAGAGCAAGGGATAAGAAAATCGCATACGAGGCACAGGAACTGCAGTGAGAATCCTAGAGTGAATGGGTCGGCTTGGATCAGACTGACATACGTTGCAGCGGGAGGCGGGAGACGGAGGGAATCGTGTTGATTTATCCGTGCTAGCAAGATTTCTAAGAGACACAAAGACCAAAGACGCGTTGCCCAAGAGGGTAGCAAGGCCGTTCCGATGCGCACGGATCAGAATGTAGCGTTTAGGATACATACTGCGAAAGATTCTCGACGTGCAGTACATATGGCTACTGCCATGAATAATCAGGAATTGATCCAACTGCCGTCACTAAAGTCTTGCCGTAGCTGAAAACCTGCCGTAGAGAGTAAACTGGTGGGACAAAAGAAGTGGCTCTGCAACCCTGCGGCATCCAATGCGAGCTACCCAGGATGCTTACAAACCGATCTTCTACTAATCACACTATGTTAGGGCAGGAACGCTGGAGACGCCGCAATTCCATGCCACACGGGCAGCTGTGTTGGCGGCCGATGTTTGATGCATGTAGCAACGCCGTGCTGTAACCAAGGCATCCTATCATTCTGGATCTGAGAAATGAGGGTTTAGGAACTTCGTGCCGATTTTCATGCAATAGAGCATCCTCAAGGCAGTATCTTCAAATCTCATTCACTGGGTTACCCCGCCTATTGTATTAGCGATACCATTTCCAAGCCCCTACAATCCAGTTCCACGATGCTACACCTATGTTGATCCTCCGGCGGTGCTGTATTCCGTAGATTTTCTTAGATGTGGCCTCGCTGAATCAATTCCAGTCTCTCAATCCATCTAGTCTGTAAGATTCTGGGAAATGTAATGGGTAATTTTATAGACCATTCAGTTTTCCCAACGCCGCTGTGGTGTGTGGATCACCGGGTCCCGAACGCTGTCTCCACGATTTAAGCTGTGTTCCAACTACAATGTCTCAATGCTTTCGCTGGGAGAAGTAGATGACTGTACAGTTGAGGATCCTAGCTTTGACAAGCCTAGTATTATTATTTTTAATTTTACCCAAGAAACATCATGGTCATAAGTGACTTTGCTGCAAAGTACATATTACAACGCTCAGCTAAGTCAAATTAAGCATACCACATGCTACAGCGTACAGCGAGCATGCTACACTACCTACCGGATAGTAGTTTTTACGGACAACAAACCCGCCGCGCTAATCACCCATCAACGTTATAGGTATACTTATTGCCCGAGTCACTCATTTAAGACCCTTCTGTTCTATCATTTTCGATATGAATATCCTTATAGGGAAGCTTGCCACTACCCGATACGTCGCCTATTGAAGGAGGGAGCCTGGTAAGATAGGTGCTGCAGAAGAAAGGGCTAAGCAAACTACCTCCAGGTTTGGACGCAGGGCAAAGAGGCAATACGCCCTTCGGCTAACATTTAGAGGAGTCTGTACGCCCATTGTAGCGTAGGTAGTTTAATTATTCATCAGAGATGGCCTGTTCTAACATATTCACAACTTCTTTCACTCCTCACGATCTGGTGGGTTGCCCTGTGTTCTTTTACTAATGCAACACTGGTAGGCGATGCCGATGCCGATATTTGTCGGGCGCTAGTGGGAAACTGCCTAATTCGGAACTGAGTCCTCGCACCATAACCTGATTCAGCAGCGTACAGTCGTGCTATATTTTATTCCTTGCGTGGTTCACGATTATTTCCTGAAGCTTCGACTCATTTTGTATACTGAGATTGGAATTCGTACTTTGGGACCAAATACTCATATAATGATTGAAAGACCTTTGCCATTCTCGCCCAGTCTTGATGATATCTGCATTTAACCCAGCACCCAGCAACTCCATCGCATCACTCTGAGTAAATCAGAATCCCCACAGTTACAGTACAAGCAATAAGAATTATCACGCCAAAAGAATTATTTCTTCTTAATAATAATAAAAAATCCAAAAAAAATCCAGGAATGTCTTCCGAAGGACTTACTTATTTGATCACCGGTGCCAACCGTGGCATTGGTCTCGGCCTTGTCGAGGCACTCGTCGCTCGTCCCAGAACCACCGTCATCGCGGCAGTGCGCGACCCGGCGGCTTCGTCGTCTGCGTTCGCAAAGGTCTCTCCGGGAACCAGCAGCAAGCTCGTCATTGTCAAGCTCGACATGTCGAGCGAAACCGATGCTCTGGACGCCGCCAAGCGGCTCGAGGCCTGCCATCGAATCTCGCACATCGACGTGCTCGTCTCGAACGCCGGCATCATGGAGCCATCCGCCATCAGCAGCGTGCTCAGCACGCCGATCGAGAAGGTCCGGAAGCACGTCGAGGTCAACGCGTTCGGCCCGCTCCTCCTCATCCAAGCCTTCTACCCCCTTCTCGAGAAGTCCGCGGCGCCCCAGTTCCTCTCCATCACGTCGGGCATCGGCTCCCTGGGCTCCATCGGCAAGTACTCGGTGCCGTTTTACGCTTACGGCACGAGCAAGGCCGCGCAGAACTACCTCGTGGCGAAGCTCGCTCAGGAAATCCCCACCCTCGTGAGCATCGCGTACAGCCCGGGTTGGGTGCAGACCGACATGGGCAACGGTGCCGCCAAGGGTGTGGGGATGGAGTCGGCGCCCTTGACGCTCGAGGCGACCATTCCTAAGCTGCTCAAGTTGTTCGACGAGGCCAGCCTGGAGAACACGGGAAAGTTCTTCAACCAGGATGGTGAAATTATCCCTTGGTAATGGGCAGCGCTGCAGCAATAAGAAATAGCATAAATCTTAGAATAAAAATAGTAAAATAAGACTGCTAAAAGATACCCCCATACTTTCCTCTTCCAAACTTTATAGAACTGTGCAATTTTCCTCTATGTTTAGTTATATGAACTTCACTAAAGCTTAGTTATATGGACAATCACTTCTTTTCCTCTTTGGGTGCATGGCTCGCAGAAATAATCTGGCATACAATCAGTGGCTGCGGAAAATGGTTAGAAATATGGTATCAAGGGTACAACATATGGTGTCTCGCATTTCATTACACCAACACTATGATCGCCAGTTGTATAATCTCCGAGACATATAGATTAATGCTTTTCCTAATGCTACTTGCAGAGCAATCCCTCGACCTGGCTCGTGATATCTACCATCGGGAAAGTAGTTTTGTTACCTGCCGTGGTTCCGGGGACTGTGGCATCTCCAAACCAATCGTTTACGATGTATAGGTCATCTCCAATCTGGGTGGTAGACACCGCAAGGACCCCCGCGGGCAGATCCGGGGGGTTGGGAACCAAGCCAAGATACTCAGCCGCCGTCCAACTCCCATCCTTGGAACGAAGCACCGAGACGCCTCGGAGATGCTCGGCGACGAGTGCTACTTTCCCATCGTACTTGATCGGAAGGTGAAGGGCATCCCCACCGCTGATAGTAGCGTTGGGGGTCCGCGGGATGGGCACGGGCGTGCCTCTCGCTGCTCGGGCATCAAACCGGTACAGCGACCCGTCCAAGCTATCCAGGGCAATTATGGTGTCCCCATTTGATGCAATGCCAGAGTAGCCCGCAATCGTATGGTCCGTGGTTACCGGGGGCACCCAGGCGGTAAAGGACTTTCCGTGGGGGTCAACTTTGATAATGGAAGACGGGTAGGTCCCGCAGATATACGTGTTGCCGGCGGGATCCGTGGTCATGTCGTTGAACCCACCCCACTTACCCTGGGTGAGAGACGTGAGGTTGAGAGTCCAGATGAAGCCTTTGGCGATTGGGTCATACTTCTTGAAGAAGTTGTCTCCGCTAATATTGGCGCCGTTGGTGTTGAAGGCGTTTCCTTGGCCAATGATAAGGGATGCCAGGCCGGTGTATTTATCCCAGCCCACACCACCTAGATGAAAGTCCGGATTGTGCGTGATGCCAGGAAAATCTACCACCTCCAATTTGTCCTGATAGGGATGATAGATGCCGAAACTGGCGTTGAACAAGATTCTGTAAACAATGTCAACAGGGTTCGACGTAATGCGTCGATCTTCAGCGGAAAACGGACCCAACATAGACCTGACAAAAGCGGGCATCCCAGTACATGTTTTCTGGGTAGAGCTGGTAGGCGTCAATACTGAAGGACCCGCGATCGAAAGGAGGACAATCGCTGTGGGTTGTGGAGGACTGAGTCAAGGCATTGGCAGGTGTGTCCTTCGCTTGACTGAACACAACCACAGTCTTGTCGTCGCTGCCGCCTCGGCTATCGAGCTTCACTCGGCGAGCGCTTGCGCCGAGCACCCAAATCGCTGCCCATAGAGACTCGCTGAATCGCATTCTGGTCAATGGGGTAGAGAGCAGCTATGTTGGAGGGGGGAAAATATCTGACAAAGTATGCAAGCAGCTCTTGAGCCAGGGGGCGTGGAACAATGCGTAAGGACGAGTTAAGAGGCTCGTTAAGATGGATGGTAGTATATGATTCCGTGGAAAGCGTGGAACTTATTACTTGAGCTAAGTCTTTCCCGCAGTAGACTCCAATTGGGAACCAACATACGGAAGACGCAAGTACCTTACAGAGGAAATCAAGGACCGGATTGGCCAGTTTATGTGGTTTCGCTGCAGCTCTGCCGGCCACAGGGTAGTGTCAACCTGTCTTATTCCAATAAAACTCGCAGATGAGTCGAGGCTGGGCAAATCAGAAGCTGATCCCGACTAACCGGTGCGCTCGAAAGAGCAGCTTGGCATGCATATTTCCCGTTTATGAGAAATTTGTAAGCCGCCTCTGGACGCTCAGGCTCGGCAGATTTTCCTTGTGCGCCGGTTCGACGATGGCATTCGCCTGACCAAACTGGCATGTCGTGAAGGGATTGGTTGGGTTGACAAAGTTGAGTGCATTCAGCACCATTCCATTGGTCATCTATTCTTATCAAGTAGGAACATGCTCTGAACAACTTTCGGTCTAAATTTCCTTGAAAGAGCTTGCAATCACGTGGGTTCGTTCTCTTGGTCCATTGAGACTCCCATTTTTTAGATTCTGCAGCTATGAAGAACATTCCTATAAATCTGAATTAACTAGACAGCTTTCTTTGCAGACGCAATTGATCGTACTGAACGACACTTCTTAACAACACCTCAGCACCTATAACGCAATCCTCTGGACTCGTGTATTCTTCCGGGTTGTGACTGATGCCGTTTTTGCAAGGCACGAAGATCATGCTCGTCGGGCATCTCGTAGATGCATAGACAGAATCGTGGCCGGCGCCGCTGACCATATCACGGATAAGATCCTTGGATCCAAGTACTGATTCGGCTGAGCCCTGCACACACTGAATGCAGTCTTCGTGGAAGTGCGTGGCAGGTGATACGGTGTCTGTTGTCCACTCTAGAGAGAGCGGCAATCCACCAACGTCCGCCCCCGAGGCAATAGATGCAAAGTCAAGTCTAAGCCGTTCTTCCACCGCTTCAACCGTACTGTCTGTCGGGGCCCGGACGTCAAGGCTGAATCGAACGTGACCAGGGATGGTGTTGACACTTCCAGGGGAAAGCGTAAGCACGCCTGTTGTGGCAAGAGCTGATAACTCAGCAGCAACATCGTGCGAGCGGGAAATCATCTTTGCTGTACTCGGGTTAGTAGAGAGAAGCGCAGAGAGGGTCGGTACCGATCCAGAATAGGTAGATGGGCCATACCCGCAGCAAGCATGGCATCAGCTCGAGCTTCGAAAGGCGTCGTTCCAGTGTGGGCTTCTAAGTATCACCGTGGTTCTGTTTAGTCGAGATGGTATGACACGAGAGCCAAGTAAGCGGTCAACATACCTCTCCCGATGATATCTATGGTATACCATCGATATGACTGAACGCCTGTGACGACTCCGATTTTCCTCTGCTCTCTCTCGAGTATCGGGCCCTGCTCTATATGTAGTTCGAAGTGCGCTGCAAGTGGCATCGCCTTGTAACTTGCGGGTGTCGATCCCAGATACCCGATACGCTCCAGCTCAGATCTCACTGTTGCCTTTCCGCCACCAACCTCTTGCAACTGATGGGCACGATCAATGGGGATCTTCTCCGCCCAGACACCCGAGGAGCACATGCTAATTGGGAATCGAGCCCCTTCCTCACTGTTCAGTGTTTATTGTTAGCGGCTTCGATTGCAGCTCTTGGCAGCCGTCTGGCTTAGTTAGCACTGATGGCTATTAGTACTTACTTGGTCCAGTTGACCACCCCGACCGGGAAGGCTGTCTGTATATCCATCTCATCCAGGACTTTCAACATCTCAACTCCAGCATGGATCCCGAGAATACCATCATACCTCCCGCCGCTTGGCTGGGTATCAAGATGGGAGCCAGCTACGGTCGGGTGGCCTTCATCTTGGCCAGGGCGGATGGCAAAGATGTTCCCCATGCTGTCAACCGTTACATGGCAACCGAGGCTCTTCGTTGTGTCAATGAACCAATCTCTTGCTTGCTTATCCGCGTCGGACAGTGCGAGGCGACTCATCCCAGTTGCCGTGGCCTCAACACCCCATCGCTTGCCTGTGCCCCATTGGCAAGTGGTATGCAGATCCTGCATTAAGCGGTCGCGATTGACTTTGAGGCTTTGTACGTCGATGGTATATGTTCCTCCTGCTCGTGCTGCTCGACATGGTGAATAGCAGAACGTCCTCGCTGCTCGGCCGAGGCTCGTGTCAACCCAAGATACGGATCTTTGAGCCAATTTGAGCCGAATAGCAGGGCTTGATAGGGCCGAAAACATTCTTGATGCTGGCCTTTTGAATGGTGTGCGTGACCCAAGCCGCAATTATTGCTCCTATACGTGTGACTACCGTAGGTGCCTTGCTATCTTGGGTAAACAGACGGAGTCAGTTAGCAGCCAGGTCCTACCTAATCCACGTTATTCTCGCTGTTCAGGGAGGGCGTGAACACCAAACCCCACCTTCCCCGCCGCCAGCATGCTGCCACTGCACCGTAGGTAACTCACCTTAACGTCGCATCCTATCAAAGACCCTGTACAGTCTGCAAGCGGTCAAGAGGCATATGAGAGTGCAAAAAGATTGATGTTATATCTCGTTCCCGAGATTCAAGTAGAGAAGATCTACAAAAAAAGAATTGTTTGCCCACTGCCAGAGTCGAACTGACGACCTTGTCATTACTAGTGACACGCTCTACCGCTGAGCCAAGCGGGCCCCGGTTTATTGGAAAAATCGACCACCATTGGTCCTCATGTTCTTAAGCGGACGTTGCATCGAGAAAGCTCCACGCATCGAGTTCAAGGTGGCTCTAACGATAAATGTTAGGCCGCCGACAGATACTCAAACGTAAACCTAAACAACGATCCCTATACCATTGTGATTTTGGCCCTCGAGTCGCTGGGAAGGAGAGTCATCATAGGAAGACTCTGGTCATATACGGACTGTCTTGTAGAGTTATCTCACGACGTAAAACAAAACCATACTGTTCCTTTCATGTCCAATAGCAATGCCGAAGCTTTCTCAGTTTTCGAAGATCAAAGTTATCATCTTATCCTATATTTAAGGTAGGGTTCGTTACGGTTAACGTCAGTCCCATGACAATTGTCAACTCATTCAAGCGGGCAATCCTTCCCAATCCTTGTCTTAAGAGGCATCTACAAGCTTCTTGATAAATGAAAGAGCCTGAGTTCCGTATTTGTTCACATATTGCTGGTGTGAGTTGGCGTCATGGCCATCGCAGCAGTAAGGATCCGTGGAGTCACAATAAGATTGTATGATAGTGTCCTTGGCAGGGGAGCACTTGAAGCCGCTTGCACGTGCCGAGAACTACAAAACACCGTTAGATACACCCAAGAAGAGAATGGCCGTGCTTGGCACTTACTCCTTTCGACTTGCAAGTTCCTACATTATACGGGAGACCGACGATATTGTGCGGATCTCCCATAAAGATTGCTGCCTTGACCGCATTGAGAGCAGCCCCCGTCAGAGTCGCGCCGGCACCACCGCAGAGAGCGTTGTCCATGATCTGACCTCCCTAGTAATGACGCGCGGGGTTAATCACCCGATCATTCTGCTTGGGCAAAGATATCGTCTCACCTGTGAGTACCCCACGAGGACAATTTTCGTATCTGGGCACTTCTGGTTCATGCTGGTGACGGCCTTGACGACCGCTGCCGTGCCCTGGCTGGCCGAGCTGTCGTAGCTTGCGCCACCACAGTTGCTCTGACCGCCGCACGCTGGATAGACGATCGCCTCGGCGGTGGCACCCGGGTAGGCCTGGGTCACCATGTCGACGAGTCCCTTGGACGTGCCGTACCCCTGGGGCACGGTAGTCTCTCGAGCGCCGTATACGTGGACCTTGGGACAGCTCTGGCGCTCCTCGATTTCCATGGGAGACGATCCCACGAGGCCAAGTAATAGCGGCAAGACGACTGCAGTCTTCATCGTGATGAACGGCGAATACACCTGGGCAAGTAGAATGAGGAGAATGAATCGTGGATGAGGCTCCGTGCCAGAAACAAAAGGAGTTTGTGGGATAAGAGCACGGCATATCAACTATAAACTGTGCATTCTTCCAACCCTTCATACGCTACGGTAAAAATCAGCTGCTGGACGCATCTATCCGACGCATCAGTCACATTGGTCCGAGGACCGTGACGGTCCCGATTGGGAATGGATGCTATTCCGAAGGTCCAATATAGCATCTAATATGAAAGTGTGGGGTTAGAAGAAAGGCAGAACTTCTCCATCTTGGGGTAAGGAGGTCGAAGATAATCTGGGCAACCCTTTTTGCGGCGCTCTGTCTCATCGACCAAAAGGGAGTGTGGAGAGCAGCACACGGCCAGAACAGAAAGATCTCAGATCCATGATAAGGACTGATAGTGTGGGGAAGTAGGCGAGTCTGGGGTAAAGTAGATGAAGATCCCCCGAGCAATAAACAAACCGTGTCTTGAGCGTGTGTGAGCTTGGATGTTCCATTTAGCCGCGAAGACATGGGCTTAAGAAGCGAAGCCACTTTTCCGTGGAATAATGATGATTTCGTATTACGTTACCATGGCCCAGTAAAGTACGTTCCTTTCGCCCATGGGTTCCAGGCTCATATCTTGTCTACCGCTAGATATGCAGGGCCAAATGATAGAGGAGACAGCAAGACAAGGAGCTTGAATAATATCCCTCAGCATATCTTGAGCCGGCTTTCCTGCCCGTAGACAAACATTTCAAGGCTCCCTTTGTCCTTTTTTAAAGCGCTTTGTTGTTGAAGAAACGTATCTTTTCTCTTGTTATAGATGTTAAGCTGTCGTTCCAGTCTTTTCTTCCTTTCACCTTCAAGCCTCCTCAATATACTACGATGCAAATACAAAATTTAGGGAAGCTGAGTATCGTAATTTAGTTCCTGGAACCATTAAATACGACCTTCCTCACCAATGGCGTTACATGCGAGCTATTGAGTACTGTCTCCGAGTACGCAACTAAATGTTTTAGACCTAACTTAGTGTGGGACTACGCGAACTGCTATGCTTTGAGGTTATGTACAAGCACAACAGCATGGGGTTACTGATAGTTCCTCTCGTGAAACAGCTCTCCTCAACTATGTAAGAACACAACTGATAGACATCTCGGGTACTCTCTACCCATCTATGTGGCACACTGGCATGCTTAGGCGAGCCTGTGCGATGTAGAACAAAAATCGCCACTCTTGGTGATCTGTAATTTCTCTTTTGAAGTTTCGCCAGTTGCAGCGAATGCTCTTGCGCAATTTCCAATAGCAAAAGATATGAGTATTTGCTAAAATCCTCGCCCCGAGGTTTGCGTCAAAATATAACAAAGAAGGTTGAATAGGTCTGATATCAACTGGAGTACACGCTATATGACCCAGCGCCTCAACGCAACTTTAGCAAACCCTAGCCAGATCAAGTACGGCGAGGCATTCTAGAACGCTTCGTTGCATTAGCCACTGTACCTTACCTAGTCCGCATGAACTGACTACTGTTGCACCAAGCCGAAACACCAATCTCCGGCGCTAAATAAGCTTCGATCGCTCTGCTGCTGCAATCTATTAAAGCGCTACGCTTATTCTTCGTAGGTCAAGGCTGTCTTTCGCATAGTTATAAGCTATGAAGTTTGGCTGATCTTGATTCAGGCTGGGCAGTTCAGGGTATAGCCATTTGATGTAGCAAATAATACCTTGTTTATCTCATCGGCCATACCACTTGGAGCATGCCAAGGCCGGGAGCTGTTTAGAGGCACCTCAAAGGCCTGCAGTGCGCGACGACGGACAAGCCGAAGTGACTTCAGCAACCCCGCCCCTAACACTCAGCAGTTGCACGGCCACACCAAGATAGGGTCTATGAATAACTCAAATACTGTACGTAGTAGAATCCGCTGCCAAGGCTTTGGGATCAAGATGTTTTTGAACTGACTTACCTTCGCGAAATGGGGACTCTATCAAGCTAAGGCAAGCGAGGCTAGGCACTGTAGTATCAAGATGCACAGCGGACCAGGGGGTGATATTGGCGGGTTGCTTGGTGGGGTTTACCCTTATTCCCGACCGTTTGCACCAACTAACGCCATCATCATCTTTCCCTGCTCTCGCGCCATCTCCGCTAACTTTATCCAGGAATGGGGCTCACATTAGTGCATCGGGGCGCCTTCTTTAAGGTGAAGAAACGGGGAGAAATCGCCATTCTTGGCGACTGAGAAACCAGATAGTTCAAGGTTGTGAACACCTATTTTCTTTACCTCTCAGGCTCCTGGTACTAGTCTAGGCAAAAATCAGTACTGCTCGTAAGCAGAACACCTTCCCTCCCTAGCTAGATTGGCCGACGCAACATCGGCAGCTTGGCGACCGGGTGGCCCGCGAATCACCCCAGCGGCCAAGCACGGGAGGCTTGTAATCACTCCATAGAAGCGCTCTGGAACGCTCTCTTGGCGGCCGGGGACCAGTCCCTATCAAGGGGGGTTTATCTCTTGGCAGTAGGGGAATCTCACCCAATCGAGAAAGAAAACGACCAGATTCCGCAGCATAATGGCGGCGTATCTGAGGCACGAGATACCAACAAGAGGATCTTTGTCTTGATGGAGCCGTGCTCCTGGCTTAGCTGCTCCCCCAGCTAATGGAAGCCGTATCTCACTGCGCGCGTCGCCACTCTCGTCCCCGCTTCGCTCTCCCCTGCTTCTCCATATCCTGACGTTCCACTGCAGCCAGAGCTCATCCAGTACCATGGTCTTAGACTATCCTTCCCAGGTTTGCGACTCAAGGCGGTGCGCACCTGGCCCGTCGTACAGCCAGTACTCGGTCAGCTCGCATGGGATACCATCTGACCTGACTCGAGCTTTTCTGTCTTGGCGGAAGCCGCTGTCCGGGTATTAAGCCTGCTCCCGTCCGCCCCAACGGCCGCCGCCCGCCCACTCTAATGCTCCCCGACCTCCTCTTGCATCTTTTTTTGCATTTGCATTTGCATTTTCAGGCACGGCCTTGACGATTTCCACTCTTGGAGTCAGACAGATACGGCGAGCTGAAGAATGGCGGTGTTCCCTTGGTCCAAGCCCAGCGAGGATGAGAAGCATCCGGGCTCGCCTCCGGAGGAGAGCGCCCTTGGGCCGACCGAGACGGCTGATTTAGGCATCGTGGACGAGGCAGAGGATGATCTCCATCGCGAGATGAAGCCCCGCCAGCTCAGTGAGTTGCTCCCTCGCCTGCTCCTCCCTCACCTACGGCGTGAGACTAACACGCGGGAGACATGATGGCCATCGCTGGTGCGATCGGAACCGGTCTGATCATCGGCACGGGCAGCGCGCTGGCCAACGGCGGCCCCGGATCACTGCTTATTGCCTACATCATCATGGGTTTTGTTGTCTACACAGTAATGGTTGCGCTGGGTGAGATGGGAGCTTGGCTTCCTCACAAGAAGTCCTTTTCTGGCTACGCGACACGCTTCGTGGATCCTGCTATGGGGTATGTTCAGGAGCTCCTTGATCGTAGGAAGCCAAATGGAAGTGCGATGGGCATGCTGACATTATGCGAATAGTTTCGCGACCGGCTGGAACTACTTCTTCAAATACGTCATTGTCCTGCCCAACAACTTGACAGCGACCGGCATCATATTGCAGTACTGGCGGCCGGATATTAACGTGTCGGTCTGGATCGTCGTCTTCGGCGTCTG
>FTLB01723975.1_pt1 | contig 15643 bp, 6 predicted proteins | sample 1658291 | NCBI WGS metagenome assembly FTLB01 (sample SAMEA3914812, study PRJEB12502) | metagenome | biome: forest; material: soil | place: Canada | collected 2011-07-07 | depth 0.1 m
CAATATACACAGTGCCCTCTCCGCCCGCCGAAAACTCTTTAAGCGCAGTCTTCAACGCCGTATCGTCGGTGGTTAGACTCTTCTCGTCCAGAAGCCGGGACGCTACGACGTTCTCGTGCCCCATCGGCGTCGTATCATAGTTCTGCTTGAACCAGCTGTTCCAATCCGGGTAGTATGAGACATTGAAGTACCAATAGACGGCTGGGTCCTTGACCACTTTCTCGATGGGTGGCTGAAGGACGCCGAGGAGATCCGAGACGCGGTCTGTGTCTAGCATAACCAAGCGCGCCTTCAGGCCAGAAATCTTCGTCTTGCTGCCGTCGAAAAAGTTATCGACGGAATTGAAGATGACCGGGTAGCCAGATATGCCGTTTTTGCTAAATGTTGGAAACTGCTTCACCAGGTACGTAATCCAGTCAAATGCTGCTTGGTTCTCATCCACGGTGGCCAGCATGATATCCGCACTCAGGACCTGAGGACTCGGGAAGATCTTTGAAGTGACGGAGATAAGGACGCCGAAAGTCGAAGCTCCTCCCTACCTACATGTTAGAGACAGAGCTCCCTGAGCGTACTGGGGCCACTGGGGTGAGCATCAGACAGTCCTACTTACGCCTCTCATAGCCCAGAAGAGATCGGTATTCTGACATTCGTTCAGAGTCAATATCTCACCCTTTGGCGTAACAATTTCCATCTCCAAGACCTGATCGGCTGCGAGGCCGTATTTCGGGGCCAGGAGGCTGTGGCCTGCACCGCTGATAAACCCGCCCAACGCAACGGTTCGACCGTTCCCGCCGACAACGGTGTGGTTGATTTTGGCTGTGGCTTCGTAGACTTCCATCATCTGGCTCCCCGAACCAGCGGTTACCGCTGGTCCGTCAATAACGACACTGCAGTTCTTTGGAATGAACTGTTTCTCATGGAGCACAATGCTCTTCATATGATGCACCCATATAGAAAGGGAATTCGGGGCGGTTGAACGGCCCACATAATCGTGGCCACTGTTTTTGATTATCAATCTGATGTTGTGCTGTCTCGCTGCAGAGTTTTAGAGCACGATTTAGCATTGCTATGGACTCCAGATCCGCACGCGCTTGGCTTGTGTGACGTACCGAAATCAACCCCGGCTTTCACATGCTCGGCGGTTGTGGCATTGATGACGTAGATTGGGTATCCCTTTGCGCTGCATGCAAGATCGGGATCAGGAGGACATGTGTCGTTTGTCCAGTTATTCCAGTCAACTGATATCGGGTTGTTCGAGTGAAAGAACTCATCTTCCCAAGAGGCCCGGACTTGGGTGCATTTCTCTGAAGCAAAGGCCGGCTGAGTCGAATGACATACCGCTCCTGGTGGCGAGGGCTGGAGTAGACGGCCCCTGACCGTATCATTCAGGCGAGCCCAGATCTCCGTTGATGGCCAGTCTGGGCTACTCGGAATTCTTTTACAGCTTGGTGAATTTGCTCGAGGAATGTAGGTCGCCTGCGCTCCTAGAAGAAGAAGAGCATAGATGGGGAGAAACACCATATTGAGCCCGGCCATTCAAGCATCTACATAGAGAAAGACCAAAAGTGGTTGAATAAGGGAGTCTAAGGTCCACAGAAGAGAAGAAAAGCTTAAAATCTTTCCTTTGAAGGCAGGAGACAAGCCTCTTTTTGCCTCATCCCCAGTTTGTCAATTAAAATCTGAGGCCATATTCGTGAGGAGAAACAACGGGAAGCCCAGCCCAGAATCAATAAATATCTCGGAGCCAGCGTCCGTGGATGCTAAGAAGGAACCGAGGACTAGGATAAGAAGGAAATTCGCCAGTCACTGTGGTTCAGATCATTGGCCAGCAAATAGGGCTCTGGTAAATAAGGCAGGCAGCCGGATAATACGACCGTTTTGGCATGGAATTTGAGTGCGATCGATCGTTCTGGCCTCACACGGCAGCAGCACGGCAGTTGAAATGTGGCTAAATGACAATGTCTTGGACGATGTTTTAATTGGAACACGAAGTTGTTCCACTCGTGAAATAGCGGCCATCATTGTGTCATGCCAATAGTGGCAAGAATCGAACGATTAAATTGGCAGTTTTCGAGAAGCTCGCAGCAAAGTATATGTGCGATTTCAACCAAATAACTGCCTCCTCCTGCCTTCCAAGGGGCTTAACACATTCCCAGGTCGATTTTTTTGCCTGCTTGTAAGTTCAAGTAAGGTTTATGCATCATGTTACTACCATTGTTGTACCTGGCAAAGGAGACTCCAATTGCACCTCTATACCAGTGGCATAGATTGGTAATTCGACGCCTAAAAATAGGTGTCCTCCTTGACTCCTTAGACCAATAAGATGCACCTCTAATCCCCAGATTCCAGCTACAATGTCTCTGGATCTGATAGCAGAAGCTTAGCTAGTTTAAGTCCTAAACAAGGTTTTGCTTACACGCCTGGCGGCATTACCGTCTGAGCATCGATATATCGCTGGAGAGCTGGGAGGCACAGCATCAGACTCCCATAAGTTAGGCACCCAACATCAATGAAAATCCAGTCTAGGGTATACTCTTTATAGGCGATAGATGCTTTAAATCTTGCCTAGAGCAGCCGCAGCGTCCCTTTCAACCTACAGCGTGGCTACATATCTGTCCAGTTTCCATAGTGTTTTATATCGTAGCGAAAGCGGTTTACAATGACCTAGTAGTCCGTGCTAAGGTTATTAATCACGAGGCTTAATTCTAAATATAGTTAGTCATAGTAGTTAACGGGGGAATAGGATCTTGACAAGCTTCTACAACATGGGATACTTACACAAGATTGTCTTGAACCCCTCCATTCTTAGTTAGCATTTCGTACGGTATCCATAGAAGATGTCTTTCTCGGAACGTGCGGCGGGGTAAGTACTGTAACGTCTAATCGGCTTCTACCGCCGTGACTACTGTAATAGATGAGGTCTCCTGATCGATCTCCACCGTGCGGACGTACTCTCGCCTACGACTGATCCAGTAAGCCGTCCCCCTTAGATACAGAATAACGGTCCACTTGGTGACAGGGATCATGAGCAGCTGAAAAATGTGAAAATCAATAGTCGGACAACGCTTCCCCCGTGGCGACAGCCTGCTGTAGGTTCGCACAGTGTACTTAGTAGGCAATCAATTATTGGTCGTACCATACAGCAAGTAAGGTCTTAGAAGTGACCAGTTCCGATGCTGAACCTCCACTGTAGACTTCAGGATGCTATAAGTTTTGAACAGACAATTTCGCGGTCGAATGCAAGCCCTAACCTTACCGCGAAGCCTACAATAGTCTGGATTTGGAATTGGACGCATGAGCTTGATAGTCGCTCTCCTTGGCACCCGGAACTATGGGCCTTGTAGAGTCAAGATACTACATCCCTGATGGCTACGATGCTTCCGATCCACGCTACACCTACCTCGGGGAGTCGAAGCACAAGAATGACACGAGGGCTGCCAACCTCTTGACAGCGGTGCCAGAGGCATTCAAGACGGACCCCGCTCCAACTGGATCGTACGCACTGGATGCCGTGACGGCCGCCACGCGTTTCCTTGCCCTCCGCACGAATAATAGCAAGCTGCCGGCTCGACCGTCCCGTCGCTTCCTGTACTATAACAGCCGGGCTCTCGCGCTTATAGATCAAGAAGGAAAAGACCCCCATCAGTGGCCTGACGAGGTTAAAGACGAAGGCGTAACAATTCGCCACGCAACACGGGCTGTGAGCGTCTTTGGAGCGGCCACCGAAGACAGTTGGCCGTGGGTGGAACAGCAACTCAGGGGGGGTAAACTCCGAGTGGTTCTTGGCATCAACGACCGTCCCTTCGATGCCGCATATACCGAGGCCGCCGCAGGCCCTGCTATTGAGTGTAACCGAGTTGACGCCATTCCGCCCGGCGCTAATCTGGAGGGGATGGAACGGGACGAACTTAAAGCACTCGGACTCGTCACGCTGTCCAGTGTCAAGAAATGCCTTACAGAAGGCTACCCAGTCATCTTTGCGTTCTGCTTCTTCTGGGACACGTTCCAGAGCGTCCCACCCTCGATAACAGGAGCCGATGAGGGCCACCCGAGCATTGCTATGATCCCGGTGGAGCGCCGCTTGGCCGGACCAGATCCCACCAAGGGTCTCGACACCCACGTCGCGTTGATCGTCGGGTTCGACCAGGAGAGACGACGAGTGCTGGTCAAGTGTTTTTGGCAAGGGCAGGGCCAATCATCTTTGTCGCCACCACCTTATTTCTGGATGTCGTATGAGTGGATTACCGATGTACGCGCCACGAAGGATTTCTGGATGATGCGGGAGTCGACCAAGTCGGCACGGCGCGCGATGAACAAGCCAAATGATTTTGATTTCTTTGATCTCCAAGGTAAACCGCGGAGCCAGGAACTGGAGCGACCTAGTACGATCAAAGCCCCAACACTCATTCCGACCAGTACCATCATCAACAGCTGGCACATCTTCAAGCCCCTTCCCTTCATTCCAATCACTATGCTTGAAATACATTCGATCTGGACCGGAGGGGACGGGTCGGTGGAGGGTGCTCGCGTAAATCGCCAATACGTGGACGACTCCCGCAACATGACTGAGACTCGTAGTACTTACACAATCCGCGGCCCCGGCTCGGCAGCATCCGGAGGACTTGCCGCCGGATCACAGGGCTTGAGAATGGTCATTTTCTGGGTTGGTAAAGACGGCTCCGTCCAACTGGCTTACGGCGGGGCTTTCCAGATCGACGTTAAGTGGGAGTATGCCGTCGTGGCGCCGGCCGGCAGTGCGCAGCCAACAGCCGGGCTCGCAGCCACTATACAATCCTGGGGCGGTCACGATCGGGGTCATATATACTGGGTCGGGCCGCACGGGTCTATCGAAGTGGCCTCCACAGTCACGTCGATCGACAAATGGGAGTACCGGCAGGTTGCCGGTCCTGGAAGTGCCACTCCTCTGAGCAATATCGCCGCTATATCTTCCAAGTTTGACTTCGCAGGCGAGGCGGGAATCAATGGCGTGTGGTGGATCTCCCCCGATGGCATGGTCCGTGGAGCGAGTGGTAACAACTCCATCGACTGGACGCAGCAGGAAGCCAAGCTTGAGCCACTTACGGCGGCTTTATGCTCGCGATTAGCCGTCGTTCCGTTCCCCGAAGAAGGACATATCAGGGTATTGTACGTCTCACCCGACGGCACGATCCGGGCTCGGCGGTACACAGATACTGTCAACGACACCCAAGCGTATGGCGGCAGCCGGGCGCGCACCGACACCGCCATCCATATGACCTCTACTGAGGCAATGTGGGTCAGCCCGAACAACTCCCTGATGATGGGCAATAAAGATGGCAATTCCGCGCGGGCTCTCTCGAAGCCAGGTTGTGTTATGGCGGGCAGTCCCATCAGTCTTATCTACTCCGGATCCGATAGTTTCATGGCCAGTTTCGTAGGTTATGACGGCCGCTTGGCGATGACCACTGGGTAGACAGTTTCAAAGATGAAAGGGTATAAAGCAAGAAGGGACACGAAGAGGTAGTAGTGTTGGAACCGCTCTTCTCCTTTCTTGGTTGGAATTGACATCCCACAGTAGGGTTCACTGCTAGGCTCATATGTAGTAACTGTTATCCCCTTGATTTCCCAAACTACAAACCAGCTGTTCGCTCCGACGTCACAAGATTGCCTCCACGTGAAGCATCAAAATAGCCGGCCATAACCACCATATGCCTCTTATCCCGCCGCAACTCTTGGGGGTGCGTGGCAAAATCTTTCCAACCCGGCCGCATACCTCCGCGGTGCTTTTGAAGCAAGCTTGCCTACCAAGTTCGCCGGCGCAGAGTCCTGCGCGACAGGCGACATGGACGTGAGGCCGCGGCAGGTTGCCCAACGGGCCAAGATAGCGGCCCTGCGCTCGTTGTGTTTGCTCAATGCGACTGGTCCTGGTTCTCCAGGAGTCAAGACCGGGCCACTGAGCCGGTGCTGATCCGAACCAAGCAGAGCTCTGCGGGCACGATTGAACTCTTCCTCTTCACTCCTGGGGCCGAGTATCTTAAGCCTCGGACGAGCGTCATGTCCCTTTGTCCGGACTGAATCATCCGCGAAGCGAGCAGGGGTTGGAATCGGCGGAGCCAGTTTGGCGAGCGGCACTATTCTTGGGTTCTTCTTCGACCAAGTGGATCGGGGAGGCACAATGCGAACACCCATGACGTGCGAGATGGTGGCTTCGCGGGCGGCGCCGGATAGCATTTTACTCGAGTCTGCGTCGTACGCACCCCATAGCGACGCCGGGACCTTCTCCAGAATGGGCTCAAAGGCGAAGTGGTTCTGTGCGACGGCATCGGCATTGGGACCCGAGCCCTTCCGCGTGATCTTGACGGTCAACGGCGCGGCCAAACCTGCCGATGTGCCTGTTAGCTGCATGGGCCGCGAGAGGATTGGCCGATCCGAGTGCCAACTAGGCATGGTGCTCTCCAATAGCTCGATAGAGGATGAAGGAATACGTGACAGCACCGTAAAGGACAGTGCTGGCCCGCGGACCATCCATGGTGTATCGGGCTGCTGTGTATCGCTCGGCGCTGCCGTAGGCGGTATACCGCCCGCCTCCAGCGTAAGAATATGCTGGGGCTCCATATTTTCCTTATTATCCTTATTCTTCTTCAAACATACATCGACAAATGCCTGCAGGTCTAAGGCATCGGGCCGAGTCTTTTGCTGCTCGCCGAACTTAACCTCAATCGTAGTGACGGCTACGTCGAAGACTACGGTGCCCGCGAACGGCGGCCCGCTGAGCGTCAACTCGGCACCGAGACTGGTACTGACCTTCTTTCGAATCGGCCCGGCACTAAGCTCGTACCACACGCTGGCAGATACGTACACTGTGGTGCTGTAGTGTAGTGGATGCATCTGAAGGATGAAGTCAGCGCGGAAGTCGAAGTCGGCGCCGACGTCGGCGACGCTGAAGAGCGCATTGAGCGCCGCGCCGCCCATCAGCGCGTCGGGCGTCACGGCCGCGTAGGCACTCCCCGTGATGGACAACTTGCTGCTGTAGCGCCAGGAAATGCCGAGTCGCGGGGGCTCCCTCGGGTAGTGCGCCGGTGCCACGTACGCCGGGTGCCAGCCGCCGATGCTGATGCACCAATCGCCGGCCTGCGGACTCGGCCCGAACCACGCGGCGATGACGAAGCCGCCCGTGGGGTGGCAGTCGGGGCTCAACAGGAACGAGCGCTGCGAGATCTGGCCCTCGAAGCAGAAGAAGCCATTCGTAATGTCAATCTTGCCGGCAAAGTCGAGCTCGATCAACGCGAGGGCCTTCTCGGCTGGTTGATCGCGAGGGAAGCGTGCCGCTGCGGTACCCAAGATGCCGATCTCAGCGACGTCAGGGCTCATGGCAAGGGTCACGACGGCGGATACGTCGACGGTTTCGCATGCCGTCGCCAGCACACCCACGGCAAACCATGTGCCGCCGTTGACTTCGGTTATGTAGCGCGGGCCCTCGTTGGACCCACGCAGTTTGGCAAAAGTATCGACTGCGCTGGGCGTTGCATCCATGAGCAAGGGGAAGTTTTTCACGTCGGCTACGGAGGGCAGGGCCAGCTTGGAGCCGATGCCGAAGCCGCCGCTGATACCGCGGACTTCAACGTAGGGCGTTTTGAGAATCGGGCCCTGTAGCATTGCGTAGACCATGAGCGAGACAAGCTTGGTACCATCTGCTTCGAGAATGTCTTTGTAGGTGCCAAAGGCCGTGAAAGCGTACGGCTTAATGGACAAGCCAATACCGCCTTCGTAGCCCATCACCTCCCGACCATCCCTGTTCTCTGCGACACGCTGGAGGAAGCCGGCTACAGCAAGGTTGGGGCCGGTCATGGCAAGTGCCACGCCATCCAGGTCGAGAGAGATGTCAAGCTTACTCCAGTCGGAAAGCTGTATACCTTCCTCCGCCCTTGGGTCGGAGCGGGGCATAGCAACCGTCATGGTGAAGTTAATAAGTTCGCCATCCAGCGGACCAAGGGTCGCGCGAGCCGTGAACTTAATCTTGACTTCCTGTTTTGTGTCATCATAGTCGAGTCCCACATTCGTGAAGGAGAGGCCGTTAGCTCTCTTCTTGAACGGCCGCATCTCTGTTGGCTGAGTCTGGTCACCCGTGGCCGACTTTGGCTGCTCTGGCTTGCCCGAAGGATCGTCTGTTGTTGTCTTTTTCTTCCCTGTACTCTTTGGCTTCGTCGATAAGACAGGCACCCCACCAGCCAAGAGCATAAAGGAAACACCTTTGCCGTATGCGACTTTATCCTTCGGGACTGGTTTCCCGGCGTGACTACCGTCGTCATCTCCGTCGCTATCTGTGAGGAACTTGCCCTTCTGGAATATTTTAGAGTCATTGAGCGATGTAATATCCTTGTCCAGAAGATCCGCGTTTACCCAACGGAAGTCAACTGAGAAGAGCGGATCAATTTGACCAACCAGGGGTAAGGCCGGTGGACGTGGCAGGCTCTTGACGGCCACTCTGAGGATCATCTTGGCCGGCGGTTTAGCCTGGCCTTTCTTCAGCCCCGCTGGCCGTGACTGCAACCTGGCGAACTGGACGCATAGGTCGCCGAGGTTTAGCTCTACCGATAAGGTAAAATCCGACGTGCCGTCCTTGGTTCTCGAATTTGTGAGTGTCATTGTGAATCCAGTCTTTCCCAGGTCGATGCTGGTCTCGGCAATGAAGTCTGGCAGAGACTCTGCCGCCGAATCGCCTAGGAGCCATTGAAGTATAGATGAGAGCTTGATTTCCTCGCGGCTCTTCTTCTCGGGAATTTCCATTCGAAGAGTCCAACCACCGTCTTTGTTTTCCACGCTTCTCTTATAGCTTAGTTCAAACTGGTAGTTCTTGAAGACGACGACCGCGAACAGCTCCAGTGTGGAAACTTTGGCTCCCTCGTGCGAGTACTTCAGCCGTAATGTATCGAGGACGAGATGGCCCAGTATGTCCTTAACATCTTCCTGCTCCACTTCACCGCCGAATACAGACACGAGCGAACCGATGCAGATATTGCGCGCTGTGGCGGCGAAACTCCAGCCCTTTTTATACTCGATGGTTACGTTTAGCGTTGGGTTTCCACGGCCCAATCCAACTTCTGTGGGATTTCCGTCCCTCTGCCCCATGATCGGGAGATCGACAGTTCCGCTGATGAGAAGGGAAAACTCCGATGCGCTGCCAGCCTTCTTCGTCTTGTAAGTCGTTGATACGAAGAGGGACGATTTGGTCAGAGGCACTGTTGGGACATCCTGGGCAGACGGACCCAGAGAACTGGTCGAATTTCTCGACCTGAGCATGGCGCTGAATGTCACGCCCTCAGATGAGATGGTTAGCGTGGAAAGATTGATGTCCGTGGGGAGATAGGATGGAACAGTTGTTTCATTAAGGAGACCGGTGGGGTCAATGTGGAAGATGGACATCCTAGGCTCGCGATTAGGATTCAGCGGCGGTACCCAGTCGCAGAGCTCCCATGTAGGGTCCATATTCTCGTCGACACCACGGATATACTGCCGTCCTCCGGGCATGAAGCAGCTGGATACGTTCCATCGCCGGGGCGTCCAGTTAAAATCCAGAGAGAACCCAGATTTCTTGCCCTGGGGAACGCCGATTTCCATCTCGAGCTCGAAGCACGCCTGGATCTCAAGGATGGAGGTTTTGTTGAACTCGATCGAGAAGGATCGCCACGCCATGTCGAACTTGCTTTTGCTCACGCCAACGTCCGAGGTCCCAGCATTGGTAATTTTCTCCATGTCAGTCTGGATATCAGCCACTGATTTCCCAAAACCCCCGGCCGTCTGGAAGCTGTCCACGATCCACTTGAATAGGTTTTTCATGGATCCCCGGGCCGAGTGTCGTACCAGTCTGAGTTCAACGCTGTTCTCACGAAGAAAGATGTAGGCACTAACATCGCGCTCTTCATGGGACGTAGAATTCATCGCCGGAATGGTAATACTTGTCTGCAGAATCACCTCTGGTTCAAACAGTATTTCGGCTCCCGACGGCGAATAGGCAGCACCACGCTTGGCGATGACTAGATATTCGCTGCTGAGCTTGAGCTTCTTCGGCAAGACCTCTGACAGCTTGGACAGAGTCGGAATCTCAAGAAGACGGAACTGCAGTCGGATAACGACTTCTAGCCCGTTGCTGGGTGATAGCCAGAGTCCATTTCTGCCAGGATCGTCTCTATCTTCCTCGGGAAGCCCAACTATCTCCACGAAAATCTCGCCGAGGACCTTTCTGATCCATTCCGCCGGTTCCAGCCCGGCCACCGCAAAAACATCTGCCATGGATATGGATTTGCTATCGTCTATGCTCTCCAGAGCCAGTAATGCTTCCTGGGACCGCAGTTGCAGACCGTTGCTGGCCTCATCCGTAAGCCCAAATTGCCTGGTGAGAGCAGCCGCATTGCTTGAAAATACGAGCCTGCGCTTGCCGACAGCCAACGTAGCAGAAATCCCGTCTACTCGCGCGGCAGGCACGCCCTGCTGTTGATTTCTCTCGTGCAGCCACATGCAACACAGCTCGAGTCTTCTCAACATACCACTGGGGTGGTTCACGTTGCTTGTGCTGCCGAGCAGTGCTGCTAGGGTTCCAACGGTTTGGTCCACATTGGATAGCAGTACCGTGAACGGACCTTCGGTGCTGCTTTGTATGGGTGACGAGAATCGCAGACATTGTCCGGGCCACAGCGAGAAACGTGCACAGTCCACCGATCCCGGGGGAAAACATGAATATATTTTTTCCTGTGACGAGTTGAGGGTTTGCTGGTCTGTATCGTTATATGCTATGCCCCAGATACTAAAGTTCGTGTCCTTGGTGCTCGTGCTCCCAGAACTCTGGCTGTGGCTGATGGACTCCATGGCGGATATGGTATCTCGGTACGTAAGGTTTTCGCGGATGAGCCCTGTTCCCAGTTCATACTCTATCCCCTGCTCATAAAATGCCACAATTCCGGGGAAACCAGTATCAAACAATTGGTACCGAGGCTGTATTTTCCACTCGTCAGGAGGCAGGAGGTCCGGGTATATGGGATCTGTATTCACTTCGCCGGGCTGCTGCGGCGGCCGCACAACCAGTTTGGTTATGGAATACTCTGTTTTTTCCTGGACGGCGAGCGAGTACGAGCCATTTTCGACACCAACAAGCTCCAGGATGGAATCCGATCCATTGATCGGATTGCCCACAGTCCCGTCTTCTTCGCAGAAGTGGCCTTCACCATCCGCGAAGTCAAATTCCAAACCCAAGCTACCCCAGCTAGCAAATAGCCTGGCTTGTTCCAGAAGTTCCTCACCTTCTGTGTCAAAATCCTCGTCGCTTTCATCATCAGGGTGTTTCTTAGGGGGTTTCTGGCCGCGTCTTTGCCATTGGCTGGCGCTGGTCTTGGAGATTTGCCTCGTCTTCCCGTCGTTGTCCATCGACTGGTCTAGGACATGGGCTTTTAAACCTTTATTGTGAATTCTGGCCAGTCTGTCGGCTTGGGTCTGCTTCCGGGGCTTTGGTTTCTCCAACTTGTACATGAACTTGACGATGGTGGTATCGTCCTCAAGACGGACAACCCGGCCATCAAGTATTGTATCATGCCTCGATTGGATGACCAGCTCCCGCAGCTCCTGTCGCACGCTTCCTGCCTTATCATATTCGTATGGGTAAGGGGAGAATCCGCTGAAGCGGAAACGTAGTATCTTGATCAAGGCTCTGCACAGGTCGGTCTTGTGCACGTAGTGGTTAATTTGCAGAGTTTTATTGACATGGAAAGGGTAGAAAAACTTGTCCAAGGCCACGCTGATGTTTTCATATAGGAAATGCCGAGCCCAACGGACGGGATCAAGATTGGCAAGGTTCTGATAGATATTCTCTTGAGCATTGCCTAGGCCAAGCTGGCGCCAGAACGGGTAAATTTCGTTAGATCGATCCTCGGGTTTAACGTATTTGCCGTTTAAAAAGTCCAATAAAGCATTATAAGATCTGCGATTGTCCAGGTAGTTCTTCAGATTAAGGTCAACCGGCTGAGGAACCCTGTTGGAGTCGGCAAGCATGTAGAAGTAGTAGGGAAACCGGGTTGTGTGGCAAAACCGATTGATGAGGCTCTTGTAGTAAAACGGGCTGCCTAGGTGATGCTCTCGGGAATTGTAATATGCTATCAAGAAAGCCAGCAGATGCCAACCTGCATGAATTATGAGAATTAACATATCCCTACAGCCTCACTACCATCGGCTGGCAGTTGAATAGGAAAGAGAGAGCCTACTGGGATGTCCATATTCGTGACCCGCGGATATGATGAAGTGGTTAGGCTGTAGGCTCTTAAGCAAGTTAGCCGATGTAGAGGTACGGGCTCCATGATGTCCCGCCTTGATGACCTCTACGCAGTGGCCCTGGAGGAAGTCAATGACGAGGTCTTCGGTCGCCATATGCGCGTCGCCGCCCGCAAATAAGGATACATGCATAGGGCCGTCTGGTATCCTGGGAATCCAAATGAGAAGCACCATTATAGAGACGTAGTTGTCCCCGGTGCCTGCCGTAATAGGGACCGTCTTGCATCCCATCACGTTACCCTCAGCTCCGACGCACAGCAGAACGGGATATTTGACATTCTCGTCTGCGGAAAGAGAATAGCTTTCCAGGCCATATGTCGGAGCATCCGGGTCGAACCCGTGCCTAAATCTTTCGCATACATCCCGTATGCGGTATGCACTGTTAATCGCACCGTAGGCGGGACCAGGTGGGTGAGCCGAAAACGATCGGCCAGTGAAAAAGTCCAGGCCGAGCAGGTCGGAGCTGTTCGCCACTACCTTGCCAAAGTCTCCGGAAAACTCCATGCGGCTGTAATCGTCTTCTGCGTACTCCAAAATTGCCCGAGGCTTATCTCTGGGCGGGAGATACATGCTCCAACGCGTCGCGCCATTCTCGACCGTACCCCTCAGAATCTTGTGATGGCCCCTGGCTTTTTTATCCGAGTGAGGTAGGGTATACGTCGTCCAAGTCGGACAGTACAGCGTGGTCAAAGCATTTCCATTTGCGTCGTATCTGATGAACCGATTCCTCTGCTGGACTCCATCTACTGAGTGGGGGGTATTATCCCAGAAAAGATGGAGAGCGCCACAGTAGTGATCTCGGTCCCAGTGCGTAACGATCCACGCGTCGAATTTCAGTCCTTCCTCGCCAGGGTAGTTCGCAATGTGGTAAGCTACCTGGATATCATTGATGGTCTTCAAGATATTTTGCGCAGCAAGGCTGCCGGAGGAGTTCCCGCCCAGCGCATCGTGCCCCCCGTCTAGGAGGACTGCCCGTAGGACTGTGCCGAGCTTTTGGTCCGTGTGCGTGTCACCGAGGGGCTGTTTAATGTAATACATGAAATCCGGGTCGTTTATATCGCGTTGTGCCATGGGTGGATTGTCCAATAGGAGGATGATCGCGCAGTCCCCTCCAGGGACTGGAATCTGATGAGTATCAACTCCAAGGACGCCTCTGACTTGGTTGGTAGCAACAAAGTTCATTTTGAAGTGTCAATCCGCTGCAATGCAGACAGCCCGAGCTTTTGCTGATGGTTTAAGATTTGTCCGCGAGACCTTCAAGTCTTAGCTCGCTCCGGACCCTCGGTGTCGCTGCCAAGCACCAACGCACGTAGGGTTTGTAGCCAATGTCTATTAGACGAGCAGAACGTAGGAACACTCAGGGAATTGTGACCTCTCGCGGTTCCGGGCCCTCTTTCTTGATACGCCCAACCCTTGGTTTACACATAACCAGGGCTAGCTTTGCCATTTCGAGCGAGGGGTCCCCTCCAATGCTCGAATATTGAGCCCGTTTGGATATCTCAGCCGGGCAGCGATCACAGTGCGTGTTGTTCCTTGTGTATCCCTACCTAATTCGAATCCCGTGCGTTGCACTACTGATGTTTAGAGCCGTATCTCAGCGCTAACGAGCATCGTGCAGGTCACGTACATTCACACTGTGCATCCAAAGAACTAGACCGATGGAGTCATCAATAATTGAGTACCATTGTTGGCCTAGCTGAGCGCCGGGTACCAATCTTGCCAGGGTCCATGCATGCGCGGCCGCTATTGTACCGGTTGAGGGAAGCCGTGAGACGCTATCCCTTGGCGGCCTGGGGTGGGTTCCTGGGGGGCGCCAAACCGTTGACAGCACATGCCGTTGTAACCGTGCGAGTCTCTGCGTCGCCTTCCACTTCGTTGGCTATGGCTGCATAGTCCTCCATCACATGCAGGAGCACGTCCTTGCCGATGGCAGCGGATACCACCATATCGCTAAGGAGGAGCTGAATGTCGACGTCTCGAACCGACGTGGGCACCCAAGCCGTGAGCTCTACAACGAAAGCCGGGCCGCTGTGCGCGGAGAGCCCACCACCACTCTGCTCAGTTGCGCTCTGGTCGCTCGGGGGCGGCCAGATGGCGGTATTGCCGCTACCGGCGCTCCAGCCACTTGCCCCACGATGCAGAACTCTGACGACTGGCTGCATGACTGAATCGGCCACAAGGAGAGCGACAAAGGGCAGCGCGATTCGCAGTCGTTGCAGCGCAATATGCGATAACTTGGTGTCCGCGCGCGACCTCGATCCAGCCTTGATATGGACGAGGAGGGAAGCGCATTGATTCCCATCTGCGCCTTTGAATTGGCTCAGGACCTGGCACGACGTCACCAGGAGGCTCGGCCAGCCGGATCCCTTCTTTTCGTCTCGCAGCCGAGCAACGTTAAGTAAACCACCAGCCGGCATTCCCGCACTTGCTGCCTGCGGAGATGGCCTCAAAGCGAATTGCTGGTTTTCTACACCACTCTTATCGCGGTACTTAGCTTCCGAGACATCCCTGCGATATCCCAGCGGGAAGGACGCCGCACTTAGGTCGAGCACAGGTTGTGCTCTCATGTTCCACCCTACGTTGCTCGATTCGGCCGGAATACCACCGTCAGCTTGGTCATGCTTCACGTGCAGCTGAAAAGGCTCCGGTTGCAATGCTCGTCTTGCGATTATTTGAGGTTGTGTGGGCTGGATAGTCAGCTCCAGCAGTTTGTCGCTCAACGCGAGGGACATGAGAGCCGAGGAACCCATTTCGTCGAAAGACCCAATGTTTCGACCATTGGCTGCCTTCTTGGCCTCCCTAGCGTACTGCCTCACTATATTGAACGGCTTCAGACAGCGAGTGGCAAAATCGATGGCGTCGGAATTGGCACCGTCGTCGATGGGCTGGATATCGAGGCTCCGTATGTCATCGTCTGCATCTTCGAGTGGTACACCGGGAAGCTTGATATGAATTGCGGAGGGTTTCAGGACAGCGGCGGCCGCGAAGCGCTGCTGATGGGGTGGCTGGCTGATAGTGAGGCCACGAGGTAGGCTCTCGGGACCGCAGTTGAAGAGGAGTAGCAGTGCGTTTTCGTGTAATTTCGTAGTGGCCAACAGCTCCGGCGATGGCGTCAGGGGATCAGCGCCGGTGTAGATGCGTGGATCGCCGAATGAGCGCAGTATCTTACCGCACACGACTGTGCCCCACGAAGGCAAGCGAGGGCGCCATGGCTCGGCTTCCACGACGGCGAGGTAGCGGTTTATCGCACGCTTGATCTCGTTCTTGGCCATATCTTCGTCCCCCTAGCGGTCCTTGTACTCGAGCCACGACTCGAGAATCTTGCGCGTCTCCGGCACCTGCAGTCGCG
>FTLB01802416.1_pt1 | contig 15580 bp, 9 predicted proteins | sample 1658291 | NCBI WGS metagenome assembly FTLB01 (sample SAMEA3914812, study PRJEB12502) | metagenome | biome: forest; material: soil | place: Canada | collected 2011-07-07 | depth 0.1 m
CGACGCATCCCTCGGAGGGCACCGATGGATGCTGGGCCAGCGGAAGGGCTAATTATCAGTAGGTAATGAATACCATTTGCCGTAGCCGTTCTTCCGCGAGCTCTCTAACTTCATCGCGGACGACGGCCTGCGGCAAAGCAAGTCGGACCATCAAAAGCAAGGAAACTCTTGAGGGAGACACGCTGAGCCAAGAACCGCAGGCGGGGAACAGATGCCACTGAGTGGTGGGATTTTTGGCGGCGGACAGGATGCTCGAGGGGGCTCGGGTTAATCGCCATGCAGCATGCCCAGCGCATCTCGTACCCCTCAAGTCTCGCTGGCGTGGCAGAGTAACCTGCCTCCCTAGCGTGGCTGTAGCAGGTATATTCGAAGCGAAGCAATACGAGAGAGACTGGGATAATAAATACTTCATCTCTATTTTCGAACATATTCGCGAGATCCGCCTCATCCACTTTCTCTGCCGTACTATCCCAGAGTAAGTAGGTTCCATTTTTGAACCTTTGCATCCATGGTACCTCTCCTGTACGTCAGTCACGTTGCTGCAGCGCCCACCTGCAGAGCGAAGCCCATCCATCTGTCTGCATGGGGGTACATGGACATGGCAGCCCCTAGGAACTTGGTACGCCGATAGGCACCAAATTGCGCGACGCAAAGAGGGATCAGAGGAGCATTGAGGAGGACCAAAGGAGAAATCCGGAGAACCGCGCTGCCCGACACTGCTGGACCCTGAGTGGAGGACAGCGCGCTGTGATGATCATCCCCGCAGCAGATCTTCTAGAATAATGTGCTCTCTCTCGGCGGCGTCCTCTCTCTTGTTTCATCTTTAGGCAGGGAGGGCAAACGGTCGGATTCTAGCGGCCGATCTGGCACACGTAACTGGGAAATGATCGAACCCGATAGCGCGGATTGGCGCTCTCCTCACTCGGCGCGCGCACGTTTGGCGCTGGAGAAAGGAAATGGGCTTTCGCCAGCGCCGAAGACGGACGCTGACCGCTCTGTTGTCCTCGTCAACGGCTCGTGACCTCTATCTGGCACTTCTGATTGCTCGTCCAGATCACGACGCGGCCGGGGGCTCAGCTAGTCGCTGGCACAAACCCCGGCGGCTGCATCCTGTCACGTCTGTGCTCCGCTTCGGTTTTTTTCTCGTTGCCCTCCCCCTCCCTGTGACTCCAGACTCGCTGGAATTTATCGGAGACGGTCCTGATCAGGCCATCCGTCCATGTTGTTGGTCCCGAATACCCCGGAGATGGGTACGAAGGCCGAAAATGTGCCTTTCTACTCTGTACACCGTAGCTCTGAGTGGTCAACCAGCCGTATATATTTTTTCTTTAATTTTCTCTTCCCCTTCACCGCTTATGAGTCAGGCGCTTCCCCGATCACGGGGCCTACGGCGATCAGTAACTTATTCCTGAACATGAAGTACTGGATTTGTCGAATGAGATATGATGATCCGCGACCGTTTACCAGGACAAAAAGGGTCCAAAGACATTCCGAACGACCGCCGGCCAAGGATTTTGGCGACAGGGAATTCGAAGTCAGATCACTAGAGTCGAACATGGAAAAGGTACAAAGAGCTACGTACCAACCATTTTAAACTCGATTCCTTGCCCTCGACGGCCCAAACGAGCTAGCTGCATATCCGCGGGAGGGGCCGTTGCGTCCATCGCAGCGAAACTTTGCAGCTTGCAGCTGCAAATTGCTTCGGCTGCGCAGCTTCTGCCCTTTTTTTTCCCCCTTCAATCGCAATAACCAAGTCTCCTCATGGATGTCTCGATGTGCGCCATGATATGGAATTGAAAGCGATTGGTCTCGCATGCAGCCTACAGGCATGCGAGGCAGCTGATCACGCGGCTCTTCTTCCGGCTTCCCCGGCACGGCAGAGAAAGCGTGCCCGGCAGATACAGAAAGTGCAAGTACTGTCGGAAGAAAGAGGAAATGGCGCAGATGCGAAGAGCTGATGTCTTCTAGCGACGTCTTCTACTGATGCAGAGGCCCTCGCTGGAGCTGGTGCGGACATGGCCGTCGCCACCGAATCCTACCCTCGCGGCGAGGAAGTCTCTCGGACGAGGCTGTGAAGAGAGAATGCCCCGATATGGATTGCCCTTTACTGCATAGTAACCGAGTCCATATTCCTACCATCCCTCTCGGACGTCGTGGTGTGTAATGGTCCCTCCTGGCCCGATCCCCCCCTCCCTCTTATCATCCGTAGCAATGCTGTGACTAGAACGGGATAAACTTGATCATGTTGTACGATACCCGCGGAAATGTGTCCAATGCTTACTGGTCTCCTTATTCTTGTATAACCGTGAAACCATTCGGCGTTGCCTTGTCTACTCCGTATGAGCCTTCCTAAGCTCCAAGGGCCGTGACTGTGGTCTGTAGAAGCACGGGCTTGCTTGGCTTGATCTTCCCGATCCCGTTCGCCCATTGCCGGATGCACGTATCCACGCGCTGGAGGGTTCTTAACATCAGGGATAGGGTCGCCAGGCGCGGCTCCGCAGGACTTGATGCGACACAATTTTATTCCGTAAAACATGCACGCTATCTTGACGGCCGAAATTAGCTGCAGCGAGCGTCTCGCAATGGCGCCGCGCCTCGAATGACCGATGCAGGATTCTCCTGCGACGGAAGACTAAAATGTGGGAGCTTAGAGAAAAGAAAGAATAATGCCCTACAGGGTCAAGGTGGGTTTCGTGGCCAAACATTCCCTTGCTGCAGATTTGGCCTAGGAAAAGCTTCGGATTCATGTATGCCGGCCACTGTAGCTACTTTACTCTATCAAGTCTGTGTATCTTCGTAAGGGTCCTGTATCTAGTGCTCGACTATATTAGCATTCTGTTCCGTACAGTAAATTAGTTGACTGCCCTAATATATTTGCGGGTACTTGTCTGTATATTCATGGCTTCTCCCCTTGCCTCGACTCCCCCAGAGATTCGTACGATTTTTTAGAACAACAATGTCCTCACGCCAGGTGCAGTCCCGGTACGCGTCGAAATGAGGCAGGCTATGGGAAATATCGATCAGCGCTAATCGCGTCTCGCTGATTCTCTCCTACCTTCTCGGTGATCGTGCAGCAACCCCGGACGAGCTGGCGATTATGCCTCGCCGGCCGGGGTTTTCCTTGCTTGAAACATTTCCTGACCCGGCGAAACCAGATCCCTGGGAGGGCAGGGAATCTCCCGGGTGCGATACCACCGGCCGGGGACGACGCATTGGCCATGCTGCACAACATTCTTGCAGCAATGTTGAACAACGCGCAGATTGACCAGGGGAAAGGAGGAGCAACAAGAAATCATGGCCATGTTTCAGCAAGAAAGGAGCCGGGGGGTTCGACGCGGCTCTACAGTACGAAGCTCATTATAATTGACCCTTGGCCATGTGATCGCTGGCTCTTCTTGGGAGGCATGCAGCAGATTTGCGGACTGCCTTTATATTGCGATGGGCTTTTCTTCACCGAAAGCCCCTGATTATCAGTTCACGCAACCAGACTAGGCAATGTCGGCTGTTCTTGCTTCTTTTTGGTTCTTGCGCCTCCAATATCGACAGAGGAGCCAGGGGAGCTCCGATCTACCTCTGTCTTGGTTCCACTGTCATTCCTCGCCGGCGCCGGTCTGCTTCTATTTAGTACGAAGTACGTACATTTCTGGAAGAGGCGCAAGATCACTGTCAGTTTTGACAGAGCAGAGTGGGCTGCGGGATGCTCCGAGGGTAGCGACAAGGAACTGCACAGAAGCTGCCAGCGAAGCAGCTGGCCTGCAAGCCACACAAGGCACCTTCTCGTGCGCCCGACGGCCGACGCGCCTCTCGTCTTTGGGTACGAAGCATCTTGGCAGCTCCTTAACCCGATAGAGTGCCCAGCGATCCTGTAGGTATCAATCCTTCAATTAATAACTTTAGATTGGTTTTAAGGATGGCTAGTAGCAGCAGGATCTCCACCTCCGCAAACCAAAAAAAAAGAGGGCAACCGAAAAAACCCTGCAGAGCTGCACCCGCCAGTTTGGACCTTCCTGGCTCCTCGTCTCAGATGAGTGGAGCTGAATGACGTACTGCCCTGTACGTATTGCCTATATCCGCAGCTTGCGCGAAGTACCCGGGGAGAGAACACCTCCTCCGTTCTAGAGTACAGTAGTACGAGGTACAGTGCTGTACTCCTGCAGTCCCAGAGAACCTACTCGAGCTACTGTACGTGCGTACATGCATCGATTTATTTTATTTTCGAATAAGCTCGGTTGGAGAAACCAACAAACCAGTGTTAAGTCTACACCAGGCAGTCAATTTACATCCCTGTTTCCTTCCCCCTTTTCTCCATTCTTCGTCCCACACCCTCGTGTCTAGAGCAGAGGCAGTCGCGCATACAACAAAATAGCTTGGCAGGTGTGGAAATTGAGAGAGGTCACCACAAGCTGACACCAAAAAAAAAAAAAGGTCATATTGACGTCCTCGTTGACGTCCTCGTTGACGTCCTCAAAACCCAGATATCTATCTATGTAGGACGCCGAACCACTACCAAAAGATGCGGGCGTCCAAGCGAGAGGCCAATTGGGCCAGTCGTGGGGGAGGCGACACGCTGGAATGAGAAGGGCATGGATTGTCGTGTCTTCAGTCCTGCAAAGTAATCTGATATCTTTACCTCCTGTATGTTGCTGCATCACAGTTCCGCAAAGTGCAAGTCTCATTTGGCCTCCAGAAGCGAAAATCATCACCGGATCGCCGATCGAGCGAGAAGGAAATCTCAATGCGCGGGCAGTTCGTCGCAATCAAACCGACCAGGGCGAGAGTCCTTGTCTCTGGTCGCTCGCCACGTCACTTCACGCAAGGGAACAGATCAACGGGCTCTCCCTTCATTCTTGCGCACAATCATGTTCGCCGTGCCACTCTGAATTTCGCCTCAGTCCAGAAATGAGCGCCGTATGATATCCATTCATTTTATTTTTATGTTTCGGGGGAGCTCCGCGCGCGCGCGCGCGAGAGAGAGAGAAACGGCGAGAGCGGGCGAGAGAGGCGGCCCTGGCGCACCAGAAATTGTCCGATGTGATGGCCTCAAATCTCCGCTATGTCGGTCCTATCAAGAACGAGGGTCCCTTTGCGTTCTCGATCCTCCCTCCCGGTTCACCAGTCCACAATACGTCAATCGGTTGCTCGCAACACATCCCATCTTCCACCGTGTACCGCCCCATCCCCCCCCCCCTGGCCGACGACAGCAGCGCCCCTGGACCCTGATCAGAGTTGATCCTGGGGAATCCGAGGGCGATAAGCCCAGAAGTCCCAGACAGCTATGTACTGTAACCTTTTGTGCGAGACCAGCAGCGATGCGGGCTCCCAATCAGCAATCGTCACAGACGGCAGCTGGCTCACCTCGATATGACACGTCACATCCTCCCCTTTGCAGGCGTTCGCATCAGACATCCCAAGTGGGAGGTAGCAACCAGGCAGGGTACGCAGCAACTTCTGCAAAATAGGCATGGCCTCTGCGGCCCTCAGCTGGAACCACTCGTACATAAAGGCGGCGAGCAAGACACAGACACAGCACGAAGCAGATGGGATTACCGGCCAATTCGCTGACATGGCCCTCTCTTGCTGCTGTACTCCGGCGTTGCACACCGGGAGGCACGGTCGCGATCACCACCGATACGTTGTGTTTCGTCGGGGCTGCGAGTACGTTAGAAGCGGCACGACACGCTGAAGCCGCGTCTCTTCTCGACATGGCTTTCCCCCTTGGGTTCCTGTTGAAAATCCATTTTTCTCACGGCGAATGCGTCCTCGCCCCAGGCAGGGAACAGATGCACCCAGCGAGGCGGACACCCTAAAAAAATGGTGCGTGATAGTGTGGGAAAATCGATCCGTTATGGCTCGTGCATATATTCTATGCAGGTCTCAATGTTTTGGGATGTCGGGCGAGCCACACCGACAGCTGGCCAGGCCCTTCACCATGGGGCTCACCGATTGCGGGTTGCAGGGGCCCCAGGCGCCCTGTGTAACCTGACAGGTCAGCTCCCAAGCACGATTGAACGGCTGCATTAATCACCAGCTCCTACCAAGCCAGAGACAAATATGGGCGAACGCGTCGAATTTCGGATGCCCCTCGTTTCCCCATTCGACAGCGTACACGCTCAGGATCCAAGTTTGGCGGTGGCGGGGGGGGCCGAGAAAGTCACATGAGGAACTTGGGGGATCGAGCTGGCTGCGGCCTCTGCAGTCTGACTCACCTGGCGTCCTGAGCCTCATGCGCCTGTCAGCAAAAGGTCACCGCTGAGCCTGCTCTGGGGCAAAGGTAGCGAGCGAGCTGGGTAACAGTACAGCAGGTAAGTACAATACCTGTACCTTTGTGACCTATCACCCGCAAGGTTGCTCTTTTGGGGGCTAGATACCATAATTATATCACCATACATACATGCGAATGCACCAGCATCCTACAATAATTATCATATTTGTCATGACTCAATCCGGCAAGGTTCGCCGGTCTGTATCTTCCGGACGCGATGCCTGCGATGCCTGCGCTGTGAAAGCAACCAACGATGCATGTGTCTGATTCCTCGTCCTCCCTCGTCCTCTCTCCATGTCTCCCTGCTCCCCACTCCGATGCCGTCTCGGGGAGCGCCATGTCGTATTATGTCGTCTCGTGTCGTCTCGTGTCGTCTCGTGTCGTCTCGTGCCGTGCCGTGTCGTCCTTTGCACTCCGACTTTTGCTGCAGAGATGGGCGCGCGATGCAATCCAAACTGGATATCAAAATGAGGACCTCACGCCACGTCATACCACTCCGCATCTTATTCCCGCGTCCCACCCAATTTGGCCGATCTATTCCCTGTTGTTTTGAAACCCCTAAATGTCCTATCGCCATTCGCGTTGCTTGCTCCTTGAGTTACCGTATCTGAGCCAGCCGGACCACCTGTCTCGCCAGAGTTCTCTCTCCCCCCCTCTCTCCCTCTTTTTCTGCAGTTCCTAGGACCCTGCCAGCAAAAAGCTGAAGGGGAACAAAGCCCGCCGCGCCGTGGTACAAGACCTATACCGAGTAACTCAAATAGTCCAAACCGACGACTCCGAGTCTGGGGTACAATTGGGAACGTTGAAACAGGTACATCGGGGGGGAAGCTGGGCCACACGGTTTTGCTCGCCATGTCCCGAAACTTGGTAGGGCTGTTCTATCTCTCTTTGACACGTCGTCTTTCTCTCCCCTCCCTCCTCGTCTCATTGATGACATGACGAGACCTTACCTAAGACGGTAGGCTCACACTACCACGACGGCTCGAGGCAGCTCGATGCGGTAGAAGTGTCGACTATTCAGGAGGGAAAACCCCCACGGCGAACGGCTTACTTGCGGGCCCCAGCTATCTATGTACGGCTTGATGGGCGGGCTGTTGGCAGCTTGATAGCGATATTGATATGTAGAGCCCAAAAGGGGATTGATTATGGAGCCATGGTAGGACTGCCGATGCGAGTGAGCATGGGTGAGATCACGAATACATCCCCTCCCCGCCTCCTTTCTATCCCATGAGAGACAGAGACCCCGCGCCTCTTCTGTCCTAGTTTCTTACTATATGTAGAACAAAGTTGGGTTATGGCCGTTGCCTTGCTCTTTTGGCGAAGCGCAGTTGACTCCACACACCACCGTGCTGTATCTCCGCGACCTTGGCTGGGCTTCGTTTGGCGGGGTCGAGATACCAAAACAAAATCTCGATGGAGGAGTGGCACACGTACCACCGTGGTACATTGTAGCACTAAATTATTTCGTCAGATACTCCCCGGCGACTCTTTTTTCCCTCGGAGACTCTTTCCCCTCCGGAGACCCCATTTCGCATCACACTCAGAGACGCTCGCTTGGTCAGTAAATATGCCCCTGCCCTGGTTCTCCGTCTACTATATCGTTGGCGCTCGTGGGCCTTACCTTACGGGAGGGAAGACGCGCTTAAGACGGACACCCAGGAGGGGGAAATGGACATCGGGTAGTGGCATGAGGGTACACTGCGTACCCTGCCGAAGGAACCTCGATGCGGACGAGATAGTGCAAGCGTCACTAGAAGGTGCGTGAGAGCCATGGTAACGAAGGACCGCCAAGGGAGGCTGTTGGGAGTCGACACTGGACAAGTTGCCTTCTTTTCGCACCCTCCCCCTAAGGCGCAAGGCCAATTCCTGACGTTACAGCGGTTGCCTTCACAACACGTGCATACGCATGCGGTCACCACTAGAGACGCGTTTCCCACACCAACAACACGGGGGCTGAGCGGCAGCTCCGAGCAACAGCCCCCCTCCCCCCTCCGCTGTTTTCTTGGTCAATTGGCAGCCTGCAGACTTGTCCCGTCTTGTGTTGGGCTGCGTCTTGTACGCTATTACACGGCATCACTCCACCATCTATCTTCCACCATACTGCCGCATTGTGTGACACAACACGCAAATCGCTACTGCCATTGGGCCCAGTCCGGCCACCACCGGGGTGCAAATTGTGCTCTCGGCGCCATTGCTGAGTCGTTAGGAAGTCTCTCCAGCGCCCAGCGGACTGACGCTCCCGTCAGATCTGCAGGGTGTGACGACGGCCTGGCCACGTACAGCAGCACCTCCCAGGTCATATAGCTGGCCGCTGATGTGACATGTCTGCTTTCTCCCACGCTCCTATTGCGGTCTCATGATGGGTTCTTGGATGCCGAAGCTATCCAGCGGTACCAGAATGTCATCCACAAGGAGCTCAGGCGACGTATGCTCTCGGCAGAGAGAGGCACGGCGGAATGGACGAGGACACACCCCGCGCTGGTGATCTGTAGTCTGACTAGTTCCTTGTGTGAACTTGAACTCGACCACTTGTTGTGCAATCGGGAGAGCAATTCGTGTTGACAGACCAGGCTCAAGTCGCAGTGCGACCTGAGTTACTACAATAGGAGGGTAGGGAGGGAATGAGACATCATTTCTCACCGAGCCTTACGCCTAGTCGTTGGTCTCACCCGACGGCCGAATGTTCATTCGCATGAGGAACCGACCGGCGTTGCTTACCAGCTCGCCACAGTCATGAAACCTGCAGCTCCGGCTCAGCTGCACTAGGATTATAGCGAGGAAGGACCAGAGAAGCATTAACTGCCTGCAAGCCGACGCTCCCGAGAGTGAGACCGTGTGAGCTGCGGTTCGGCTGTTGATCTGGTAGCTCAAGGATTGCCGATCCGGCAAAATCGGCGGTCTCCTGGGGAGGTGCTGATCCATCGACCCCGTGAGAAGGGCCTCAAAGAGGCTCCGCCGCTCGGAGAACGGCTGACTGCTCAATCTCGAAGCGGTGAGAGGGTGATGCGGTGTCCCGAGAGGCAATCCGACTCCATTGGGCCGTGCGCCGTGCGACGTGCGCTCTGAGACACAAAAAAACAAGGCGCACCTTGTACGCCCCGTCACTCTGCTAGTTCACGGACGCCTTGCGAGTCGCGATTGGCGCGCCCCTCCGGCGGCCAAGTCGCACAAGAAAGACCAAGGGGATGAGAAGGGTTGCAGAGCTAGAGCACACGGTGCGTCCTTGGCCAGCACAGCGACGGCTGCCGGTGGCTTCTCGGCGCCGCCTTTGGTTGCCTTGTACGTCCCCACGCGTCATAATGACAGCGCCGAAGGTCGCCTTATAACCCCTGAATAAGCGGGTCGAAAGTAAACAAACACCAAAGTGTGCAGCATGAACATTTCAAACGATGCGCGCAGTAGGGCAGGGCTTATTGGCATGCTATCACTGGTCATTTAGTTTTGATAAAGCATTTTATATCTTCATCCCAAATGTTTCCCAGGCCTTTGGAGTTTCGGAGCGAAAATGTTGAGACCAAGTGAATCCTGATCAGTCCTTCGTATAGCCGTGTCCGTGCGCATCACTCGAACCATCAAGTAGGGTATGAGAAAAAAGGGGGAAACGAATGTTCCTACAGGATACTTCTACAGCCAAGATGGGTATCTAATTTTTGTCTAATTTCCTTGTCTACCCAAGTCGTTCCCCGGGCAATATGCCGGACGGTAAAAAAGTAAACCGAGGACCGAGGGTAGAAAGATGACCTATCCAGCTCCGGTAAGCCCGAAGAACCTCTTGTGCCTTTAGCTCGTCTTTTTTAAAGGCGTGAGAATAAAATGCCTTGGATCACCCGATATCCGGAGCATCCCCCTTTCTGCTGGAAGGCAGTTTCTTCCTCGGTCTCGATGCCTCGAGCATCTCCTTCTGAGCGTCAATCGCAACCCACCACCACTCCTTGACGGCAGGGGCCAACCCAGGAAGCGGCGCTCCGATAATCCCCAGCTTCTCACCCCAATCCAGGATCAATTGCGCTTCGAAGACCATCAGGGCAACCTTGAGTGACTTAGCCAGCTCTTTGGCACGCATCGAGCCTCGCGACGCCAGGTGGAAGAAGACCATGCCTAGATACTTCAACCACCGTTCCCTGTCGAGCTTTCCGAATAGATCGCACCAAATGGGCGTTGCGCCGTCTTCCCCCACGGTCGGGGGGTCCGACGCCTTGATGCGGTTCCGCAGATCAATCATGTCTGGGTCGTTGTTGTAGACGTAGTTATCGGTGGGAGAAATATCCAGGCGGAAATGGTGGTAGCGCTTTGGGTACTTCCGCGTCTCGTAGTTGCCAGGCTCATGGCCGAGGGCGACCTGCGGCTGCCCTGTTGTCTCGACGCAGATGCGTCCATGGGCCTGTAGATTGATCAGAGCCATAATCATCCCGTCGTCGGTGATGTAGGTCACGCGTTTCTTCTCGCCAGCGAGGAATGCTTCGTCAAGTTCCCTCTTGTATGCCGTCGCTTCCGCGAACTGGTCCACCTTCGACGTCTTCTCCAGTAAAGCAATCACCCGCTGGTTGAGGCGCCAGTTTCTCTCGTTTGGATATCGGAGCTTCGATTTGGTAACGACCGCATCCATCTGGAGCTGCCGGTGCGCCCGGCTCAGGAGGCTCTCCACTCGCTCTGGCTCCAGCCCGCAGAGGCTCTCGAGCTTCCTAGCGACGGCGTCGTCCGAGTACACATCTTCTCGTGTGACGCAGAGGGCACGAACCCACGACATGGCTACCGTTAGTAACTTTGCATCCAGTGAGATTTCTTCGGTGGCCCTGTCGACGGGTAAGGCCATGGGCTCGGAGGTCGCGTCTTGGAACCTGTTGAACACAGACCGAGTCGAGGTAAAGTACCTCTCGCGCCATTCCCGATCCTTCGCCTGCCGCTCTGAAATATGATAGCGAGCGTCAAGCGCTTCTCGCGTTGCGGGGAGGCAGACGGACGGGTCCGTGATCTTTTCGAGACCGCAGGCCCATTCAATGACCAGCTTCCAGTCGTAATCCTCGGCATGGTCGAAGTCGATGGAAGGAAGCTCCCCATCTGCGTACGCTTTGATGAATGCTTTCCGAAACTTGTCCGTGAGGGCTACGATGGTTGATTGTCTGTCCTTCTTCGCCGTGGTCCAGAAGCGACGGAGCTGGCTGACTGACATGCTGGGGAAGAGCCGCATCAAAATACCCCAATCCATGACGCCGCCAAGACCTCCGAGCAGTGTCTTGACCACGACAAAAGCCATGAGGCGCACTCCTTCGCTCTTCCAGCTATCATCATCGCCCTCATCTCCGGGAGTGCGGATGAAGTCATCGCCTGTGACGGGATAGGCGGTCAAGGGCCGCTTCTTCCGGAGAAACTCGATCTTCACCCCAAAGCGCTGTCTTCTTGCGATCTCCGTTGGCACCTTTGATGGTCGAGCCGCTGCCAGTCGTTGAGACGGCTCGCTTGGAGGGACTCGCGCTTTGGTGGCTTTCTGTGATCGCCTCTTCCTCAGGTGGTAATAGTCGATGCCGTCATCGTGCATGTAGGCGTCCAGTTCGTCATAGGGCAGCGTCTCGAGGTCGAACTGGTCCTCATCATTCCACTGTACACTCGCCCCGTCCGCGAGTGACGCCAGCGATTTGGGGCTAGGCGAAGGGAGGTTGATGAATCTGTAATCGGGGGCCAGAGACTCCCTGGATGCCAACAATCTTTTCCCGATCGAGGACAGCTCCCACCGAGAGCAGCGGTCAACCGTGCCACAGAATTTTCCATACTCAGGATCTGCCCACTTCTCTGGCTTTCCGATAGGCCCTCGGGTTGATTGGAGCAGCTCTTCCAGGCTGCCGGGCATGTGCTGCTTGAAGAAGTAGCTATACTCTGGTAGGGTTCCTTGCAGCATGTAGCTCGTGTCATCTTCGAAGAACGGCTGCCCTAGCAACGGATAAATCCACTGACCGGCTTCTGTTGATTCGCCTAGCTTCAGGAAAGGCGCGAATGTCACATTCATGGTTTCGGCCGCTGCTAGGTCTGTTGTAGGTGATCCTACTAGATAGCCCCCTTCTGCGGTACTCAGCGTTGAGGTTGGAGACTCAGCAGCATCGATTTCAGAATCCTCTTCTCCGAGACGCGTATTCGGTTGCAGGAAGTCATACATCGCTGGTGCTTGTAGGACGCTTGTAGCTCCCGTAGCATTCGAGAAGAAGAACCCTGGCAGACTCGTCAAGCCCGGGTTGCGGGAGCGCCCAAGGCCGGCTGGCAGCTTGTTAAGCTTCTTCGGCCTAGGTGTGCCCCGATTCTTTCGTTTCGAAGGCAACAGCCTATACATCTTGACAGCCTCAGCTACCGACAACTTTCCGCGAGAGAGCTGCCTGATATCGCCTTCGCCTTCATCTTCGATCTCGTGTGAGCTATCTGGACTCCATGCAGACCAATGTCCAGAAGAAGCCTGTTTGGGGGTCCCAGGAGTCCTTCTCGCCTCAGGGTCATTGGACTCATGATCTGGGGCTAATGGAGTCTGCGGGGACGATGCGGGCTCGATGAAGGACACTCGTTTCATAGGTGTTGTCTTGGGCGACCCATGCGTCGGAAAAGGTATATTGGTGGTCCTCTGTCTCTTGGTTTCCTGGTCGTTGTCCAGTAGCGCTGCGGATCTCTTGCTTGGCTTCTTAGCAGGTGAGCCACCCAGTACATCATCTATTGTATCCCTTGGCTTTGCCAGCTGTTCCTCGTAGTATGGAGCATCCAGAACTTCAACATCTTCGATCTGTGCTCTCCTGACGCGAAAGTTTGGACCATGCCGATGTGGGGTGCCTTGACTGTCGCCTTGTTCTTGCTTCACGGGGTTGCAAAGCTGCTCCAGCGAGACAAGCTCATCATCGGAGAACGAAAATGGCTGAGGGATGAAGATTGCGGGATATGCGTCTCGCATGTTTTGCTTCAGCGATGTAGCAACACTGCCACTGGGGTCGACAGCGGGATCAACGACAATGGTATACGTGATCATTCGGCCGCCCTCAGATCTCAGCAGGTGAACATGTGTCGATATTTCTTTATCGGCATTCATTTGCCGTAGGACTTTCTGATAATGCGTCCAGGTCAACGGTGCCTCGCCTTCAAAAGTATCTATGAAGGTACGCAGCAGCGCGAAGTAAAGAGATTTATCGCCAGGGAAGACGCCGTTGCTATTGTCGAGGATATAATGTATTATATCTGAAGCTTGTGCATGTCTCCGCTTGGGCTCGTTCTGAATCACATCGTAATTCCTCTGCGGGACAAAGGGTCGTAGCTCCATGTGGAATTGTTCACCTTCCGCGTATTTTGCCATCTGGTCTTGTTTTTGTTCGGAGCCTGCAACGGCTTCGATGATGCCAGTATCTTGGGAAAGACGCACAGCCTGGGCAGCATTTGGTGCAGCAGTCGATAAGGGCAGGGAAGTGCTGGCAGAAGACGTCACGCCGGCGGGAGAAACTTCGACGTGTTGGCTTACACCTTTCCCCGATCGTGGCAAGGATTGCGAAGTAGGACCCGGTGAAAGTTGAGATGACGGAACAGTCTTTGCCAGTGTCATGTTGATGCCGAGAGTATCTTGGTCTTGGTCTTTGGGATCTGAACTCGTTAAGGCCATTTGTATCTTTTCGGTAGCCTCAGCTCCACGTCCGAGCCGCGAGGGAACCGCAGGACGATAATCATGTTGCGCAGACCTAGCTTGTGAGCGATGTCGCGACGTCTGTCCAATATCCTGTTCAGATAGCTCCTGTGCAAGCTTGCTGGCAGCTGCTCGAACATCACCCACGACAAGACCCCTATGCCCACGGGTCGAAGCTTGTAGCGGACGGCGAGCTTGTCTGATAATCGGTGTACGAATAAAGTCGACTGTATCACCCCGAATTGGACGACTCGGCGAAGTATCTTCGTAAACCACACTTGGACTCGCTGTCGCCTCAGCCGGGTCGCCCCGTTCTGAGCCAGGATTAGGCGTAGGAGAAACAAGTCTCTGTCGTTTCCGATTTCTCTTTTCCTCCTGTACAGCTACTGGGTTATAGTCAGGGTTACAAGTGGTCTGGGATTTGGTTAGATGGTACCGAAGACCAAGGTCATTCTTCCAGACGTCACCACAAGTCTCGCACTTGAATGATCCAGACGCAGGCCCTCTTTTCCTGCCTCGTCCACGGCCGCGACTTGCAGTTGAAGACCCAGCATCTGCTGGGCTCTCTGGCTGGACAGAAGACGCGATGATAGAGGTTTGATGAGCGGTACCAGCTTCCGCGACGATAGTCTGATCAGTGGTGCATTCACCTCTGCTCTGAGGTATTTCTATGGCGTCTCCCGCTTGGCTTGCCGACAGCTCGAGATGGGAGCTAAGAAGTTCTCGGTACCTTGACGGTTCAAACTTGAAGATTACAACACAAGATCTTTTCGGTCGTCCCTGCTTCTTGAGGCGCGGATACAGGGAACCAGGAGTTCCAACATAAGCACCAGGTGGCTTTCCGGGCAGCGCTTCGATAGCGATTAGTGTTTGGGTGCCATCAATTGCTGAATCAACACCATCAGGTTGAGCCTCGGCGCCTTGTCCGGGGGTAGACACATCACCGTTTAAGGGGGACGAATCGACATGGATTTCTGGCTGAGCCGTCCTTGGCCTACCTCGCCCTCGTGGAAGAACAGGGGGGGTCTTAAACTGCTCTGAGAGAGTAGACGTATGCTGCGGAGTGCTCCGGGCTGTGTCTTGATCTTGTTCTTTCCCAGAAACCACATCGTGATCCTCGCTTGGTGGCTGTAGGGGACTTTCACGCATTCCCGCGAGGTCCGAATTGTCCATGAGCCTTCTCTTTCGCCCCCTGCTGAGATGCAAAGTTTTCTTGTTCGTTGGCGCGCGATGCATTCCAGTTGCCTTGCGGAGTTCGGAGAGTGAGAGCAAGGCGCTTGGGGCAAATGACCGCCCCGAAATCCTCCCAAACCCATACGAGGATGAGTTGTCTACATTGCTGGATGCACCTGCGGCTGCCACTTCCGCGCAATTCTCGTCTCGTTGGGCATTCATCTCCGCCGTGCCTTCTTGGGCGGTGGTTGTATTGCTCTTGCCAAGGGCGGCGAAGGCGTAGCCGGAGATCTTACCAGTCCTGACCAATTCACTTGTTACTTGAAATTGCTTCAGATGATCTGGCTGCTGGATCTCGGCAATCTTGGTGAGGTGTGATCCCATAAATCGGTGAAATTGGTATCCCACTGCGGCCGCGCTAACTTGAGGGTTGGAGATACCCGATGGGCCGGCTGATTTGACGATATCAAAGACAGTACCGGCAAGGGGCTTTTCCGGTAACCATA
>FTLB01696965.1_pt1 | contig 15577 bp, 19 predicted proteins | sample 1658291 | NCBI WGS metagenome assembly FTLB01 (sample SAMEA3914812, study PRJEB12502) | metagenome | biome: forest; material: soil | place: Canada | collected 2011-07-07 | depth 0.1 m
AGTGGCCGCAAACTTGCGATCCTTCACCATCCTCCCACCGAGCGCCACCCCGCGGCTGCGGCTTTATTCGGCCAAGCACCTGGCGAAGGCGATCCGGGACCTGGAGAGGGAGCAACAGCAGAGGACCAAAGTTACGGGCAGGGACCGGGACGCTTTGTCCGTGGCCCAGATACGCGCTGCCAGGGAAATACAGGGCGTGCTGGCGAAGCTCGCGAACGAGGGGGAGGAGCCTCTGGCCGATCATGCCAGGGTGCTCGTTCGGTTGGACGGCGGGAAAACGACGACCGAGACCCTGCGCGCTGCCATCGATAGTGACGGCCTCGAGAGGAACCTGGCGTGGCGGCTCGTGCGAGACGGCGAGGTGGTTAGCCCTCTGGCTTCGTCTGCGGGTTGGGCTAGGCCCAATAGTACCTACGACGAGGACTTTGATTCTGTGCCTGGCGACGAAGTGATCGGCCCTCTATTCGCACGTTTCATTGTCAACTTTGCCGAGACCGCCGAGGCCAGGCGATTCGTTCGGGCCTGGCACAAGCGCGAACTCTGGGACGAGAGGACAGACAGGATGATGGTTGTGAATGCTTCGGCTTCGTGGTAGTAAAAATATGTAGCCAGATACCCTGATTCTCCAATTCAAATCAATCTACTTCAGACCGTTTCTATTTCCAAAAATCGTGCTAGACAGGAACAAGTTCGGCGCGTCTCTACATCACTAGGACAAGCAAGTTATGTACGAGGCAACAGGTTAAGATTCGTCTCTAGGACTGAGTTTATCTTATGGTATACCAATCTTCCCAGAACCACGCCCCTAGTAGACCAAATAATAATAATAAGAAAAGGAGAAAGGGGGGACATAATAGGGCCATCCCGGGCTCTGTATTCGTAACAACCAGGCCATTATACTCCGACCCGAAAAATAGACCAGTTAATCTCGCTCATCCAGAGACAAGATCTGATCGTCCGACAACCACCATCAAGGCTAGTCTCTGTCTTTTGCCCATGGCGACTCGGCCACCTCACAAAGGGAATAAATGTATGATCGGCTTTTCTGCTCCAAGAAAACGAGGGAAGAGCAAGATAAGAAGTAGGAAGTCTCAGACTCCACTCTAAATCATCACTCAGGGTATACCCACCCACTGCCCCAACAATGTGTCGTTCGTCCAACAAAAGGGAAAAAAAGGGTGCGCCACGAGAAATGCCGAGAAATAGGTAATAGTATATCCCGAAGTTTGGAAACGAGGCTTGCCAAGCAGAGTGGCGCTTCATTGAAAATGAGAGGAGCGAAAGGAAGAAAGGAATCCTCATTAACTCGGTCTGCAGCAGATCAACCTTCCAGGACGACCCGCTCGCTCTTGCGATGCTGTGCCAGCTGGGTAGTCAATGTCTCCCGCGGCACCACGAACCTGGGCGTCGCAAACCTGGTCTCGGCCACCGCGACACGATCATTTTTGCCAAGCTTGTGCATAGGAGGCAGACCGCCACGTGGGCCCCCTGTCGGCAGTCCAGGAGCCGTTAGGACGGGAGGGCGCGCGGCTCCAGGCTGTGGGCTGACGGAGGGCTGCCTTGGTTTCAACAACTGCCTCTGCTGCCGGCTAATGCTGATCTGACGCGCGATGCTAATCTCGACGGCGGCCTGCAAAGCCGCATCTCCTTCATCGACGGAGGGGCGTGTCAAGTGAGTCTGGACGGAAGACGCGGAGGAAGGGGACCGCTTCGTGGCGACGCTGCTGGCGGAGGACGAGGGCGGCGAGATCATCTGCCACTCCGGCTCGCGAAGGTTTGGCTTAAACGGTTGGGGGCGGGTAGTTTCTTCGTCCATACTCCGCGGCGAGTCAAGAATAAGCCCGGATTGCTCTGGTCCGAAGTGGAAGCCCTTGTCCTCTACGACGATGGTCTGGGTTTGGATTCGTGCCTGCTCTCGTGCTTGAAGAGTCTGCTGCTCGCGTAGCCGCTCCACGTTCGCAGCCCGATTCTGCTCATCCATGGTGCGGGGAGAGACGATTTTGACTGATTTCTTCTCCTTTCTCAGCGGCCCATCCGAGTCGAACGTGGGCCTGGACGGCGACGGAAGCAACGCAGGCGAAGTATTGGACCTTGCCCGTGGCGAACGGCCCAAGTTCTGACCTAAATAGATGCCTTGGGTGGATGGCGCTCGCCCGGGTGTCGTGGGGAACAGGGTGAACGCTGGCGACTTGTCGTGGAGAGGCTGTGGGGAGGTCGCCCTCCTCTGCTTGAGCTTTTCATTCTCCCTCTCCAGCTCCAGATCCAGATCGTCATTTATCGTCTTCAGCTTCTCCAGAGTTGCCTGCCGTCTCTGGAGCAGCGACGATCGCGAAGGCGCGCCGTGCGGGTTCAGAACACCGCTGAACATGACGCTGTAACGCTCTAGCCGAATGTCCGGGATCTCCACGTCGAGCAACGAGCCCAGGGCCAGGCTCGGGGGTGCGGACGGAGCCGGGCCCAAGGCCGGTGCCGGGGTCCTGTCCATGAGGGGGCTGGGGCTGCTGATCGTGTTTGACCTGAGTACGATCGGTTTGTGCTTTGAGGGATTTCTCCTCTCCGATACGGTGAGGCTTCGGGTTGGCGTGGAACTTCCCAGAGCTGCCGTGCTAGTCGTGATGGAAACCACGGCGCTGTTGGCGTCATCATTGCCGTAGGCCGCCGCGACGGGTTCTACGGTTTTCTTGCTTCCGAAGAGGCCACCGAATAGCCTCCTCTTCTGCGTCTTGGTCCTTTGGGGCAGAGAGGCTCCCGTCTGCATAGACGGTGGAGAGGTGGCGATTTGTGAGGCCTGCGTCTGCCAGCTGGGGCTGGCGTTCGGAACGGCAGCAGGGCTCCCGAGGGCCATGCCGATCTGTATCTCCCCAGAGCTGAGGGACTCGGGGGTCTGCATCCGTGCAGGTAAGAACGCCGGGGCTGGGGCAACCAAAGACTCTGGACTCGGTTCGGGTGTGGGCAGCATGCCCGACTTGACGCCGCTCTTGAACGGGCGAAATCCTTTCCTCTGCGACTCGGTGCGACCGGTCAAGAACGAGTCATCTCTGGATATCCTCCTGCTATCGAAGTTCGGCCTGGAAGGCATGCCGGACAAGCCACCCGACATCTTGTCTGAAGGCCCCGACGAAGTACTAGGTCTCGGTGGCATGACTGGTGCTGAGGGAAAAGGGACGACGTTCCGCTGCTGGTTCTTGGGAGGCGGCGGAGGGGGAAGTGGACGATCGAGATAGGGATTTTTCCCGCCGGGGAAGCGAACGGGGGAGAGGTTAGCATTTTGAAGGGCAAGAGCAGCAGCAGCAGCGGTGCTGAGCAGGGAAGTGCCTGATACAGCACCCGGTCGTGTGGTGTAGGGGTGACCTGGACCGTGCGCGCCGTCATGTTGTAGGGCGAGAGTATCGTCCTCTGCTGGCGCTACTGCCTCTCCTGCATCTGTACCTGCAGCCGCATCTGCAGGCCTGGCATGGACGCCCACCACTCCCAGCAGGGCGTCCACCGCACCACCCACCCTAATCGACCTGGAACGCTCAATCATAGCATTGAACATGTTGCCTCCAGCAGCCCCCCGAGCCCTCCGCCGCCAGTACACTTTGCTGCCACCGCTGATCCACTTGGCGAAGTTGGTCACCCCTGGCGTGCAGGGGTTTGTTGGATGGTTTCGAAAATGTAGACTAATGATCGCAATAACGGGCTGGACGAGGACTAGCGAATCGAAGCCCGCGGGAGCACGTTTCTGGAGATGACGACAATAAAAATAATGAGGCACGAGAGCATCGAATTAAAAGAAACAGCCAGTCTGCAGCGGAAGAAAAAATCAGACCGGGCACAAAGGGAAGGAAAGCCTCTCTTGCCCATTTTTGTTGACGGGAACCGGGAGATTATCACTTACATATTCTTTTGCCTGAGATGCGAGAGCGAGAGTCTGAACCCCGTCGCTGCTCGTTTGTCACTCGGTGCTGCATGAGACGGGCTTGAGGCATCGCGGAGAGGCCGGCGCTATCCTTCCAGAAGGCCGGCGGTCTGAAGGAGACGGCAACGGCTATTTCGAGAGGGTTGATCATCAGCAAGGATTGGAGGCCCCAGACTGGCACTAAGGGGGATGGCGATTAACGACTTGCCAAGGAGGCTAGGGAAGGTGGGAAGCCAGGCTGTGCGAAGTATAGGTGGAAAGATTGGCAAAGGGCCAGTGTACCAGAAAGGTCTTCAGCTAAACTGCAGCACAGAATAGGGGGTCTAAACAACACATACACTCCATAATCCGTTGCGGGTGACATCCCTGCGACAGAACTACAGGGTTCTGACGGGGATGTTGGAATATGAGGGGGTCACAACCGGCCCACCCTCCGCCGATCCTGGTGCGGGTATTGTGGAGAGTTGAGAGGGTTTGTGTCTCAGACTTGCTCAACTGCCCGGCGGTCGGCGTAGTGGCCATACGCATGATTCGCGACCGGGGCGAGTTCTGCGGAGAGCCCAGCAGACACCTCGAATGCGAAAGAGCTGTCTAACGCGACTCTGAATAGGCTCAATCCGGTACTGCTTGGCGATTCCCAGAACCCAACAGATTCTCCGGCCAGATGCTCTGGATTCCTGCTGCGTGGGCCACCGAGCCATAGTCCAACGACAGCTTCCTACCTTGGGGTATAACGGAGCAAAGTAAGACACCTACTTTAGGCAGCTGAGCAGGTAAGGTAACAAGTAACCGTAGATTGTCGTTTGGTCACCTGGATTTGAAGGCTTTGGGATCCAGGGCACGTACAAAGTAAAATCAAGGTAGGCTTGCTTGGATATGGTAAGGTACCTATATTGTAGTGTAAGCGTTGGTATGTACAGTATGATTGTCAATAAGATGCTGTGGGAACTGGCAAGTACGACCATGCGGCAAATTAAGGGAACGGCACTACTACTGGAGGCGAGTTCGGGTGCATCGATCCTTCCTCGGTTCATCGAAGCGGGATGGAACCCTCTGCCGAGCTTCTCTAGGCGGCTCATTCCTACGTCTCGGCCTCATTAATTTTCTGTGCCTACAGTCAGGTAAGCTAAGGTAAGAATCGTAAGATACCTCCTGTGCCCGGGCTTACTCTCAGGTTCATTACCTCGAAAACAAGATACAGTAAGGTAGGAACTATACCTCAATTTATTATCAGCACTAGGTAAGTACTTACTGACGGTCTCGTCCACCAGCCAGAGTAAGGAGACTGTTGCCATATTCCCAGGAGCTTTACAGCCAAACGGGGGATTTCGTGCCATACGAACCTTCACTACAGTACCTTAGGTACCTTGTTTATTCCGTGCCTACCTTGGTCCTGTACCTTACCTTATTCCCCGACGTCAGGGGTGACGGCGACGCAAGACTCCTCCTTCCCCAAGGTAGTCGCTCAGATGCCGATGACAGAATGTAGTGTTTCAAGCCAGCTTGCGATGCAAGACAATCGAAGTTGTAGATTAAATTGAAGGGAGGCGGATTTCCCAGAGGGCACAAAACGCAGCCGGACTGGTGTTTGAAAAATTTAAGCTACTAAGCAATCCCTGTGTTCTTCTTTGCAGTTAGTTAGATGCTGTGATCCCCAGCTTAGGCAATTCTCTCCTTCCATTAATAAGGTAGTATTAGCTCGCTACCTTCCGTGGACGCACACCGGCCAAGGCAAGGGACCTTTTTCTTCTTCTTTTTCTCTTCATTCTTAACTTTGACTCTTCTCCGCGCGGTACGCAGCATGCTGCACGTCTCCTGCACCGGCCTGCAGCTCCAATTCCCGGCTGGTCACAGCCGGATCAGTGCAGAGGCGGCACAAAGGCAAAGAGCACAGGTGCAGCTCAGGCACGGTTTGACCAGGAATCTGGGAGACGGCATATGCCCAGCTAGCACGAGCGGGCAGTCGGTCGCCTGCGTAGTTCGGAGGGCAGATGCTGCACTGTACAGCTTGTGAATACACACTTCAGGTTGGTATGCTTGCAATCTAGAGAGCCCGGCTTGCCTGACACGCCCGGGTAACCAGGATCGATTGAGGAGAGGTTTGCGAGGGGCTCAAGAAGGAAGCTGACGATAGCCACCGAGGAGGGCAAATCGGACCGTACAGCTTGTGAGACCGAGTTGGCAAACTGTCCTGGAAATCGATCAGCAGTTACGGAGGTTTACCCTGCCCCCCACCATGCCGAAATCTCAGTAACAAGATTTGCCTGGGCCCTCAAGCTGGCAGGCTGGGTCCCCCCGGATTGTTGCACCTCATTTGGTGTGGTTCCCGCCCAAAGTTCCGTTTCAAGCTGACAGAACGGGCCTAGCGCATCACGATTCAAGTCTCAGAATCGCAACAAGGAAGCAATGGCAGGGAAGTATCTTGTAAATTCTGATGGACTTAGCCAACGGCTTAATCCAAGATGCGATGCTGCGAAGGGGTGAAGAGCCTTATATTGGGTTCAGTGAGCACTTTTAAAGTTCAGAAGCACGGTACCGATGTGCCATCCTAACGCCACCTTGAGCTGGGGTTGTTTACCTGAGCATTGTACCTGAGCAAGCTGAGGTAGAGAAATAAATACCTTACCTTTCGCTAAGCATCTTTTCCAGGCTCCAGATCGCGAAGCTGGGGGGTTCCAACGGGCCAGTACTTTGCAATACCATTGCGTGTTAACACAATGTGAGTACGAAGTACTGCCATCGTCGACTCCGAGTGTTTCGGGTGTGGTATTTTCCTCCCCGTGGACATGTGTAACACCTCGGAATCGGAAAGCTTCTAGAAGAGATTTGAGAAACAGTAAAAGTCACGTTAGAAAGTCGAGACCCTTCGATCATTACCCGCCTGGACGGTTAAACCCACACTCTGTTGAAGAAGAGCCATCACGACCCACGGTCTGGGGGGGTTTGGTAAGTGATCACCCATCCTCTTCTGTGCAATGTCTGGACCTACCAGGCTGCTTGTCGTTGAGGATATTCGCGGGATCGCTCGTGGAGATCATCCACCGTCGCAAGTCTTGTGCCAGCATGGTCTGGTTAAGGAAGGATACGTCGGATCGCGTCGCGTGGATAAATCCACGTCATGCTGCTGTGATTCCGCGTCTCTCCTTTTCCTCTTTCCTCTTTCTCTTCGCACACGAAGGATGCCCAACGTGTCTTCTGGATCTGTCCGTCACGCGACGCTCGGGGGCTGTGGCATACGGTGCAACCTTCCGGTGGTGGGACGCCCAGCAGGCACCCGATTACAAGAGTGCCGAATCGCTCAACCATGCAGCTTTGAAAGCAGGCATCGACACCATATCTACGAGGGACTCAGGCACCATGGTACTAAACAGTCTCAACATCGAGAAAGATTGAAAAAATGAAATCGTGGCACCCATCTTGATCAGGCCAGCTTCCAGAGGAACTCTCTCGCCCGGGAGTGGTCTGGTCCGCTTCTGATCTTGCCTGGGCGCCTGTGGTCTCTGTCTTATGTCTTCGATGACTTCTAGGCTGCCACAGATGCGTCCTAGGTTCCCCCATGAGATGCACTACTGTGCCAGCCAGGTTCTTGTTTTTTATCAGTCCGGCGCCATATCCCAAGACAACAGTGTTCCGTGTATCGATCGTAAACCCATGTTAGTTGGGAGGCATCCAGTCCTCATTTTACGCCGGGTTTACTGCTGAGACTGACACCAGGTCTTTGAGCCACTAGTGATTTGTAACGTAGGCCGGCAGTGAGCGGCTTTCTACTCGCATCGGATCGCTCCATGATACCAACGTACGGCCTGTGTGGTTGTCCGGCTTGGGCTCTTACTTCCGTGCAAAGATAGCCTCCATCTCGATAGAAAAGCGGTTCAACAAACCACGGCAAGCTGCTGGCGCGGGAAGAAAGCTCAAGCGTCCCAGACTTCGTCGATTAGGATTGAAAGCTACGGTACCGAGCAAGTGGCATGTATACCTTATTGATATCAACGACAGGTCCCGCTGGGTGCGTTAGGTCTAAGGACGCGGATCCAGCCTACGCGCCTAGGTCCTAGTTGCTTCAGGATTCTTGAGAGCTGCACGCCTAGAGGTAGCACCGTAATGAGTGTCGTTTTTCAAAGCATTCTTCTTCGCCTGGGCACCCTCAGAAATTAAGACCTAGTTGGGAATCGTAGCCTATAATGTAGGCGGCACTTTGAGGCGGAAAAGAGGTGAGATAAAAAGGCGGTAGCTCCCGCGTTAACAAAAATGCCGGAGGTCTCAGGCACCCAACATTCCATCATACACTTAAGGTAAGCTTGGTAAGGTAGTCGAGTCCTTAACAGCTCCCAGCGGCTATTTCGCAATGATTTGCTACCGGGCACTTTGACGTCCCTCACTCCCGTAGTGGGGGGGAGGAGGGGGCCCAGCTGATGATTGTGGGCACTCGTGAAAGCTTTCCGTCAAAAGCTGGCGGGGTATGAAATGCCAACTTCGAACTTGCCCACCTCGAATGCACAGCACAAACAAACCCATTTCTTCCCTCCTCACCTTTTTTAACAAAGCCCCTTTACCCCCCCCGGCCACGGTTCTAGAGATCCCATATTCCCATATAATATCATCTCGCATATTAAAGAGAGAGTCTACCGTCAACATGTCTTGGCAAGGTTCGTGGGCATGATTGAGTAACCCCGCCTTTGTTTTGGAAATCGGAGGAGCTAACTTTTATGACCTGTTGCCACGGGATAGCTTATGTCGACTCCAGGTACGGACCGCCTCAGAGGCTCGGATATTCCACGTCGCGAACACGGGGGTACGCTCTAGCACGGTACTGACACGAGTACAGCCTTGTCGGCACCGGCCACATTGATAAGGCAGCTATCATCAGCGCTGCCGGCGATAGCATCTGGGCGTCGACCGCCGGCTTCACTGTGAGATCCCTAACCTCCCTTCTAGCTCGTCCCTTCACCCGCTTCGTCTCCCTCGTCCGCCCCTCGCCGATCTCGCCCTCCATGAGATTGCGAGCAAATGTGGAATCGCTAGAGACGGCACGATCTAATTACGGATGGCCTTTTAGATCAAGCCGGAGGAGATGAAGAGCCTCGTGGCTATCGTCTCCGGCAATGCGGACGCGGTCGGCAAGGCATACGGCGACGGCGTGTACGTTGCCGGTCAGCGATATGTCGTGATCAACCTCACGGACCGAAGTGTCTACGGTCGACAGGTTCGTATCCGCCCTACTTATCTTCCTACCCCGAGGCCCACGTGGCCCGCCAAGAGAGAGCCGCAGGTTGACATCGATTCGCCTTCCCCCATATCTAGGGCAAGATAGGCATCTGCGTCGTCAAGACGAAGCAGGCCGTCCTCGTCGGTCACTACCCCGAGAACGTTCAGGCAGGCAACGCAGCACAGACCGTCGAGGCCCTCGCGGACTACCTGGTCAATGCCGGATATTAAGCCATCGATAGAAGAGACGTGCTCGAGTGGAGTGGGAGGACGGCAGGATGGGACATCTGAAGGGATGTTGGGAGGGCCGTGTTCGCGAACCAAATGACGTTACGAAAGAAGACACTCACACCATCGGAAGGGGACTAGGAAGATGGAATTTCTCAGTAGAACCAGCAGGTAAACCCTAGATACGGGTCGCAAGCTCAGGTGGTCGACAGCGGACTGTTCGTTTGGCCACTTTCTCTCTCTCCCCTTCCTCTCTTACCCGTCAGCACCTTTGCTCGTTCCGGCATCTCCGTGACGCTTTTGCACAACCAACCCAAAATTCTTGCATAGACAACTTATAAATGACCCTTCTAACAGGACCAGATCCTTCCGGGGACGCTCCCACGTTCATTATTGACTCTCTTGCTATACACATGGTTCCGTAAAATCCCCTTTCTAAAGTTCGCCCCGTGTCGATGGTATAGAACGTAATAAGAGACGTACCTCGACACATATTTCCACACTTGTTATTACAAGGTTTATGTACTAAACCCCGCCTCTTTCCGTTCATAAGGGGTATACAATGTTGCCAAAACCAACGCCTTTTTCCCCGTTGAGAGTAGACCATCTATCCGCGTCCGGTGGTCCAAGACAACAATCCACCTCTTGCCTCCAAAAAAGTATCGGCGGTCCGGAAAGCGCATCTGCAAACAACCCATCGTTCGCTGGATCATATATATATATATATATTCATTCATACCGGGAGCTCGGCGTTTCGGCGGCCTCCGAGGCCGGCTCGATCGACCGCCATGCCGATGTACGGGCCGACGACAGGGACGTTCCGAGCGAAGCCAGCTATCGTGCCGAGGAAGTCGCCGAACAGGATCATGATGCCGTAGAGCTCAACGCAGAACCCAATCAGTGGCCATCGTAGGAGGATAAGGGCCAGCCCGCCGAAAAAGGCTGCGGTTCCTTTGGCTTTCTGTTTTCGAGCGAAGAAGAGCAGGGTCTTTTGGGGTCCGATGATGATTGTCAACCCGATCAGGAACAGGATCTATGGGGAGGACCAGAAGTTTAGTTAGAAGGTAGCGCGACTAATGAGCAACGGACACTAGTGAGGGAAAGAGAGAGAGGCATACGTTTCCCATGGCAAGCATGGCCCTGTCGAAGAACAAAAACACGCCTCCTATGAGGAAGAAACCTCCTGCAGTCTTTGCGTTAGCTCTTATCGCGTGCACAGGATTCGTCCCGAGGGTCTACCTACCGCCGGAGCAGAAGGCGACTCCGATTTCTGCCCAAGTAAACTCGTATTAGCATATCCCCTTTTGCGACGAGATCCTAGGTCATGCGCGGCGCACGGGTTGCGACCAGGTTGGTTCGTTGCTGCTAGCACACTCACTTTGGGAGTCCGACAACCACATGGACGACATTTTGGATACGGGGCAGTAAGATACGATTGTGAAGCTGCTGTGAGTCCAAGCGAGAGAGGAAGGTAAGAGGGCAAAGGGATGCCTGCTGCTTTTGAATATGTGTTTTCAAAAATAAGATGTCGACGCTACGAAACCGGAAAGCATTTGATACGAGGAGCTCGATTGGAGGCAGGGGTCGTAATGACGACCCACATGGAATATCTGATTGGACAACTGGGATAAGAGATCAAATTGACTCGAAATCTCTTGTGCATCCATTTTCTTCCCCCTTACAAAAATTATGACTTGAGTCGAGTTGTGTTTACGGAGGCCATGGCCCTATCTGGCCCCTTCTTCAGCGACGAAGATTTCCGTCGCTTGTCTGTTCTTGGGAAGACCAGTAAATATCATATCATCCCGGAGTGCGTAGGCATCCGTGGCATTCGACGATTGTTGGGATTCCGTTGCCCTTTTGAGGCTCGTTCGAGTTCATCGAGGCACGGAGGGCAGGAAAAGCTGTTCCACATCCTACCGGATTGATTGTCTCATGTCAACTATGGTAAGACCGGGAGATTAGATGCTATGTGCGATTATCGCAAATCTTGCATTGCCACGACGGCTGTAGCATCTGCTATAGCAACTGAGTGCTGTTTCTTCATACGCACTCGGTGGCCTGTCGCCTGGCGAAGAATAATCTGATCACGATAAGCCGGAGCGTCTACTTCACTCATCACTGAAAGGTGCCGAGTGCACAGTTGAAGCTTGACTTTGTTGGTCGTACATAACTTGCTGCATCGAGCCCATAGTCATCCACGTGTCCTTGCTTATCACCAATATCAAAACCTGCCCTTTCCGAAACGCCTTGCCCTAAATGACCGACCGTCCATAACCATGCACGTAACTGAGATCGTCGAATGCATATTCCGCTGCGGGTGCATGTCCCTGAAGCAGATCCTTCTGTTGTGCTCAGGAAGTACGCGTGTGCTGCCTTGGAGGACACACCGCACATACGGCCCGAGTCCGGTGACCGAATGCAGATGATTGTATGGCTCAGAACTTGATCATTTCAGCACCGTTTGAGCTCCTCTGGCCTCCAGAAATTGCTCTCCCACTCCCGGTGGCAGGTTTCGGATGACGCCAAACATCTCCCGGTCGTGATATCGAAGCCTTGTCTTCGGGTCGAGGTACGGTGCCGCCAGCCCCGTGATATCACAGTAGCGTTTTTGCGGCGCCATGCTCGGCGCACTCTCAATGTTCGTATACGTCGCTATTGGAGCTGTTGATGCGCCGAATCCCAGCCCGTTCGTAGGTCGCGATGCATTGAGGCTTTTCTCTAGCACCAGCTTGGACAGGCTGCGTGATGCTTGGGCAAGATTGGGTTGCAGGCTGCCGTTGCCGCCGTTGGTGGCCGGTGTAGAGGTGCCGCTCGTCGAGAGACCGTCGTCCTGCGCCGGCGTGACGGCCCCGCTGTCGTCTTGCGGTGTGGCAATGACCGAGGCTTCTTTCCTAGATGCGTCTCCCAGGATGGTTTTGATATTCTTGTTCCGTCGCGCGTTCGGACGCCAGTGCGCGTTGCGAAATGTCTTGTGGATGGAGTGGATGTCGAGCTGCTCGATGAGCTCCTGGTGCGCTGCAGCGGCAGCTATCGCCTCTGGGTTCTCGGCCTTTGACATGGCGTATCGGATGAATGCAAAGGAGATATTTTCTTCGACAGAGCGTTCGGGCTTAGTGTTGGTTGATGAGTTTGAATTGATGAGGTGGTGTAGCATAAGCTGCTTGAGAGTGCTGGAGGATCAACTGCTAGAGCTTCAAGATGTACCAAACATATTTTGCCTGCTGTCACCGCCCCAATTTAGATCCTAAATTGGACACTAGTGATCTTGGACGCGACATGCTACCGCATGTTTACAAAGGTGGGATGCTAGAGCCCCACTTGAGACCAGTGCTTGGTACCTACTCTATTCGATGGCATCCTCTCCCACAGCATAGTATTCTCTATCACGTCTTCATCTCTAGGCTCAGCCCAGGTTACGATGGTACGAGGTTGTTTTATTGTGTTTTTTTTTATATATATCTATGCTAACGATGCAAGTAGGAGAGCCCCCACGAGCATCAGCAGAATCTTCTGCTGTCGCGTATCATCACCAATGTAGTATGTCTTGAGAAGCTCCCCAAGGCAAACAACTCCCGACCTAATATCTGTCCCAGGAGAAACTAAACGAGTCTATTGTGGTCATGAATAAGGCTCTGCAGGTAAAACATTATATCTTTCCACTGGATCGTGGCCAAGGTACCAACCTCTCGCAGGAAATCAACATTCAGAACATGAACATCGAGCTAGTCGCCCAGATGTTCAAGAATTACCAGTCCAATGTCCTCTTCCACCTCGAAGGTTTGTAACACACCATCACCCATCCCATGGCAGCCTTCTTGCTTACCTCGTAAAACTCACAGCTACGGATAATCTCAAGGAACCCTCCTGAGCCAAGAGGTCATATGAAGACGGGGAGAGGAACCTGTGTCTCCAAGTGTGTGTCGAGAGACCCTTCCTACTCCTTTGCATCGATTCAGTAGAATCGACAGATGAGAGTTAGGAGCAACAGGTTACGCAGGACGCGCCACCAGTACCACCGAGATGTATCTCATGAAGTTGAAATCGTAGCCTAAGGTACCTATTGAGTGGGAGGAACTGGATCGTCATAGCCCACTGCGCACAGCGTGGCCGAAAGTGACCTGGAGACTGCTGTCGTGGCAGTCGAAATGGATGTTCAGAAGCAAGTCTATGTTGTTTTGAAAACCCTCAATTTCTGATATGCAAGCAAGACCCTTCTTCCATGTACATAAAGAAATTATCACTCTTGAGAGAGCTCATCTCATCTCGCATGAAGTGGTGCTTGAAGGTAAGGTACTTCAGCTAATGTGAGAACCACAAGCCTGCGGGTAGCGAGAGCAGGCACAATGGCTGAATAAGAATTGCAGCACATTCAACAAAAGTGGGACCATAGGACCCACATTCGCGTTCACTGTACTTCGTAGTATCCAGCCTTGTGTGAGGCGCGGAAGCTACAATAATCATCAGCCTTCCGAAGGCGACCTCTTTGCCGACAGCAGTACAAGCTATCCCTCTTTCATTTTTCATTAACTGAGGAGCCTCGCGAGTACCAAAAAATATCCAATTCCCTCCATCATTCGTATCTTCTCCATCTCCTCTCAATTTAAGCAGCAGAATGCTCTGCAGAGCTTTCCCCTAACCCTCCGCCGCGCGCAAACCGGATCTCGACAATTAATCGAGGATCAACAGAAACGATGTCGCCAGCTGCGATCGAAGATATTCCCAGCAGAAGAGAGGCCTGGAAGACCTTGCCGGAGCCAACGATATACCCAGTGAAGGAAGCGAGGTTTGAGAAATATGTCCCTCCGCAGATCGATGGCCGCGAGAAGGCACTCGCGCAGCCAGAGGGAACCACCGCCATCGTTATCGACACCGGTAAGAATGATTTTCGACATCTCATGGGACTTGTAGCTGACCATGATCAATTGCGATCATCTAGGCTCCTCCACAGTTCGAGCAGGATGGTCTTTCGAGTCCACGCCTCGACTATCCCTTCCACCGATCATGGCCAAGTACCGAGACCGAAAGTTGGGCAAAACTTTCTCCTTCGCAGGCCAAGACTGCTATTCGGACACTACGGCGCGTGGCCACATAAGAAATGCATTCGAGGCCGGGACTGGCATTGTCAGCAATTGGGACGTCGTGGAGCATGTTCTCGACTATATTTTCCTGAAACTTGGCATGAACGGCGTGGAAGGCGGGATTGACATGCCCATCGTCATGACTGAGGCAGTGGCCAATCTCCCCTACTCTAGGAAATGTACGTTTTAGCGAACATTTGGCACAGCCGGAAAATATGTCATACTAACTCAGGCTCGCAGCGATGACCGAAATCATATTCGAATGCTACGGCGCCCCCGGCCTCACCTACGGCATCGACAGCCTCTTCTCTTACCGATACAACAAGGGCAAGACTGGCTTAGTTGTCTCATCTTCATACAGCTCCACGCACCTGATCCCGGTGTACGACTCCAAGGCCATGCTGGCCCAGGCTACGAGGCTTAATTGGGGTGGATGGCATGCGGCCGAGTATTTGCTGAAGCTCATCCGGCTCAAGTACCACTATGGCTTCCCGGGAAAGTTGAGCTCTTCTCAGGCTGAGTTCATGCTTCGAGACTTTTGTTACGTGTCTCGGGACTACACCGAGGAGCTTAGTAGCTACCTCGAGTGGACTGGTCTCGAGGACCGAGAGCGCATTATTCAGTATCCATTCACAGAGGAGGTCATTGTGCAGAAAACCGAGGAGGAGCTCGCCCGCATCGCCGAGAGGAAGAAAGAGAGCGGTAGGCGACTGCAAGAGCAGGCGGCTAAGATGCGCTTGGAGCGGCTGATGAAGAAAGAGCAAGAACTCGAGTATTACAAGGACGTCCAGCGTCGACTTGTTGACCAGAACAAGAAAGAGACAAAGCGTATTCTGGATGACGCGGAGGTAAAGGGCGAGGCGCATCTAGAACGACTTGTCAAGGATCTGGAGAAATCTATCAAGAAGGCGCGAACGAAAGATTTGGGCGGCGAACAGGAGGAGGAGCAGGAACAGCCTGACTTCAGCCTCCTTGAAGTTCCTGACGACCAGCTCGATGAGGCTGGAGTCAAGCAGAAACGTCAACAGCGTCTTCTCAAGTCCAACCATGAGGCTCGAGCTCGCGCCAAGGCAGAGAAGGAAGCCGAGAAGGCGCGCATAGCCGAGGAGGCACGCCTCGACGAGGAGCGGCGGACGAACGACTTGGAAGGCTGGCTTGAGGA
>FTLB01697166.1_pt1 | contig 15540 bp, 17 predicted proteins | sample 1658291 | NCBI WGS metagenome assembly FTLB01 (sample SAMEA3914812, study PRJEB12502) | metagenome | biome: forest; material: soil | place: Canada | collected 2011-07-07 | depth 0.1 m
CAATTTGGACTGAGGGAGAGACACAGTGCATGGGTGAGACTGGAACTTGACCAAGGTAGCACGTGGCTCTTAGAGGGAGGATGCAGAAAGTCTGGCATAGGGTGTGATTGACCAGACAGGCTCCTGGACAGGCAAGCTACTTGGATCGAGTACGAGTCTGAAACATGACCGGGAGAAGTATTATACCAAGGATTGCTTCAACCTACGAGCACCATGATCTTGTGGTGAATGCTTTGAAACCATGCTCAGGAGCACTTCCCACGAGGACCCTGTGTGGGCTGACTAGAGATGCTCATTCAATCATGTGTCGGACTCCCATCTGGCTTGAATCAAATAAGCGTTGCAATCCAAGTATGGAAACCGTCTCTGTCACTTTCAAGCGGTCCAAGGCGGTTTTTGAATTCCCACCGGATAGGATCACCAAGGAAGAACAGATATTACTTGCCCAAATCCATTGCGGCCAAACTTCTATCCCTTGGATCAACAAGGAGAAAAGCGTTAAGCCTTCTGCGTCACTTAAAAGTGCCTAGGAACGTTTACGTGGGCTCGGGTTATCTACCACCAGGAGCATTTCGCTATCGAACACCTTCTGCCAGGGTCAACACCAGCAGGCTCGTGGCAATGACAATCCTGTTCATACACATGAGAAGTCGAGGGAAAACACAGCTAGACCAAGACGCTTTATTGTCAGCAAACCGGCAGACGTCAACAAATACTCTATCGTATTCTTCATGCTCGCCATGGAAAGCTGATCACTACAAACGCCCAGCCTTGTCTGTATCTAAGGTGGTATATCATCGGGCACTCCAGTGCTGCAGCAGTTGCTGTAGCAGTTCATCCGGTTATCAGTTGGTATATTGCCACATATTGTGTGTCACCTTCCGCTGATCAACCCTTGCATCTGCGAGCAGACAAGTGATATATGCACTTCCTTGCACAGTATTTGTTGTTTTAATTCGTGCAGATATCAAGCCAGGTGCATTAATGTTATCCCCTTGGCCCCTGGTTGTGCTCGTTTCCGGGCCTGGTCCGCAGGGGAAAGCTACTGCAGCTCCGGCACAATGACAGCTGAGGTCTAGATTTTGTGAAGTGACCCTCGACGGTGGGGGACAATTCCTCACCGGCATCCATCGTGATGGCTCGTCCATGCACACGATGGCCGGGTTTGGGCGATTCCCACAACATGGTGGATGAATACGAACTGCCCGTCCTCTTTACGAGGCCACAAAGCCCGCAGGCTGGGCGGTGCAGCGAATATCTTGCTCGAAATTTGGAGCATGCCCAAATTATGCTCTTGGCCAGGGCTTGCTGGGGTCCGTCGATCTCAAGGATGAGGGCCTTTCATGCCCTGGAGGATTCAGTGGACCAGGAGCACATCCGTGTCGTAGGCCATTTTTAGAGCCGAAGGCCCTTTCCTGACTTCATGGATACGGAGAGTGAGAAAAAAAGGAGACCAATACGGAGCATACGGTATAAAATAGCCTAATGTACGCTCAAGGCTCAGCAAGATGCTGGCAGTCAGTGCGTGCATGTCTTTTCCTTTGGAGCATTCACCATGAACGGTGAAGCTTCGGCTTGTACGACTACGAAGTAAGCTGGTTGTTCTATAGTGCCGCTCAGGTCGAGGATCTGTGCGTTCATAACAGGCCCGAACTCGGCAATAATCTACCAAAAGATCTTTGGTTGTGGTTGGCGCCCCCTTCGGTACCCGTCCGTCGCTTACGCAAAGATCGGGAAGCAAATTATGGGATAAAGAGACGGCAGACAAGAGCCAAAGAAGTTGCCTGACTCGGCAGAAGACAGACTCCCTGGAAAGAAGATCCGAATCTCGCCTTGGTCGAGAGATAGCGTATCTGTACAGCCAGCTTTTAATGCTTTTGAAAGGGATCCGACAGCAACAGGAGGAGGAGTGAACCCCCGTATGAGGCAGCAATTCTTCTCTCTCTAGTCTGGTCGGATTTGGTCGGTCTGCATACAGCACCTCGTACACGTCTCCCAGTACGTATACGGCACTGCTGCAGGGGACACCGAGCCGCCCTCTTGTGACAGTTGCTCGCAGAAAGGCGACAGGTTGATCAGCTGAGAGCGGGGCCGCTGTCTCGTTTTGGTTCTTGGAGTCCACGTCAACGGGATAGATGGTACCGCCAACAAGTCGGACCTGCAGGAGCAGGGGCAATTGACTGCATTTGGACCACGTGTGAAATCGGACAGATGGGGATTTCTAAACAGAACCAACACGAGCTGCTCACTCTCTGGTATTTACTCCAAGGTAGCTCAGGGTACCCTTATGCACGGGATAGTCTCAGGCACACGCAGGACATGATTGGTTGGACCATTTCTGTCATCCTGCTGTAACAAAAAAAAGTTCGGTGCGAGTTCAGTTGAGCAAACTCGCTTGTCTGCCACCGCCGCTCTCTGCCTCCCGCGTCAGCCTAACTCTGGAGCTAGAGAGCATCGTATGTCTCTCCAATTCGGGGAAGGGAAGATAGACTCGCGGCTACGGGGAACTCATCAGGCCCTTGCATGGTATGTATGGGTCCCTCGAGCTCCCAGGCTCCCAGGACACTGGTTACCGACTTCCCTCGTTCTGAACGACGTGTTGGTTGGGATGGGACCCTGTGGGGTTTCCAGTCGCCGAACTAGCGGTCACCCCTGACACAGCTATTCCGAGATGGTTATGAGGATTGCCTGGAACAAATGTTAGCGCGTGACAGCGAGATTACATACAAAAAAGATGCTCGCCAACGGGACGGATAGCGCTGGGGGTGGATGGGCCCGCTGGGGAGAGCTGGGCTCGGCTGGGGTTAACAAACGTACCACAGTACCACAGCCCGGCCATCGGGGCAAGACGCTAGGAAAGACAAGGATCGGGGGAACCTCACCTCTTCTCGCAAGAGTCTGGTCTGTTGAGGTCGTTTTTTCTCCCGAGGTGACAGCGAAATGTTACAAGTCAGACGATATTTTTTTTTCAGCTATGTACCACAGTAGTTTGGTGTCTCTAGCATGAAACAACGCCTAACAGTAGCTCTTCTTTGCACCACGTCTAGCTTGGCCAACCAAGGACTTCGAGCGAACGAGAAACTTGGCCTGCCTTGGCTGGTCACCAGTGATCAGGCTTGCAGCTCAGTATTTTCTCCTGCCTAGCTTAGCTATCCCGGACTATGCAATGTACAGAGTGTACATACCGCGTGGGTGCTAGATGTGGTGCAGGGCGGCTGGGCATGCATGAAAGAGCTTTCCACACCCCGCGGCGGTAAAGGTGCTTTTTCATAGGCGGTTCGAAGTAGATGAGTTCCTCGGCAAGTTCAACTTTTCTCAATGCGCCTCGACTTTCGAGTGTGGGTGTCGGGGGCGGGTAAGACGGGAGGCCGTGTATCAATGCCCCCAAATCCTAGAGCTTGTACGTATCGGCCTTCTCTGTATTATAATTTTTTGGTATCTCTCAGGTTGCAGGGGACTTCGATCCATCCATAATGGCGGCTCAGGCAATTGGAGTACGAGATTGATGCGCAACGTTTTACTGAGACCGAAATCCAAAGCTCCTCGGGGAAGATAGGATAAGAAGGATAGGGAGTACCAAATCAGTAGCTCTAGCTCGTGAAGGATACCGAGAGATACAGTAGGGTTACTCTTTTGAAAGCGTCTACAAGAGTCTCTCATGCGTTGTCACTGTGCAATTACAGTCCCGGGCTGAATGCTGCCCTGTCAAGCATTCCGAGAAGATGATTCGTTGACGACATCGCACAAGCTCCAGTGCGAGCGCATCTCTCATCTGTTTCGTCTTGGTTCTGTGGCTTTCCTCGCGCTCTTATAACATATGCCACCGAGGACAGACCATGCGTCATGTTTACGTGCACGGGAAGAAGGACTAGGTAGTGGTGGTCGGTGCAGCAGACTCGCGTGCCACCATGCGAGCAGAGAGGATCGATGGATTCGAGTCTTCTGCCGAATCCCATACCTGGAGCCTGCGCTAGTTCCGTAGCCCCGATTTACTTCGTACGTACCTGAAGAAATCGTTGCAGGATCATACCGCAGTACCTCTGTAGACCACGAAATAGGCGATAAGGCAGTGAACTAAGGTACATCCTCAGCAAAAAATAGAAGGAAATTGGCTACTTCCAGATAATAACCATGTCGAAGCCGTGCACGGGCGTGGCGGACGGCATAATGGGAAGCACAGAGAAGAGGAGCGAGGGCGGAAGAGATCTGCCTGCTGCCGAGACTGTTTCTGGAAGGCTTATGGATTGGACAAAAGCCTGCGACATTCCGTAGCCAAGGGGTAGGTGCCCAGCTTGAGACTGGAGGGACGATAAAAATAACTATCAAAGGAAAAAAAAATTTGACATTACAAACACCGAAGATACTTTCTCACTCCTCCTTTTTTCTTACCGCTCCAGCTTTTGCGTTCGTTCTTTCCTTCCTCTACGGACCCTTTCTTTCCCCCAGGAGCAAGCCAATCTGCAACCCCATCACACCGTCCTCCACACTGGACTGGGTCTAGACCAGGATTCTTCTGCCTTAGCACTTGTCTTTTGACATTTCAGCGACGCGCTTCGGCATATTCCAGCCATTAACACAGCGGCAGTGACCAGGACAGTCGCGAGCCTGGCTTGCCTGGGCTGTACCGCGGCGGACTCTCTTCATCTGCGGCTTCCGCACCCTGGCGTGACGCCGGGGCGCCCGGCCCACCCTGAATTACTATATCCCAGGGAAAGATTTGCCAAGGGGCAACCGAAGACCCAGGCGCGCCGGGATACCTTCTCTCGTCTTGATAATCCTCAACCGACATAGCGAAATGGGTGACTCGGCAGGGTTCGGCGCCACGGAGGGCTCGAAACATGAACACCCTATTTCTAAGAAGACCCTTAGGACACCATCTCCTAGGGCCACCGAGACTGCGAATCGCGTCGGAGACCTTGGCGCCACAACCGTTCTTGACTTTCCTCTGGAAAGCATGGTTCAGTGGATCATGGCCCAGCAGCAGCGCGTGCAGGGAAGACCAACAAGGGCATTGTCGCTCGCTCGGCCGCTATCAACTTCGGAATATGAGCTTTGGGGTAGCCCTCCCATGTCGCCTCGAACCAGGCTGAGCTCCATATCTTCTCTCCAGCTCCCATTCTTTTCCAACGCCGGCTCAGCTCGATGTTTCTCCCTCGACATTCCTACTAAACCATCCTCCGCCACCGCTGATGCACCCGTTCCTTTCTGGACATTCTTCCGTGCCTCATCGACGTCGAGTCTTACATCGCTCTCGCCGACAGTGAACGGCGACGGAGCTTGCCACTACTACCAACTCGATCACCATACTGATTCCGGTACCTCTGACAGCATCGACACAGACACGACCATGCCGGGCACGACGTTGGGGGCTCCCGCATTGGACGGTGTCCGCATGGCTTCTAGCTCGTCGACCTGCTTCGCGAACCCGACCTTCGACTCGGCTGCCGAGAGCACGACGGGTCTCCTGGGCACCGGCCAGTCATGGCGGCCCCAGACCTCGAAGAGCGCTTGGAGTACACACTCATCCCACCTTTTATTTGCGAGATGGATCCGAAGGCATCAGTCCCATCAACTGGATACCGCGGCGGATCAGGTCGGCAACGGCTTCGGGACAAGAACTAGCGATGCCGATAAACAACCCATCACGCAGGAGGACATGGGTCTCCCTAGGAGGAATCCCAGCTTCCAGAAGCGACCGTATGGCATGACACCGCAGCTCACGCGAGAGGAATTCGAAGCCCTGCCTCTGGCCATTCAACGCAAGGTATGTTTACTTTTTTTGCTTGGTGAAACCTGCAGCACACGATTTCCTCCTCCCAGCACCTTTCCCAAGCCCTAGCTACCAGAAGAGGAAGGGGTTTTTTTTGAGCTTCTTCCCGCCCATCATGCCTTGTCATGGCTGCTATATGCTCCGAACCTTTCTCAGCTCCGCGCCAAAGGCCCCTCTCAAACTACCCCAATTCTGCATGTCGTGATTGTTATTATTGGTCGAAGCTTTAAGCCGCGACAGTGATTGCTGCACAGCTTTTCACGCGCTTTTAGCAGCCATCTGCATCCAATTGGATCCTACATCTTGGATGTCCTCTCAGAAAGTGGTAACCCACGAGCCCAACCACCCAGTGCACCCCTCTCTAGGAGGATAGTCAGTCCACCTGTGTCTCAGACGGCAGAGACAGTTGGTTGTCACGCTGTTTTGATGCTTTCCTTTTCCAAAGGCATCACGGACTTTGATCTTAGCGCTGCCAGCCGCAGGCTAGCCGTTAGGCGTTGGAACTATCGGTACCGCTGCCGGGAACCATTTTCTAGCCAGAGGAGCTAAAGTGGCTTCTCCCTTTGCACGGGCTACGCCGACTAATAGTTTTTGATCCCCACACCTACCCTCACGGACCGAGCCATTTAATTGATGGGTTGGCCTCGACGGGGGAACGATGGCGCGTGTTGACAAGCCAACGGGGAGTGGCTCTCGTGCGTTGGAAAGAACGCGGTGCCTGTGGTGACTTGGCAGAGACTGACCTCTCATGTCCTGCCATCCGTTCATCCTATTTCGCTAACCTGAGCTCCTTAACCCCATTGATTGAACGCCGAGTGGTGATTCGAAGCATAAATCTTGGAACCAAGCCTGATGAGTTGCACGTCCGACTGCCCGACCCGACCATGCGTTCTTAGCGGTCTCGCACTCTGAGATGCACCGCTTGTGCGGAGGGGTTTGCAGACACACCATCACTTTTTGGGTCTGCCCAGCCCACCTCTTCTGCATACGGTCGAGCCCCTTGCGCTTTGCATGCGGGTCTTAACTCGCGTCCAACCCATTTTACCCTCCATCTCTTCCCCCCCCCTCTGGAGAGGCTACCACCCATGTCCTACTTGGCACTGGGTCTTCAGTAGTACCAATTCATCCATTCTCTTTTTATAAGCTCCGCCCCGAGGTTGGGCGATACGGAGCTGCACCTTTTCCTCCTTTGCCAGCCAATACATGCCCCTCTCCTCCTGGTCTCGTACTAAACAGACTTCCCTCCTGCATAGTACTTCTCTACTCTCGAGCGACTTCGATTCGCTCAAGACGCTGGAGCTGTCGACGGAATATCCCAGCACTACAGCGATATTTCTGCCCACAACGCCAAGCGCCGGAGGGCTCGTCAGGACAGGAGTGCGTCCGCACACATCGACACTCGAACTCGGCACTATTCACTTCGGGGGACGAAGCTGCCCTTCCACGAGAGGCAGCAGCTAGCCAACCTTCCAGACAAGATCAAGAGAAGCCACTTCTCCCGTGAGGAACGGGACTGCCTGGCGAAGGAGCTGCGCCAGAGTGTGATCCTAGACGCTACCGACGAGGCCGTCTATAAGCTCGGAAGACGGGCCAGCCGATACCTGGCCGCCGAGGCCGAACTCCTCTCTCCTACAAACATCTCGTCGGAACGGAGCAGCATGGACTCGCAGCACCGACCTAGCGATGAGCAGATGCGGGAGTCGGTCTACAACAGCTTCCGCTGGTTGGAAGACGAGGACGAGCTAGACTTGCGGCTTTTCTTGGACGACTATCACGCAAATCTCCGGGAAGAAATCAAGGTGCCAACCAAGGATTGCCGGCCTTCTTTCCGCCGCCACTTATCCATATCCAAGATTCCATTTGGCCGCTCCTCCATCTCCTCGAGCAGGCCTGCGACCAAAGAGGCCTCGAGCCCTCTGCAGGTCTCGCCGAGCCAAAGTCCGCTGGGCACCTCGGCTGGCACTTTTGGGCACGGCAGAAGGAAATCCCGAGCGCTGTCTCTGATCGCACCGCGGCACGGCGCCCAGAATTCCATGTCCGGATTCGACCCGGCCGCCGCCCACTATCAGGACCCCGAGGCCCGGCTGAAGCTACGCGTGTACCTGGCTTCGGCCCAAAAGTTTGACGAAGCGATCGAGTTCGGATTTCCCTCGACGGATGCCACCTCGGGCGCCCCGGCCGTCGGGATAGACAACCGCCCGCTCAACAAGCGACTGTCTCGGCAGCAGCTGTCAAGCGACGTAAACATGCGGACCTTCCTGGCAGACGACGACGATGACGAGAAAATGTCGTTGAACAGCGACCAGGCGTCGGTGGCCGATCCCGATTCGCCGAGGACGCCCGAGAACTTCGAGGCAAAGCCCAGCCTTCGACCCTTGGGGATATCTGCCGACGACCACCTCTTCAAGGCAGCCGAGGCAGGGTATCCCCAAGTCCCCGCTTCCTCGCGCGAGATGACGCTCCGGATGACTCTGACTCGACCAGACTTGCGGGCCAACGAGGACCAGATCTACGGATGGCAGGCCAAGAGCGCCCACGTCAGCCGCAGGTCGCTGAACTGGTCTAGCGGCATGGAGCCGCCTGTCACCGCCTACATGGGTGATAGCCAGCCTAAGGAAAGCATGGAGAGGATGTTTGCCGGCATCGACCACTGGAACGCGACCGCTGGGACCGAACAAGGCGTCATGAAGCGCATCTGGAACCGTGTCCGACGCTCCTAAGACGCCACCTCGGCTCGCCGGAGCGAGCAAGCCCTTTGGGAGAGACCTCGACCTTCAAGAAACCAACCCCCCCGCTGAATTAAAGTAACCGATCACCTCCTTCTCCGACCCCTTAACCTCATATCATCCATCCCCTAAACCTTGCGAATGACAAACGCCCTGGCGACTAGGCCACGTTTAGCGTGCACCGAAGACTATCGAATGAGAACAACCCACCACATTGGGTTTGTGTATGGCGATAAAAGAAATGTTTTTTCTTCCTCTTTTCTATTTGTTAACGCTCGCTTCCAACCTGTTGGTGTTTATCTTTTACGTCTGTCTACGAATATGGAAAGGGCAGCGGTGTGCCCCGAAAAAGGAGGTCTTGCTCGGCGTTACTGTGTCTTGTCTCTCAGCACCATGCCATACTATATATACCCGATTCATTGGACAGGAGTTTTGTTGTGTTTTAGCTATTTGAAATTTTGGAATTTGTCACTCTCTGAAGAGAGATGATTGCGGCCATAGCAAGCGGGGGAAGACAGTCATGTCCAACTTGAGGGTACCACCCGAACGGACAGGAGAACCTACGAGCAGACTATAGTACCATCCGTACCTTGGGTTAACGACGTACATAACAATTAAAGTTTTGCCTGACAATGGTCATCCCCTTCTCCCTCGTTTCCTTGCTTGCTCTATTCTTTCGTATCGCCACGCTCGGTCTCAAGTACGTTCATCAATAGTTAATACCAAATCGAAATTGTGCGCAGCCTGCAGGGTCTGAGCGACGGTGGGAGGCAGGAGATTTCCTCTTTTGGTCGGACGCAAAGTTTGCCCATCCGCTGGATTGAGTTTCCTCCACTACGGGCTTTGCGTACGGTACCTTATTAGCCAAAGTGCCTGCAGGAAATGTCCTCCTGCGATGCTGCGCTCTGGTCGAGGCGCACCATCACACTGGAAATGGGGACTCTGGCCGCCAAGACGAGCCCCGAGGCCTTCCCAAAATATATTCGCGTGGCCCCTGGCCAGGGCGGGCAAGACCAATGGCGACACTCGCGCGGCCGCATCGCTATAGAGGTGGTGTTGTACACCCCCATGACGAACCCGAGCCCTCTGTATGCCCCCAAGATGGTGCGCATCACCGGCAACATTGCCGCTCAGCTCAGCTCGGCCCGCGTCCGCTCCTTCACTCGCCTCGATCGACACGATTGCGCCACCGCTCAGAAGTGATTCGCGAGAGAGTACTTCGTAGAGCTTGTAGGCTCTGCAGGTTAAAATTACCTTGAGCTCGTTGGGCCAAGCGGACCCTTGGCCTCGCTTGCCTTCGTTCGATCGCTTGCTGGGTTTTCTGCAGGTCCGCAGCGCATATCATCATCACCACAAATGGCCCAAGTAGCGCGTACGCAGAGAGAGGGGATGGCCAGCTTCGCCGGGCATAGCGTTCCAACACCCCTTGCCTTGACCAACCGTACCTACCTCAAGGTACCTTAGTTGCTTAGCTACGGGTACAAAGATTCCCAGAGATGGAAAGAGGTTCGCGGTTAGCTCTCTTTTACGAACCCCCTCGGCCAGACACCAAAGCCGGGGGGCATAGGCAAGAGCTGCCGATCATGCTGTGCCTCTGCTATCGTTATGCGCTACTTATGTACCGTACTTGGTGGGGGAAACCGACGGTTGGTACATAGGGGCCCAAGTCGCCAGGGCAAGAGAGCACAGTTCGGAAGGAGGTCGAGCGTACCCCCCCGCTGGGACTTGTGGGTTCTTAAACGACGTACCGTACAGGACTGGCATAGACCAATGGACTACGGAGTAAGGTTATGGGGTTTTCTGAACGAGTTTTTTTTTTTTGGCACTTGTGCTGCACGAGGGATGCTCGAAAAAGGGTCTGAGCGCGTGTGGTCTACTACTACTGCTGCTGCTGTGCTCCCCCGGCTCTGAACACAGCACACCAGTAGACCCGACCTCCCAGCCGGGTCCCCAATCCTTGCCCTTGAATCCAACTAATATCGGTCGACGGGGGTGGTGCCTTGGGTCGCCAACTGTCGAGGCTCGCATACGTGGACTGTTCTGTACCCCCGTAAGCATCTGCACATTGCTTTTCATCTTGTTTTGTGGGAATCTTCAGGAGGCCACACGCGGAGAAATCTCCTGCCCTCGAACCCCACGACCATGGAGCATCACAACTTCCTTCTTGCCGTATATGCAGCATGTTCTCTGTCCTTGGGCCGCCCGTACCGGCTCGTACTCATGTGCGGTGCTCCTGTAACGGGGCTCTTCCGAGCCAGAAAACCGGCCGACTCGCAACCAGGAGACAGGGCCTTCTGGAAGGACCCCAACCGAACGCCCTCCCGCTCCAAGGCAGGGAAGAGGGGGAAGCCCGCCGGTAGACGAGCTCCCGCGGCTAGCGGTCTTTTTCTACTGAGCCACACCATGGTTAGCTGTGCCGGTTTGCTGGAACAATTACGAGAGCCACGCTATTTGACAGGGTTTGAAGGTGCTACGGGTCCAGCTTATAAGTAGTCTATATTACGAGTAAAAGGAACTAAAGCAAGTACTAACTTGACTTATACTGAGCCAGGCGTGCCAGGATGCACGGGGATAGCGCTGGTCTAACAGAGCCCTGGTCCGGGTCCCCCAGACTTGGGGCAAGGATCGGAGGCGAAAGAGCGCCATGAGGCACGGATACCGGGTAGCTGCGAGCGAGCTGGATCATGAGAGGGAAAGGGAAGAGGGGGGGGAGGGGGCGCGCACGGAGGTGCAGGCTTGCGCGCAAGGGCTTTCTCACCTGCCCGTCAACAGCGCTCGCTGAGATGGGCAACAAGACTTGGTCATTGCATGCAAGCCATCTACCGGATCCCACCCTACTCGTACACACGCCGCCGAGGGCTGAGGTGCGCCAACGCTTACCATCCCAGCAAAATTGAAGTCTGCTCAGTAGATCACCATCTACTTAGTACGGAGTAGGAATGTCGCCTAGGTACAGTACGCCTCGAACGAGTTTGGCTGGTCTGGGGGCAGAAGCGAGGGCAGATAGGAACCACCCCAAATTGCGATGGTCCGATGCGTAGGAGTATAACTTACATAAGTAGGTAGGTACGGTAGCTGCTGTTTACTGCTCATGTACGGTACGATGTTGGATCGGTCGTTTCAACGCAGATGGTCTGAGCCGCCGTTGGCAGCCTCCCGAATTGCTGAGGTCTCCGCCGAGCTCGCCGCTCTGGTCTCGCAGGTGCCCAAACGACATCCTATAATGCTGCATCGGTGACGGCGGGGCCATCACCCAGGTGGGGGAGGGGATTGAAAGGGTGGGAATAAGAGGCTTGAGCGGAGGGGTCGTGAGCCAGATGGTGGTGGCTCTACCCTGCTGCGATGTCAGACCAGTTATTGGCCTGCATGTAAACATGCGACGTACTGTATCGCTCGAGGCATGTGGTTTGTTGAGTTGAGCGGGGGCCATGCCAGTAGAAAACATAATACTAGATCTCTAGCTGCGTGGGCATGTGGTATTCTGTCTTACAACTAGTCTTCTTCTGATCAACGACTCTTCCCAGTACGATACGTCAGCCAGATGCGCGCCGGGGGTAGAGAGCGACTATGCAAAGACTTTGCATAATGGAAGCGTGATGCGAATGGCCTCCCTGCAAGTCTATCACATCACAGACCAACAGACTCCTCTTCACAAGACAGAATCTCGCCAACGACCGTTGTGATCTGTGTCTTCCGCTTTTCCCGAGAAAATAGACTTGATCACCAGGGAGAACGTCGCACCCTGGCTTCCCAACTAGAATCTTGGCTACGCTTCGCCGCTACTTATCGGGCTCGAAAGCGCTCCCCCCCGCGCCCGGAAGTTATTGTGATGCATTGAGACGCCGGGTCTCTGCGATACAGCATCTAGCGCATCTAGTCGAACGCACGTGGGAACATCGCGCATCTTGCCGTTCTACCAACGCACTCCACGTGAGCGGCATAGTACAGATAACTGTCGTGACATGTGCGCCCAACAGATACTCCCGTGACTGGCGTAGGCTATGCCATGCGCGATGTAGTGCCGTGCAGGCAGTCGCATGAATCGGGGGCCAAGATCCGTTCGCCGTCCGTCGTCTGCAGTGCATCTTCCTCCTGATGTGTCACGGACTTCACGCCGTGTTCTGTGCTCCCGTTGCGGGCAGACTTCCACTTCAAGACGCCCCTTCCGAGCCCACCACTCTTCGGCAGGACATTCCGCGCATTCCCGGCTGCCAAGTGAGGTATAGACTCAATTTATTTGGATGCTCACATGTTCTACTGCATTGCCAAAGCTCCATCGTGCGCAGGCATGCACGACTATCTCGCAGCATATATAGACGGCCAGGAGGGTGTCCAATAGCCTCTACTCCCCTTTCAGGGGTAGATTCTCCTGGGGGACAGTAAACACGACTGCCAAACTCTGGCTGGAAATACCGAAGTCTCTCTAGAAACTACCATGTCTACATGTATCAGTGGCAGATCATGCTGAACTAAAATACATGACTGTCTTTTCACCTGGTGCTCACCTCTGTCATGGCCAGTGGCCTCGTTCCCATCGAGATAGTGCAAACTTAATGCGCGATGAGGCGTTGACATGTGTGCATAGGAAGCAACCTTTTCTGCCGAACACCCCCGATCTAGAGAACAGAACAGACCTGGCTCGCCCTCTCTCTGCCCCGTCTCTCTGCCCCGTCTTCGACGCATATGCACCCGCCCGGGCACACACACACACACACACACACACACACACACACACACAACCTGCAGCTGAAAAAGCGTCACCACTCGGAGCAAACCTCCAGCCCTAGTGCCCATTGGCATCTTGTCCATGAGATAGCGTAGGACGAGCCACCCACGAGATAGATGCCTGACACCCTCCTCCGCCAGCGTTGATATCGTAGCAGAGGGCCGACACGTGTAGTTTTGAACACCTTGGGGGCGAGGGATCCTCCCCTGCAGACTCTATACGATCAGGATGTTACATTCTGCATGTGCAGTGCTCATCCATCATCGCCAGCTCGTATCCTTCGTCCATCACGCCATGCATCTGCAGTCGCCCGGTACCGTAAGGCATCGAGTGCCTCGCTGGAGTCAGCGAGAGCGGAGGGGATGGAGTTGAGCAGCGCGAGAGCGGGGGAGGGAGAGTATTCGACATAAGGTGTACTCGTACGTTAGAAGACTAGTAGTCTGTAGGAACGAAGTGACGAGCGCCTGGGCGAGTGACGCCGGTTGTCCTGGCGCTGGAGCTCCAGCATGGGCGACCTCGTGAGGACGAGATATACCCGCATATGTCTCTATAGACACACTCTTTGACTCTCGAGCTCCTAGGAAGCTCACTTCTTGCTACGGAGGTTATTTCAATACAAAATATTCCAAGACTGTATTTCGTCTCTTTTTTTTTTCTTTCTTTCCTAGAGGCAAAACACTCGGTAAGAAGCCACGTTGAACCGGCGTATCCATGCCATCCAGCACCGTTGAGTACCAGTAGGATGCTCCGGCCTGCTAGCATGTCTGTTCCCCCCCGACCAGAGTTCGCACTCTCTGGTCAAGTCGAGAAAGACAAGAACTGAAAGAAGCAGCGCAGGTGCGCATAGCGCCTCTGCTCCATGTTCTGCCTTCTCACCCGCACCAGGATCATTTGCCCATGTTGGTCCGCGGATCAGAGTCCAGCAGAGAGATGCAATCGTACCGAGGCAGACGAACGGATGAGATGGTACACTGTGCGGCTTGAAGGGGCCGATCTTGACTAGATAACCAACTGGAGATATTCCATGCTCAATACTCCTCCCGAACCCCCCAGCGTTGCAATGAAAGGCACAAGGAAAGAAAGGATCAAGCAAAATGTACAGTAGGTTAAAAGAGAGTTCGACCAGGACATACATCATTGCTTAGCTTCCAAACACTGTAATCTCAACGTACATAACAAATAAGATTGGTTTTCATGACTGATTTACAAGTCCCTCGCGATCCGTGAGAGAGCAATATGATGCTCGACAGACCGGAAGAGGGGGGGGAGGGGGGGCGCGCGGCTGATATGGCAGCATGTAGTTTTGCGCTTAGTATAGCAAAGATTTTGCGGTGAGAAGCAAGGAAAATGCCACGTCTATAGCCCCGTTGTGCCCAAAGTTCGCCAGATCCTGTACCGTTTCTCATACCTCCTCGTCGCTATCCTCCCCGAGCAGCTCGCCTTCGTCGTCGTCGACGATATCGTAGTCTCCTCGTCCTCTCGCGAAGCTATCTCTTGTCGTAAACCTCCTCGTCCCGCCGCCGCCCAACCTGCTCCAGCCTCCGCGGCCACCTTCCGACCAGCCCCAGCGCTCCGTGGCGCTCTTGCCGGTACGCCACAGAGCCCCTGCCACGACCGGAAGGGCTCCGATGGCCGCCACCACCCCCGACAGCACGATGATGGGATACTTGACCCACGGCCGGTCGTCGTCGAAGGCTCCCCGGCCGTCGCCGCCCTCGCCCAGGCGGATTTGCCCGAAGCTGGTGTTCCAGTTGCGCCAGACGTACCAGCCAATGGCTCCGGCCGCGGCGAAGGGGATGACGATGGCAAAGAAGAGGCCGACGCCCGACAGCCCGGGGTGGGCACGGTCGAACTCGTCCTTGTGCTTCGCGCAGGGCTGAGGAGCCGACTGCTTGTCGAACTCGTTGCCGCCCACACACGTGGTGAGCGGGAGGCGACGGTAGCCGGTCGGCTCGTAGTACTGTATCTCGTTGGGATTCTCTTCACACCAGATAGCGGGATCGAGCGGCTGCAAGCCTGTGACAAGTCGGCAGTAGCCCGTGCCATCCGGTTCGTAGTTGTAATCGCTGCGGGTATCACGCAAGTTAGCCGTGTTTCTTTTTTTTTTCCGTCTCTCTTCTCCGCCGTTTGAATTCGGTGAGATAGAGAGGTGAAGTGAGAGAAAGTACATACCATTCGAAATCGGGTCGATCGCAGGTGCAGTTCTGTTGGCTATAGAGGTGCTGCATGGTGAAGTCGTTGTAGCACACCTTCTCCGACTTCTTGCGGAGATACTGCGAGATGTGGCCGAAGAGACAGCCGTTCCTGGTCTCGGGATG
>FTLB01843399.1_pt1 | contig 15530 bp, 18 predicted proteins | sample 1658291 | NCBI WGS metagenome assembly FTLB01 (sample SAMEA3914812, study PRJEB12502) | metagenome | biome: forest; material: soil | place: Canada | collected 2011-07-07 | depth 0.1 m
GATACTATGTATATGCAATGCCCCCGTAAGGTAGGTAAGGTATTTAGCTACAGTACAGCTCCTTACAGTGCCTGTTCTCACCTGAGGAGATCATAGCGGCAAAGAGCGAGGCTGGAGCTACAGGGTCCCCAGAACCTGCGGCAGATATCCGCACCTTGGTCGGTACGTTGCCGTAGTCTGTAAGTTAAGTAAGGTACCTATGTACGAAGTAAGTAGGCAAGAAATAGCAGCTATCTAGCTAACCTTGGCTGCGCTTCATCGGGGCGGGAAGGATACTGTAAAATGGCGTTAAAATAAATTTTACAAAATAAGAGAAAAGATTTTGATGCAGTGTGAAAGAAGGTCCTAGCAACCCACCCCTGCTGCAAAGAGGTCCTTGCAGCTTGAAGGGCAAGTGCGTAGACGACGAGAAAAGTGGACGAAGGATGAAGAGAGATGGCAGAAAAGGGGGGGGGGCGATCAAAGAAGGTAGAGAGAGAGAGAGACAGCATACAGTTGCAATGCCATGCTATTAACACGGTATCTCACCTTGTATCCTGAGAGTGGGAAAACAAAGTGATATTTGGTACTGTAAAAAAAAAAAAGGCCAAGGAAAATGCCTTGAAAGTGCCTTACCACTGGACCCGAGACTCCCGTTGTCAAGGATCCCTGCCGCCGGTTGCCCACACCCACCTTCTCTGGGTTCTCCCCCTCCCTCTCCGCCCCCAGCTTCCCTCTCAACCCCGCTACGTGGTAGGTGATAGGTGTGCCGAGACGTGATCCCTGCAGCCCTATCGCGCTTAAGTTTTGCTTGGAGGCGATGTCCAGCGCCTCGGAGACCACGCTGTAAGTTAAGGTAAATACTGTAAGTAAGGTACCCGACGTCATATTTTCCCGCTTGTCTCTCCCGTCTGGGTTCTTCTGGCACAGACTGGTGTTTAAGCCGCAATAGCACAACACTACCATCTTTGCTGCCCTGCCGCTTCTCCCACCCCCAACGGCGAAGAAAGTAGGGGAAAATGCTGAAGAACAAAAAAAGAGCGCGACTGCCGTAGTCCCATGGCTCTTCTGTAAGGCGAGAGCCGCATCGTTCGATACGTGCCCGGTTACGCAGAACGAGTTGGCTCGCAGAGCTCCCCCCCACTCCCTTTCCCCCCAATTACGCCCCATAACCCAAGGCCCTCGCAGCAAGGCGACGGAAGAGCGCGTAGCACACGCATTTGGCCCGATGCGGATCGCTTCTAGAGGCTCGTTCGGAAGACCCTTTCGGGGGAACGAGCGAATCACCTGAGCGCCCGCATATGCGACCGTTCAATAGAGGACTGGAACGAGCTTTTTTCTTTTCTTTTTCAGTCGAGAGCGAGGGGGGGCAAAACAACCTTGCCCACAGCAGACACCGGGGCGAGGATGGCTGGATGGGTGTGTCGTGCTTTGGGGGGGTGTTTTACGCATGTTCAAAAGGAAACGGAAAAAAGAAGGAGGGGGGGAGTGGAGTTGAGAAACGAAGGGGGAACAGTATGAAGAGAAAGCTGAGAGGGGGGGGAGTGTGCCAACCTATACGTCAGTTGTGTGTGTGTGTGTGTGTGTGCCTAGGGATGTGTATGCGCGCCGCTCGTACACTATGACCGCTTACCAATTAGACGCGCTCTCTGGTGGCTACATCGTCGCTCTGTTCTCCCATCCGCGCCCCTGTTACCCTTTTTATCCCCTTTCTCTCAAATCCGACTCGCCTTCGAGGCGCGGGGCAGGGCTCGTTTTTGCCGCTTTTCGATTGGGTCCCGAAACCGTATAGTCATGAGATAGGCATGCCGTAACTGCGATCCTGCCATGCCGGCCGCACTGTGGACGGCCAGCTGCGCCCGCAGGAGAGCTGCAGCAAGCACCCTTGGTCCGTCGTCGGATGTAAGTGTGCATTGCGTCGTGTGTGCTACGTGCCGTACCTCTTGTTCTTGTTCTTGTTCCAACGCATGCATCGTTCCCCTGCCTCTTCCCAGGATCGAAAGGTATTGCGGCGCGGGTGTGAAATTCGACCCATATTCGTAACCACTACTCCGGCTGCTACCTCTGTGCCTTTCGCCATGCCATGCTATGCCATGCCCTGTGTCACTACGCCACTCTGGATATGGAAATCGTGTCTGCTGCCCGTTCCGAATTAACAGCGTGGCCAAGAAACGTTGAACAAGATCGAGGCGTAGCCGGCTATTGGATGCTTGGCCGGAGGCTCGGCTACACAGGGATTTTTTGGCTTCTTCGTCCAGGTTGGGGGCTAGGGTGGCCCGTCTCTGCAGCTGTTGGCCCTAGTCTATGCGCTTCTCACCGATTCTTCTGCAAAGGAACTACAGTGATATTGTGTAAAATTAAGGAACTGAAAAGAATTTGTTGCGGAAATGCTTTCGAATTTGTAATTTCTTATTGCTACTGATAAACTGGCAAAGAGAAAAGCAACTCTACTGCTGTCGCTGCTCTTCCGAGGGAGATGGTGAAACGAAGAAATAATAGCAGTGATATGCCGCAGCTTTCATGAGATCGTGAGGATCCTCCGAGAGGAGAACCGGAGAAAATATGAAGAATGGATGCGTAAGTAACAAGCAGGAAAGAGAAAACAAGAAAGCAGCTAGCTTGAAGAGGTATCCTATCACCAAGCAAATGTCCGTCCAAAGACTCCAGGCCCATCCCATACCTACCGCCCCGTCTAGAAAATTGGAAACCAAAGCTTTCGACAAATAAAATAACAGCCATCATGGTGGAAAATGAGAAGAGGAGGAATATGAGGGAGAAGGGGAGGAAGAGAAAAGATGATGAAGAAGAGGTGGAAAATAAACGAGAAAAAGAGACAGAGAGCGAGAAAGAGAAGCTCTGCCTTCGCGTCAGATGGCAGGACCCCAGACTTGCTCCAACCACTGCCGGAACCTAAGCGGCCGGAAATCACTCCCGCCGTTCTGCGTGATAGACTCGTTCAGATTGGCCCCGCGGAAGTGATAACGTCCATTGGCAGTTTCAACCAAGCGCTGGAAGTAATAGTAGCGGCCGTAGTCTTGGAGCTCGCTGCTGAACTGTGCCTGTGCCACGGCGTCTTGGTAGCTGTAGGTGGCAAGGTTGAATGGAACTATGGAAAAGAGAATTGTCAGCGTTACCACTCTTTCTATCCCACTCGGAGGTACGCATAGGGGGGAGGGGGGCAGCTTGGCTGCGCCGAGACATACTTCCTCGAACGTCGGAGCATATGGCTACCAAGTCACGGACCGACATTTGGTCTCCTCGCATGCGGAACTCGCGTGGCCAGCTTCCCGGGCCCATCTCAATAGCGGCGGCTACAAACCGCGCTACGTCGTATGCTGAGGTCAGAGTGACCTGTGTAGGCCGACCCTGGCCGTTTGTCTCGATTATCTCGGCGGTGGCGCTCTCGATGTTAATCAGATAGTCGTCGGCGCTCTGGAGTCCGGATCCGGCACCTATATTGTAAGACTGCAGGCCTCCCGGCCCGAAACGCTCCATAAAAATGCCGCAGGAGAAGACGGTGTACTGCATATGATGGGACCTCGACTGTGACCATCGCTGCAGCAGCTCCAAGGCTGCTTGCGAGCCCCGATCCAGTGGATCGTTAGCCGGCCTATGGGCAAGAGCGCCTTCGAATTCCGAGGGTACAAAGAGTCGCACCCTGGCGCGCCGGGCGGCGTCAATGAGGTTCAGTTGCTCGCTGTTGGCAATGGTCGAGATGAGTACGTCAACCCCTTGCAGAGTGTACCGTAGCTCCTCGACGTTGTTGAAGTCCACCACGGCAACCTGACAGCCAGGAAAATTGTCTTCAAACTCAGGGTGAAGCTGTCATCAGGGGTCAGCAGGTGAGGAAGGTTTGGTTAATGGGAAGGGGGAGGAGGGGGCAGGGGAGGAAGAGAGAAAGAGAACACCACACAGCAGGTGGGTATGTAGGCTGGGATGAGAGAGAGAGAGGGATTGGACGTATCCGCATTTTTTTTATGTGTTGTGCATGTGCATGTGTGTGCGTGTGTGTGTGTGTGTGTATGCGAGGGATAGAGGGGGGGAGAGAGGGTATGTCTGTGAGTGTATGAGGGTATGAGTGAGGTAACATACATTTCGAGTGAGCACGAGGACAGGGTTGGCGCTCTGGGTAATTTCTTGGGCGAGGAGATAGGCGAAACCACCGCCACCAGCTATGGCAATCCTCATCATGGTAGACGATGAGCCAGCCTTTGACTTCATGGTGGACGTTGTCCCAGGGCTGGCAGGACAGACGCGCTTATACAGATTCGTAGAAGTAGGGAAGACAGACGGGAATCTGCGAAACAAAAGAGACTGTCACGCGAGACTGGACTCATATATAGGTCATGATGAGGACGAGTGAGTGGTATAAGATGGCTCGGCCCCAGCGAAATATAAGGCCACCCTCCAGGGCAAGCTCTGAGTCAAAAGGCACACGGGATTCGGTGATGGATGGTTGGGAACAAGGCAGCCAAGGCGGAGGAGTACACAATGGGACAGCATCATTGGCATGTTCGCCGGACGGAGGAGATAGGTACCTAGCCAAGATGGGGTCGGTCCCTAATGCCGGAAGCTTCGCCATTTTCGAAACCGCGGGAAGCCAGCAGACAGAAAAGCCTTGCTCTAAGGGAAAAAAGGGTGCCCCTGTGACGGGAAGGTTCCTTCGGGTGTGGCACAGAAGAGAGTATGTGGGCCAGGCGCAAGTCGACCAACATAAAAAGGATATTGGCCTTGTCCGAGAATACGGTTGGGAAAAGTGACATGGGCCCCGTTCGGGAGGAGAATCATGGGGGGGGTTCTCGCGCAAAAGAGAAAAGAGCTCGCACATATCTCGGCCCTAGGGCCCCACGGACCATAGCCCCGGAATATTTGATATTAGGCCGCGACCGCCAAAGTGGAGGAGCGAGAAGGCAGCGAAGAGGAGGAGGAGTACAGATAGAGAAAGCATGTAGGCCGCAGGAGGCGGAGAGAAACGAAGAGAGCGAGCGAAGGAAAATAGTACTGTCACCTACTCGTAGCAACGTACAGGGGCATCGGGGGCTTGAGTGCGTTTGCCGACAGGGATTTAGCAGGCGAGGCAGGCAAGGAGTTAGACTATTTCTCTCCCACCACCCTCCACTTTTTGGCGGCTTTGCCTAGAGGTTGTTTGGAGAAATAGGTTGATTGAACGCACGTGGAGTCCTGACCTACGTAGTGTATTGTACGTACGCACGTACCGGGATACGGCGGCTAACTGCACTTTCTATAGGCCATCGCCTCGGTGGCCACTACTGAGGTGAAGCGACCGCACCAACCCGATGACGCGAATTATCGCATCCCGCATCCGGGAATGCTGCACGTCGCGGCTGGGGGTTGCCAGAGAAGAGGGAAGAGGAAGGATGCGCAAAAGAAAGCGATGGCATGAGATACGGCTCCAATCAGAGAGAAAAGAGAAGAAAAAAATGACCACAAAAACCACAAGTCCCCCAAAAAAGAAAAAAAACGGCGTATGCTCGGTTCGCGGCTTCCCCGAGAGCCCATCAGTTGGTGAAAGACGGCAGGCGCTGTGGAGCACGTAAGAGTCACTTTGAGAGACGCCGCCAGGAAGGAAGCTCTTCGAATCTCTTCAGCAGCCACGGGTACGGGCCGCATCTCCCTACCACATGGCGTGGCGGCGATGACGAGATAAAATGAGAAGGGCTTGCGGGAGGAGCAGGGTGAGAGAGAGAGAGAGAGAGAGAGCGAGAGAGAGAGAGGGAAGAGGGGGGCGTAGCGGTACCCGTTGAACCCCGACTATCTCGGGTCCCAATGGGCGAAAGAGAAGACGACAAAATCACCATGGGCGCGGTAGGGCTGAGGCAATGGAAGCAAAGAGGAGCTAGAGAGGGAGTTTTGGGCAACTCGATGAAACCAAGAGACGAAGAGCTTTCGCGATGTGTGATGCGCGAGGCGTGATGCTATTTGGATTGTCAGAAAGCAGGAATCCGAATCGAACATCCATCCTCCTTCGTTCTGTGTGACCCCCAAGGGGCATCAGGAGTTACGGCATGACGTGGAAGTAGGAAAAACATGAAGTAAAGAGAGAGGGGGATAGACAGAAAAATAAAACACCCCCTCTCTTGCTCGTTGACGGGGGCCAGGTAGAGCTCGCTAACTCTGGCTCGTCACCCGTCCCATACGATGAAAGTTACAGTACCTAGGGTACCGCAGTTTGGGGAGCTTCCGAGCGTTTTGGGGGCAGCGGGAACCTCATAAGCGAAAATGCAGTTTGTCAAAACATCTCAGTGACGGAAGCGGAGCGACTAAAACTCCTCACCTCAGAAGAGAAGGAAAAAAAGGGTAAGAAAGGGTTCGTATTAGGCGGCAAAGGCCTGTGTTCCCACTATGATGCCTGGAATACCTGCCTGATCGGGTAAGTTACAGAATGTACTATACATAAGATACCGTACATACCTAATCTGTACAGATGCAATTAAGCGGTTTGGTCAACAAATTCAATGTTGGGGTCGCGAGAGGCTGAGCAGCAACCAGGGAAGTTAAAATAAATAACAAGGATAATAATAAAGAGAGAGCACAGTCTCACGACGATGCTAAATTAGGCGTCGAGGCGGAAACTTTGGTTCGGAATGGTTAACGAGGTACCCTATCCCATCCTATCTCATCCAAATGTTCGATCGCTGCGAGCAGCGGAGGCTACGCCAGATCTCGGCCGCTTTGCCCCGGGGGGACTTCGCACTAAGTGGCACTGAACGTCGCGCGCCTCTCCTCAGCCTTGCTGATCCCGATTCGTTGGTCGAGGTGCAATCGTATTCATCTATCCCCCATCCGGTGAAGGCTTGGGGTTAGGCTGATTGGGGGCTCTTTCCTACCTCTTTCCCGCCGACTGAGTCTGTCTCATCGTGATGATGCACGGGACCACCCACCCCATGCGGAGCGCAGACAGGAGCTTAAACGTGAACGACATACTGGGCCGGTATTTGGGAGCTGTACAGCGATCCCGGGACCGACTGGGGTTGCATTGGAACGCTCCGCCAGACTAGAGACAGTGACCGGCATACTGGTGGATAAGCTGCAGAGTACCGCCTAGTCTGAAAAAAAAAAACAAATCGGAAGATTTGCGCAGTGGCTTAGTTATTGGGGGGAAGGGAGATGTTGGTAGCAGACGGGGGGAAGCCCAAGGCTGAGCGAGTTGGATTGCATGCCGAGTGATGTACAAGTACTTGCCTACCTTATGTACATATCGTCGCCTCGCCCGTAACCTTAAGGTACCTTACCTACAGTACCTGATTTATATTTGGTGCATCTACATACCACTGGTGCATACTATAGGCCGACGTCGTATGGCTGCTCGTTCTTTGACAGGAGGCCGTCGCATCCAAGGAAGCGGGGAAGGGAGATGCGGGATGGTCGCTCTCTCTATCCAGGCACAGGATCCCACCGGCCGGCGTCGACCACGAAAGAGAGAGGTTCGATGTTCAGTACCTGTCCAATCGCCAAGGCCGGAAATTGTTTTTGTTTTCCCCCATTGGCTTCTTTGCGCAACCAACCAGAACCCTGTCTTGTAGCCTAGTGTATCGTCGTCATATGCCATACGTTGTCTACTCCGTGGACGCTCGGGCTTCGTGTTGCGTCCCGAGTTTGAGACGATCGCGAATTTTACGTTACAGTATCTTCAACGGTCACTAGTACATACACCGCCTAGCTCCCGGATGGCTAGTACGAGTCATTGCGGGAAAAGCGGCAGGCTGCTAGCCCTCGTCTCGGAGCCCATTGAGAGAATACTAAATGAGTGCTCCGTTCTGCGAAACTGGGGACTAATTAGCCCTCAAGTGGCCGGCTCACAAGCTGGCCTCTGGCATCTCGGTCGGTCGCCCAGCTGCCGCAGCGCCGCGGATTTATCGATTCCGGGTGAGTCAATACTCTTGGCGGGTCACTAGTTTAAACGATGTCTTGCCCGCTGGATTGGTCCGCTTGTGGAACGGCCCTGCATGGGTGCTGTATGCGTTCGATCGCGCAAGTCGGCCACCCATGCAGTGATGCTAACCTGTTCCTGCGGTGGATAGGGTAGTAGCTAGAGTAGCGCGCATGCGACACGGTGAAAAATGCCCACCTCGCGCCTACGTAGTAGGGCTTGGGATGCCTGGAAGTAGCCAAGGGTGCCAAGGCAGATGCACTCTAATGCAATTGTTCGAAACGGTTTCGACACCGCATCCTCTAGTCTCGTGCCCAACACCTGAGGGTTGTCCTCGTGTTATTGCCGGAAGCCGGGTAGAAAACGCGCAGCGCAGCGCCATCTTGCCGTGCTCGTGCAGGTAGGCTTCGTGTCTCTGTACGAGCGAGCCCGGAGCCTAACCGAGATACCGATGGGATACGGCCCAATCCGGCGTTGATTTCTGAGGTATACGTTTGCTAACACGTCGGCTACGGGTCCTCCGATGCGACGCTGACCATTCCTGCCAGCCTTCTCCTACACCACCTCGGCCATGACAGGCGCGTAGCATCGACTCTCCTGTGACGACGACGCTGCATATTTTGGGAGGAGAGCCCGCATTACAAGAAGCGGATTAGAACCGCTCCATCGGGATTTGGACATGGCGAGCTTCCCAGTAAGTCGATGTGCAAATGCTGCACGCTACAAGCTTGATAGAGGAGCCACTTAACGTAGCCCAATACATTTTTGGCGACAGATATATTAACCCATCAGTACGCTCCGCGCAGCGCAAGGCTACTTGGTATCAAGTTCTCCTCGACAACCGGTTCCGTGGCCCCGCCATGCCGCCAAAGAGTCTCGAACCCTCCCGCTCCCTACGCAAGCAGTACGCCCTAGCTGAGGTAGAGCAAATCACCGCAAACTCTGCCTTGGGATGTGACGGGACCTTGGGCGGCAACTTATTTCCTAGATTCGGTTCTGTCTTTTGCCAGCTTGGGCTCGGCCTCCAAGGCGAGAACATCGCAGCCACATCCGACCGGGTTGCTGTCAAGCTGGGCTGTGGTATCCAGGTCCCTATTTCTCTTCAGCACACGGTATCATCAAGCGCTGAAGGGATTTTACCCCTTGTGCGATGATGAATCTGCTTGCTGCGTAGGAGATCTCTAGGTCGCATGTGGAAAGAAATATAGCCGTGTAAGTGGATTTTACCAAGCTCCAAGAGATGGGTGTGGCAAGGGCCGGTCATGGAGGCTTTGAACAGCGGAGTGGAATGGATAATACCGGTAATGATTGGTTCTTAAGGGCTATATCGGCACTGTAAGGGTCAATAATCGCGCAGACGCGGAGAAACTGGCCAAGCAGTAATTTCAATACCGAGAGAGCCCATCACCGATGATCTCTTGCTGAGACCACAGCGCCCGCCTTTTCATGAAATTGGCGGGGGGGTAATAGTACGCTACCAATGCAGAACCTAGCGCTCGCTGCAGGCGTACCTAACCCCTCTCATCCCAAAACGGGAATTAGCCAAAGCTAAAAGATCGGACGAAGGCTTGCGTTATGATCTGCCAATCTTCCGGAATCAAGCCTGTCCGTTCTCCTCCGGTCGACTGTTTGAACCTTCAGCCAGTGTAAGCGACGTGTTTGCCAGGTATGTATCGTCTTTCGGATCCGGGTCTAATCCAAAGAGCCACGTCTCCCAGAGAATCACCTTCCCATCCAAGCAATCCCGATGAGTCGCGCAAATCAGGCAACCAGCCATTCAAGAGTCATAGGGTGGAAATGCCCAGTGTTGGTTGACTAAGGCAGACAGGTGCCTTGCCGCGTGTGCCAGCCATGCCGTACATTACATCGAAGCTTACGGACCATCCTCGACATTGCTTGTTCGGCCTATACTCATAGCGACGAGTAGGCGTGATTATTGGACAGTCTAACTCTTTATATATGGTTTCCTTCGGTCGTGTCGCTGAATAGGGACCCTCACGCAGACATTTAGACCAACAGCCCTGTCTCATTCGGGCCGCGTTCCCATAGAGATAGACCGCTTTGACCGCGGCCAAGGATTGAGCCTCCCCAAGTCCTCGTCCGCCTTGCAATAATTCCCTGGACGCTTGTCCCACCGAATTGAAGTCTACCGCGGCGGCCCATCCATGTGCTACTTTTCTCTACTATCGCCTTAGAACTTTGCTTTTGGTCCGGATCAATAGGATCATTGTTCTGATGACTGCCATGCCGCAGGTTCTGCACTGAAAGCCTCGCTTGCTTCGGTCCAGACGCCTCTTCACATACCTTGAATAAACATGAAATAAATCTTCCTGATAGATCATCTCTGATTGCCTCAAAGTAATTCCCCGAGACTCTGTAGCGTCCAGCCCTCGAATGACAGGGCCAACTTGACGAAGTTTTATACTATAGGAGGGTAGGCGCGTCAAGTGACGTTAGGTATGCAAGAGTAGATATCTAAGATAAGCAGTATAAGTCAACCCTACATACACGCAGACGCCATTTACCGTACCATAAAACGCCATAGCGCGCCACTGGCGACAAGTTTCAGGTACAGAGCCACAATCGCCAAATCCGACTTGCCCGACCCCCGAGCGGGCCTGGCCCAGTGTCAAATACGTGCACGAACTTCCAATTATTCTTTACCTGGCAGCTTGGCACCCGGCTTACTTGGTAGCCTGGCAGCCTGGCGTGCCTGGGTGCCCGGATTGCGTGTCCGGCTCCCAATCCGTGCATCGGATCCGCGCGCTTTCTCAAATGCAAACCGGGATGCAGCATATCGTGGTGCACGGTCAGATGACGAAGTGCGCATGCTCATTCGTGGCCTGGTGAGTGGGCTGTTGGCAAGGTTAGATCTATTCCCCTCTCATGGTATGGCAAAGAAGAGAAGGGGAAAAGATCTACGTCAGTGGTATGCGCAGCCCTCTATTTCGGGCGGCAGGTAATACTATCAAGATGCGAGACTACCAGGACTGGCTTCGTTTGTCTTGGACATGCCGCTCTGTCCCAAAGGCAAAATGGAAACGACAAGCGAAATGATTGGACGGGAGCGCTCCCTAACACAGTCTATGACGCCAGCGGCTCCAAGTTTGGAGATTCCGTCCCCAAAACGAACCCACCCACAGCCCACCCAATGGATCTCCCAGGACGGTTCTAGAGATTTCCCTTCCTTTCCTGCCTGGCATCAGACGCCATTCCAGTAGGGTCGTGCAGATGATACGGCCTTGGCATTGGCCTGCTTCGCCTGGTCGCGCAACTTTGTTGTCCGTAGAGATCCTCGTGCGCTGTTTGGCGTGTGTGCCCGCAGTGGCAAGCGCACTTGTGTGCTCTGCTGTATGACATCATAGCTCCTGCACCAGTGACGGCATCCGACCCACGAGCAATTCGAACTTCACGATTTCGAAGAGAAGGTACGATGGAGTACAAAGCGTAGATATCTCATGTGAACGCTGGCTTCTCGGCAGGTATATAAGAATTGAGAAAGCTCCTCCTTCCAACAGTCTGATCAGTTCCTCATCACAACATCAAACAATCTTCATAACACAGCCTACAAGCTATCTAAACAACTACAACACCACTCTAAAACCAAACCACCATCAACATGTCGTCCAACAACAACAACGCCAGCCCCTCTACCCTCCAGTCGTACGTCGACGCTGCCACCGGTGCAGTCCAGAGCGCCGTCGGCTCCGTCCTCGGCAACAACGGCGAGCACACCAAGGGCGAAGCCAACAAGGAGAAGGCCCAGGCCGAGTACGATGCCTCGCACGCCACTGTCAAGCTCCCCGGCGTCAGCGCTTCTTCGTCCGGCGCCGTCACTGCCGATGACCCCGACCGTGCTGCCGGCAGCTGGAACCAGACCATCGGCTCCGCTAAGGAGTTTGCCGGTGGCGTCGTTGGCTCCGAGGTAAGAGAACCTCCCCGGATCCTATCTACCTTCCCCCCCACCTTGACTCTCCAGTAATGCTAACCTGGGCATCACACCAGTCTCTCAAGCAGGCAGGCCGAGACCAGAACGCCTCGGGCCGCGAGCAGGAGGCCCGCGGTCAGGTGAACGACTACACCTCGGGTATCGCGGACCGCGTTACCGGAACCCTCGGCGGTGCTGCTGCCGGTCTGACTGGCGACAGCACCAAGCAGGCCCAGTACCAGGAGCAGCACGATATTGGCAAGACTCAGCAGCGCGGTGTTGGTACGTTCACTCTCTTCCACCCTATCACCTCACAAACTCTCCCATGACGGACCGCTAACTTGATTCGTCTAGAGCACGATTTGCAGAAGCAGGTCGACGCCCAGCAGAAGTAAAGGGGCTATGGTCGAATGATGTAGGATTTGAAGACCGCACTTTCCTATGATGGAGGAGGACAGAGAGAAAATTTGTGATACCCGTTCAAGCAGAAGAGCCGAGACAAGGCGCCCGAGCGCGAATGTGTTGATAGGACGCATGAGCGCTCGTAGAATAGATCCCTCTTAAACAATCCCACTACAATATTCCTGATACAGTCACCATAAACCGCGTTGTGACCATGATATGCATTAAAGATCTGAAAGGGGGCATCTAGGATGCTCCGCAACTGGCCCTGGATTGGGAGTTTCATTACATATCCTGGTAGTAGATCGCCAGCGTCTCAAGCGACAGGTGGTAGCTATTGCAGTCTTGTCCTAATGCTTAGAAGTTGCCTAAGAATATAATGAACGTCTCCATGTTCATGTGCCCTTTGGAGTAGCCACCGGGGAACAGTTTGCGGACGATTTTTTCAGTCCTCTCCAAGTCTCCTCATACCCGCTGAGGCGTTATCGAGCGGAGTTTTGCCATGAGCCCGCCATCCTAGATATACAGTCTTCACCCATGGTATCGCCTTTTCCGTGTACAGAGTAGTTTAGTATACATGCGTATCCTCCCGCGCTCGGCCGGCTGAGACGTTTTAATGCTGGCTCCATTCAATCGTGTTCAGGTCAATGCCTTCTTGCACCAGTTCCCACAGGGGACTGAGTTCCCGGAGGAAGGCGACACGCTCCTGCACGGCTTTGAGTACATAGTCAATCTCGGCCTCGGTGGTGAATCGGCCGATGCCAAACCGAATGCTCGAGTGCGCGCTCTCGTCGCTGTTGCCCAGGGCCCGCAGTACATAGCTGGGTTCGAGAGAGGCCGAGGTACAAGCGCTGCCAGAAGAGAGAGCAATGTCCTTCAGTGCCATGAGCAGGGACTCGCCTTCCACGTACTCGAAGGATACGTTGACGCAGCCGGGGTAGAAATGCTCGGCGTCGCCGTTCTGGCTGGTGTGCTCCATTGCCAACAGGCCATTGAGGAGCCGGTCGGACAGATACTTGACTCGCTTCGAGTCGTACTATGAAGCAACGGGATTAGTGCTGGTTCCCTTTTCGCGAGCAACGTATCAGGCTGAATAACGAGAGCATGAATCCAAAATCAGAAAAGATGCTGTCTATCAACAAGGCGGTCCCGGTCAAGGGATTTCAGAAAGCCATGCATGTATAAAAGCGAATCATCATAGGAAACTCAAAGAGAGGAAGGCAAGAAAGGGTATGAGGGGGGAAGACAGTCAGGGTAATACGTACTTCCATCTCCTCCTTGGCAATCCGGCAAGCTTCTCCGAAGCCAACAACCAGCGGAGGCGCCAAGGTACCACTCCTCAGGCCTCGTTCCTGTCCACCTCCGCTGATGATCGGGTCCAACCTGACCCTAGGGCGCCTCCTGACATAGCACGCACCAATGCCCTTGGGGCCGTAGATCTTGTGCGAGGAGATGGACATCAAATCGATGTTCATCTCGTTGACGTCCATCGGAATCTTGCCCACGGCCTGGGCGGCGTCTGTGTGGAAAAATATTTTCTTCTCCCGGCACATCTTGCCGATTTCTGCCATCGGTTGGATGACGCCGATCTCGTTGTTGACAGCCATGATGCTGACCAGGGCGGTGTCAGGTCGGATGGCGGCCTCGAGCTCTTTCAAGTCGATCAGACCGTTCTGCTGGACAGGAAGATAGGTAACCTCAAACCCTTCGTCCTGCAGATGCCGGCAGCTATCAAGGACGCACTTGTGCTCCGTCTGGCTGGTGATGATGTGCTTCTTCTTTCCGGACCGACCGAAAAACCTTGCCACGCCCTTGATGCTCATGTTATTGCTCTCAGTCGCACCGCTGGTGAAGATGATTTCCTTCGGGTCGGCGCCAATAAGGTTGGCAATGTGGGTTCGGGCATCTTCAACACCTTTCTCGCTCTCCCAGCCGTACGCATGCGTCCTCGAATGGGGGTTGCCGTAGACGCCAACAAGATATGGCAGCATGGCATCGAGGACTCGGGGGTCTACCGGCGTAGTGGCCTGCATATCCAGGTAGATGGGCCGCTGGCCCTCGTCCATCAGTGCTGCCGACTGAAGGACCTCTAAAAGCATGTTAGAGTTTGCGACCGGATAGGATATTCGAGCCTTGCAAGAGAAGCTTACCGGCCATCGGGCTGACGGCGACATTTGAGCCTTCTTGCCCGCTGAGGGCAAGACCAGCCTTCTCCAGTTCCTTCTTATCCAACCTGATAGCGGTCTCGATCCGTGGCTCGGATACCTGAGCGCTGTCCCTCTTGGTCTCTGTCACGTAAGTCCGCCGCGATGTCCTTTGGATCGGAGCTGTGGCCACGCGAGACAGAGCTTGAACACCGCGCCGCGATGTTGTAGCAGACAGCGTCGATGCCGATGCGAGGCGGGACGCCTGTCTGAGGACCGAAGGTGCGATGTTCGCCATTTCGAATGTCAGGAAGATTGACGGTCGGAAAAGGTGGATTGGAAATCGCCTTCGAGCGGGAAAATAGCTTGAGTGCGCCCTTGGGGAAAAATATTAGCTTCCAGAGCTCGGAGAGTAGTCGGCGATAAGAGGGGCAGACTTCCACTTCCGATTGGCCACTGAGATCTGATCTGGGGCTCTCGCTACGTCCCCAATTTTTTTTCGTTCCTTTGTCAGCCAGCCCTCCTGCTATTCACGTTCTCTTCTCCTCGGCCCGTCAATTTTGCCTGCCTCCGCGCAAGCAGAGGATCCACTTTTCTGTTCCAGCCCTGGCCACTGACCAGAGTGACGCAGTGGTGCCCCAGTGACGTTTTCGACTGGGAAGTGCCGGAAAGCTCGCTTCTTGGAAGGGGTCCCCAAAAGAGGGAGGGGACCTTACCACATGCTTTCTTCTTTTCGTACGAGTTATGACCTCAGCAGACTACAGCACCTTAGAGATTCGCCAGTTTCGGGCTCACGATAGCTCTGTCAATATTAATTCAATTTTGGGCCTGCTACACATTCTCGGAAGAGCTTTGTCTTCTGCAGCTCAAGCATAGCTTTGTCTCTTGATTCCTGGTCACTTATTCTTTGTCCCTTGGCCACTACTTTCTCCGCTTCTAGGCGACACTATTTCGGATCTTGCTTCGTGAGAGGTTGCGCCACACATAAAAGCTTAGTCCCCGTCGCTGACCCCGGAAGGAGCTGACGCCAGACTCGGCACTGCCACCAGACCTGTGTCGTCACCCACGAAGGAGACCGGAACATCCTAAAGCACCAATTTTCTTACACGATCAGCCAGCGCCTATTTTCCGGGCTCTCTATTCCCAAACATCATCAATCATTTTGGTATCCGCCGGTGGTCGTCGT
>FTLB01010881.1_pt1 | contig 15522 bp, 6 predicted proteins | sample 1658291 | NCBI WGS metagenome assembly FTLB01 (sample SAMEA3914812, study PRJEB12502) | metagenome | biome: forest; material: soil | place: Canada | collected 2011-07-07 | depth 0.1 m
AACTTGCAGCGCTCGCGGATGCCGGCGCCGTATTTGTAGAATAGAAAGGGGAAGGGAACGCAGGCAAGCGCCAAGAAGGCCGGGACAGAGGAGGCCCAGTGGATACCCAAATTTTTGTACATGTACGTCGTAAACAACGGGAATGCAGCACCGAAGCAAGAGCGGAGAACCGAGTTGGCAGCCAGAACGGAGGCGGCGAAGATGGTATACGAGTCGATGAGATAGTTCAGAATGCTCAGGAAGACAAGCACCATACCGAAACCGAAGGGCACGGCAGCCGCGATGCTCGCCATGAAGTGGATCGACGGAGAATTCGTCCACGCGAACCAGAAGAGTCCGATGGGCAGCGCGATGGCTCCGACCATGGCGCCGATGAGGCGGGTCTCGGGCGGTGCGAAGCCCCCGTGCTCGAGCTGGACACGGATGTAGTGCTTGTTCCCCGGGATCGTGAAGGCGATGGCAAAGAGCATACCGACCATGATGCCCAGGAACGCAAGGCCGCCGATCCCTTGGTTCCATCCACGTTCTTGCTGGAAGACGATGGGGAAGGCGGCGAAGAGCATGTACAAGGTACCATATACAATGGCCATGAAGATACTCAGCAGAAACACGATGGGCTCGCGGAAGAGGAGGATCCACGGCCTCGACAAGGCCATCGAGAGAGATTCGCCCAGCGTGGTCTTGCCGCTGTCGTGGTCCAGCTTGCTAAGGTAATGCTTGCCGGTCCTCTTGGAGAGTTCCCGGGCCCGGCTGCGAAGGAGGACGGGGGCGTACGTCTCCGGGACCAAGAGGCTTCCCAGGATCCACAGCGCGCCGGAGAAAATGGCCAGGAAGCCCATCACCCAGCGCCAGCCTTCCTTGAGGCCGAGGAAGCCGCCAATGACGGGCCCCAGAACGGGACCCAAGAACGGGGCGGCGGCGAAGATGGCCATGGCCAGTCCGCGCTGCGAGGCGGGGAACATATCGGCGATGACACCGCCGGCATTCGTGAGAGGAGACGAGCCGAAGGCGCCGGCGAAGAAGCGGAGAATGATCAGAGTCCATGCGTTCTGCGCACCGGCACACCCAGCGTTGAAAGCCGTCAGGGCGCCGTACGTGCCGATGAAGAGCACCTGGCGGCCAAACAACTCGCTCAGGGGGGCCCATAGCAACGGGCCGACGGCAAAGCCGGCCACGAAGAGAGACACGCCCAGCGTGGCGACTTCCTGGCTGATATGGAACTCCATGATGATGTCTTTTATGCCGCCCGTGTACGCCGAGGAGACAAGGGCTACGGCCAAAGTGGCCAATGCGACGACGAGGGTTACAAACCATTTCTGGACCATGCCCCAGGTCATGGGGTTCCTAGGGTCGTTCGGGATCCATTGGATCAGGAAAGGGTCGTCTTCGGTTCCGGATCCTGGGTACTTGAAGTTTTCAACCTCTGGTGTGATGCCGGCTTGGTCGAACACCAGTCGCCAGTACGGAATCTTGGTAGGCCCCGTGGGCTCTATCGGGTCGCGTTGGTCGTCGGCGGTGGGTAACCCCATGGTGGGAAACGAGGTACCAAGTTCTTGCTCAAGTTTCTTGCTGGTGGATCGTCAGGCGAGACTCTCGGGAGACGTTTGGCTGGTCGCGAGGAGTTGGAGAAGGGAAGACGACCGCTTCTGAGACAAGAACATACAGAGTATTCAAGGGAGAGCACGGGCATCCAAGGAGCACCAGAGTCTGGGGTCCGTCGGGTTTTGAGTAGAATCTATTCTAAAAAGAACAAGAGTACTCTAGTCACTTGACAAAGCTTTACTAAAACCCGGATCCTCGGTATCATGTTCTGCGCCGATGCTGTCAAATTGGGTCGCGGGAGCCGTCGCCAAGTGCGTTATGGGTCCTTCGGTCGCTCTCTCGGGTCGAATCAGAAGAGGTAAATTCTCTGTAAGTGGAGTGGGGCAGGGGGCAACGGTGTCGTCATCTGTCAAGTGCCGTATTTATGCAAAGAACAAACATGCTAATGATGGATGGAAACAATCCGATGCCAAGAGTACGAGAGTACATACCTAGGTAAACAAGATCTTGCCACTGGCAGGCTTAGTAAACAAGACACCACGTTTCCTCCCGTGGCTCCAGTTATGATAATGGTGTTCCATAACGTTGTATCGATACTGGCCTGACTGGTCTCACCGCAGCCATCTACATACCTGAGGTAACTATGGACGGATGTACATTTCTCAAAAACTGTTAGAATACACCACTGAGAGTTCTTTTTGCCACGAACCTCGCCCTCAATGAGAAGAAGTTCTTGTTTACATTTTCTTTCCCCTTCTCTCAGCTTGCAGTTGTATAGCGCGTGGGGGCCATACGCTCTGTACGCCGTCAAATTATGCAGAGACCGGAAGGTCAGACGCCCGTGCTGCCCGGTTTTTTTTTTTTTTCGAGAACCTGTCAGCTCCGTGGCGCCGAGCCCACTTGTTCCGTGGAAGACTGACTCAGGACCGGAGTTGATATCTGCGCTAAGCCCACTGGAGTCGGATGTTAGGGTCTCGAGTTCAAGACTTGCCGAGGTAAGTGGAACACCTCTCATCCCTGTCTCGCGGCCAGCCTTATTTTCTTAACCAGCTGTTTTGGTTCCCTCGTTCCCTTGCCTCGCGGGCCGCTTGAGGCTCTGAAGAGTTTTGGGTAAGGCTCTATCTAGCCCTGCAAGACCTGGTTGCCCTTATCCCTACGGTTCCACCATAGCACGCGTTGAGCCACTAGTTACAACACCGGCGCAAGTGTGGCGGCTGATACCGAGCCCTCAGCCAGCAGTATCTCTCAATTTTTTTTTTTTTTATTTTTTTTTTTACTTTCATATTTTCCAAATACTTTTCCTTCAGGACCCTCGTTGGCGTACCAAGGTTGAAGAAGGTTAGCGTGAACCAGTGCCTCGGCTCCAAGCACCGAGGCTAAACCTATTTACCTGCTCTATCTGGTTGTGTCAATGAGCAAGACAGTTATCGTTCGTCGCCTGATCCAATCCAGAATTAGTATCAGAATCACCCGTTTCCGTCGGGAGAAGTGCCGCTGACATATGACCATCGGCCGATGCTCGATCAGAGCCTCATCACTCTAAGGCAAGTCTTCGTAGCCGCACGTCAGCAAATAAACGCCAAGAGCGATTTATGGTCAACGCCACCGTTGAAAAGAACACGTGCTATGCAAATAAGCTTGGAGCCGGCTTTTTTTATCGGTATACTGTATATAAGCAATCACAAGGTACGCCGATCAGGGCCGCGGCAGGGGACGATCTGATAGCCGCGCACCAAGTCTAGCCCATGCAAGTCTTATCAGCCCTCACCGAGCCGCCGGGATGTTCCACGGAAAGCAAATGAAATCCAGCGGCGACTCAACGCAGAATTGATTACGAGTACATGACCTCGAGCACAGGCTAGTAGGCGGGCGATGGTGGACGCTCGTACCCATCGCGGCGATTAAAGCGTCCTACCTACTCCTCCGAGAGGATGATAAGGCCAGGAGCAGGTCCACACTTTCCTTGAGGACCGCAGCACCCTAGGATATGGGATTGGGCAGAAAGGGATAATCCCGATCTCCGATCCTCCTACTCCCTAAGTCTTGGGAGCCCATATCCTTCACTGTTCCTTCATACTCGGCTCAAGAGTTCCAAAGTGCTTCCAGAGTGTTCCTTCTCTGTAAATCAGCGCCAAAAGAGACTTACAAATATTGATCCTTCTTTCCGCTTACTCCTTGTTGCCAGTTTTGGGGCTCGCTCGTTACAAAAGCGGTCTTCGATCGTTGCATGGACTAGGCGGCGTAGGTACAGTCGTCATGCTTTCCGGATATGTACGGTGCAAGAACAGCAGTCCAAATCAGCATTTTCGTCAGGCAGAAGCTCGCTCGGTGTTGGGCACCAATCGACAGAGACGGGAACGAACGCATCGCGGTAAATGTCTAGATCACGATCCTTCAAGATGTCCGGGAGGCTCGACCCAAATCTCGGCTGCGGATGCGGACCGTTGGCAACCAGGCACTCGTCCCCTGCCATTGGTTTCACCTGGAGGTCTCTTTTGACAGGACTTCCGCTGCTGGTAGGAATGCAAGCTACGAGTGGCCAGGAATATGCTCTAGGTTTGAGAAACCCAGGTCCAGTGATTCCCAAAGTACAATGAGAAAGCATGAGACTTCAAGGCCAGTACAGACTGGCATGCAGGTCGGACTTCGAGAGCCGCAAGCGCGTAGACTGAAGTGAAATCGATAATGGGACCAAAGCCGAGGCAATCGGCCGCCGGAACAATTTCTATCTGCGCATGTGTGTTGTTGTAGGCTCCATGATTACACTACTTCCGCAGGTCAACTACTCTCGAATTCAAGTTGCAACTATTTCGTGATTTACCACCTTTGTTATCGTATTTCCTTCGACCGCATATCAGTCTTCGCTCTACAATTAGAGTGCCAATAGTGAAAGGCGAATTCTGGAGTCAAGTTCTCGGCATATATTCTATGCCATTCTCCCTTTCTATACCGAGCTGAGTGAGTTGTTGTTTTTGATGTATGTTCCTGGTGGAAGCTTTCAGGTAACTTCGCGCAATACATGTAGGTCCGAGGTGTGAGTCGCTAATTGGCTAGCCTCTTGATGGCAGCCACGGAACGGAGATTAGAAACCCATTTGAAAATGGTGTGCCGTGAAAGGTCCTGGCTCGGTGTGGATTTTGACCCATCAAAGATTTGCTGTCCATCCTGGGGCAGAGAGGCTGAGTCTCAATCCAAGAACGGGCGGAAGGGTCTGTACTTTTGAGACCGTGGCCAGCTGAAAACTTGGGGATGTATTCATTATAGTCAATAGTTCCTTTATAAGCATTATGATTCCCAGGAACATTTTCCCAGGAGCTGAGATGAAGGTGGCCATGGAATGAAAGTCCAGAAATGCCCACAATACAAACCGTTTCAGGAGCCAGAAATACTTCGTACTGGGAAAATTCTGAGATGGTTAAGTGCTCTTCGTATCTGACTTACCAACCATATATCTGTCTTATTATTTCAGAGAAACTTATTAGCAAGCCCTAGCTTAATATATAAGTTTTTGGGGCCACTCCTGCCACCACCAGGCCGCGGAGACATTGCATAGCAGTATGCGTCATATAGGCCCGTGTTATTGCTAAATGGCCCTGAAAAGATGAGTGGACAGTCTTAACTTCCGCAAACCTGGGCTCATTCACGCCGCGTACGAAACAGGCCAGAGAAGAGCACCACGTCAGGTTTGTTCGAGTCAAATCCGGTTGACATTTCCCCAATGTCTTGCATTGCTTCTGAAGAGTACGAATGGTTTGCTTGATACTTTGAGCAAACCACGCACGGGAATTGGGTAAGTAGAGTGCTATACATAGCCCACCGTCTTGTTCACTGGCTAAAGCAGCACGTCGGTTGCACAGAGGAAGCAACCCGTGACACCGGAGCCTTTCTATTGACTAAACTTATTTGAATTTCTATGAGGTTTCTACTAAAAGGCCGTGACATCACCGGCTAGCTAGGTAGGAGGGGGTTTATCGTGCCAGTGCCTGGTTCATTCTCGAGCCCTCTTATATATGAACTCACTTAATGGTTCCAGTTCTTCTCTCGTTATTGAAAAAGCTTTTTATCTCTTTGATATCGTAGTGTACATACGTACTACTGAAGACTGAAGAAGGCAGGGTTTTGGAGGCGAAGTCTTCCTTTTGGTCTAACCTAGCAGTAGTGTTTTGTTGCGCGACAAGTCAGAGTATATCCAAATTTTCGACAATCGAATCGCCCAGGCCCCGAGCCGGCGCTTGACCTGCGAAGGCGGTCCGTAGTAATACCGTCTCGTCCATACTGCGTACTAGGTACAGCCTCTTTGGTTCCTGGCGGCCTTCCCTCGAAACTCTGGGGCGGCTACCCCAAGACGTGATTCAACCAGTTTCGCGCCGGGTCGAATGTGCTTCTTATGGCAGTAATTTGACACAGCTCGTGCTCTTCATCATTGCCAACACTACCTGTGCCCCAGTATACTTTGGAAGACCTCCCTAATCCCAAAGCGGTGGGTACCATAACCGGTCAAAATACATAGAAAGATATTGCCAGAAAGAACAGAAATGGAAATGAAGTCTGGCCGCTCCGCCCTTGTCGAGCACTCTCGGTCTCCCTGAAGGCCGAGGAAAGGAGGGTCTTTAACCCGTAAGTATGTGCGAGTCCCTATTGTGGCATAGGCCGGACTGCAGCCAAGGCTTACAAAGTGGACGTGTGAAGACGAGGTCGGAGGCGGACGCGTTTCAGCCCCTCCCGCGTTGCACCGCCATTCCGACTCTCGGTCAATGAACAATCTTTCGATAAGCCATTGGAGTTTACACAGAAAGATTGTTCGTGACCTTGAGATTCTTATTAGGAGATCGCAAGACTCCAGCTTACTTGTGCCGGTAGTCGCTGCCGGCCTATTTCCAAATAATATGGAATTGGGGTAGTAATACTGGCACGGCTGGGTAGGTATATAGCCATTTTTTTTACAAAGCCAATGACGTATACTGGATAGTATCCTTTGGCATGCTAAACTTTACTTTCCGTTCGCTGTGAAAGAGAAAGTCAGTTGTTGTTCACGATTATTAATCATTTTTCCAGTCCCCAGTGTAGTGCTATAACTTACAACAGGCGTTCAAAGTAATGACAGGTTCGTGATGAATAATCCATAAATGAGTACTCAAAGGGCGTGGGAAGACCTCGGTTGATCGTTGTATATATTGAAAGGAACGCCGGATGTTGAGGAGTTTCAGAGTACATTGACAATTCAGAGGACAGCCTGGCGCTATTTGCTGAAGCAACGGGGTCACCAACGCAACGCTACACACGGATTAGAATAGCACCCAGGAGGAAGTACTGAAGGACTTGACCATGGCACGTCGTCTCATTGCTGTTGTCGGGGGCACAGGCGCCCAAGGAATCCCGATTGTGCGGGACCTCTTGCAGTCGGGCCAGTACGCTGTCCGGGCTCTGACGCGGGACTCGTCCAACGCGCGGTTCCGGGAGCTCCAATCCTATGGCCCGGTCGAGCCGGTCATCGGGACTTTTGCCTCCGAAGCCGACCTGCGAGCGACCCTCCGCGGCGCCTGGGGCGCCTTTGTGAACATTGACGGGTTCAACAGCGGAGAGAAGACGGAGATGTTCTGGGCCATGCGCTCGTACGAGCTCGCGCTGGAGGAGGGCGTGCAGAGGTTCGTGTACGGCAACCTCGACTACGGCTACAAGAAGAGCGGATACCGCCCCGAGTTCCGGTGCGGGCACTACGACGGAAAGGGGCGGATCGCCGAGTGGATTCTGTCGCAGAACCAGGCCAACTCGGACCGCATGAAGGCGACCGTCTTCACGTCCGGCCCTTACATGGAGATGGCCTTCTACTCGCGGGCCGCCATGAGCCCCTCCATCGTAGACGGCGTCGTCACGTGGCGGCTGCCGCTCGACGACGGAGCCGTGCCGCACTATGCCCTCGAGGACGGCGGCCACTATGTCAAGTGGATCTTCGACAACCCCGACCGCGCCAACGGGATCGACCTCGAGGTGGCCATCGACCACATCGACTACAAGAGCGTCGCGGCCGCGTTCCAGAAGGTCACCGGCCACCCGGCCCAGTTCGTCAACTGCACGCTGGACCAGTATTTCGTGGGCTACGGCCCGCGAGCGGATGGGCCGGCGGGCTACAACGCTGATCCGAACGACCCGGCGACCTTGACTTTCCGAGAGAACTTCTCTGGCTTCTGGCGGATGTGGCAGAATTCGGCGGGCAACAAAGGGGTGATTAAGCGGGATTACAAGCTGCTGGACGAGATCCATCCAAGTAGGATCAAGTCTGTGGAGGAGTGGTTTGAGCGAGAGGAGAAGAAGGGCCAGGAGCAGGGATTGGGAAGTCTGTGGGATCGGATCCAGCCGAACAAGCAAAGACCGATTCTGAAACTTGCCGAAGATAAAGGAAAAGGACGTCTCTAGAGAGCTTCTAAGCCTGGCCGACGGCTGTCCCAAGCGAAGCCGAGAGCGAGGCTTGATTCTTAGCCAATAGGCGTATATATGTCCCTGCTTACGTTTATGTAGCAGGGCTGAACCTTGCCACCGCTACTGTCTAGACCAATGGACTACTGTGCTTGAGACCGTAGGGAGGGACATGATCATGGCGCCTAAGCTTACTTTTGTCAAAGGCTAGGGAGGTGGGTGCGTTTGCGTCAAGGAGAGGCTGATTTAAGGCACCTTTGGCAGCTGGACTAAGGGGGAAGTGTCGGGAAGAAAGTAAATACTAATTATTGACTTAATATTAAGTGAGGTAGTTCCACGGTGAAAAGTCTATAATGTCATGCCACTAGTGACCGATAGGAAATGGGTATTTGTTAAAGACACGATTGCTTCCTTTTTAAAGGGTGTAACCCGTCACCGCCGTCTAATGTGTACCGAGCACGCTTCCAAAATGCTATGCAGTCCCCTGGTCGACACCACCTCGAGCTGCTTCTTCATTCCCGGGGAGAGAGAGACCAAAGGGGGCTTCGCCATCCCGTCGCTAGTCCGTTTCCGAATTGCCAGCATCATCCGGCTGTGTTCTTCAGACGGAGTCCTCGCCGCTGGGCTCTAACTTCTCTTGCTTCAACTCACGCTCGGCGGCGTTGACCCACTGCTCCTGGTCCTGCTGGGCGACCAGGTCGGGGTCGTTGTCGTCGCCGGTGCCGAACACCTCGGACTCGCGGTTGACGCCGGAGTAGTCGCCGGGAGCGGACGCACCGTTGGGCACGTGGAAGCGACGGTCGAAGCGGGCGATGACGTAGGTGTAGACGACGATCAGCTCGATGACGAAGTTGAAGCAGTAGTAGCAGGGCTTGGAGTGGTACCAGGCGGGGTCGCTGATAGGGCGCGGGGCGAAGTTGACGCCGACTCGGAACCCGGCGCCGAGCGCCAGGAGGGTGGAAGTGAAGAGGAGGAGACGGATCTTGGTGCGGAAGCGGCCGGAGCCGAACTTCTCGATGCGCGTCTTGCGGGGGAACAAGGCGGCCAGGATCACGATGGGGATGGGAAGGAAGGCGAGCAGGGCGAGGTAGACGCCCGCGAAGAGCTGGACCTTGCGTTCCTTGTCGTGGATGCCGGCGTCGAGGGTGAAGAAGGAGTGGACGGTCACGGTGACCACCATGATCAGGAGGCCGATGACGCTGAAGAGCAGGAAGCGGAAGCCCATCGTCACGTGCTTGTGCCAGCCGAAGCTCGGGTGGTACGCACGGACGATGCGCTGGGCGAAGATCAGGTTGACGATGAACAGCAGCAGCACGCCGGCCGCGGTGAAGACGCTCGCGGCGATCAGAACGCTGACGTTGGTGGGACGGCTCGCCCAGACGATGCGCATCGTCAAGGCGGCGATACGCGCCATGGAGAAGCCGAAGAGGAGGCCCGAGAAGACAAACTTGTGCTCGCGTCGCCTGTTGATCTGGAATATCGTCATGTTCACGACGGCCGAGGCCACGAACAGGAGCAGGAGGACCGCGCATATTGGATCATCGGGAAGCGGTGTTGGTAAAAGCCCTAGCTGGGCGGTTGGGAGGGCGTAGGGTGGCCCCTGGGGCTTTTATCCCAAGGTCATTAGCACATCAAAGCCTATGCGGGATCTCCAAGATAGGAGGGGAGTTCTGTCGGGCATGTTGTTACTTACTGCTACTGGTGGCGCTGACATACTTTGTTGTCTACCGCGCGGACTTGGCTGGGAGGTTTGATAGGTGATCGATCGTTCGACGGCGCAAGGTAATAAGGTGGTTAGATATGATAGGTAATCTGGTAAGGTACCTGAACCAGGCTGTGGCTGTCGAATGTGGGTCTTCGTCGCGGAGTTATCGATCTCTTGGCGATAGTAAGGGGTTGCGCCCAATCTGGAAAAATAAAATAAGACACCTTGGGTCTCATAGATTAGGGGACAAGGCACTTGGCGATGGACGGATGGGACCGAGACGAATTCTGGACGGACGCGGATTGAAGTTTATTATATTTAATCTTGATCTATTGTTGGGCTTAGGATCGTCCCATCATGCGACGGCGCTTTTTGCTTAGGGCGAACGCTCCGTCGCTGGGTACTTTGGTACTGTAGCCTTGCTCCCTTGGAGTGGTTAGCCAAATTACTGTAGCTACGCTCGCTTGGCTCGCTACCACATGGGCATTGAGATGCCCGCACCAAGAGAATCTGCTAACCCCTCGCTGGTCCTGTCGGGCGGCCGGTGACGCACTAACCACCGAAATCTATGATGACAACTGACGCTTTCGATCCAGGAACCGCAAGCCAGAGGGGGTAAGTAGCCAATGGACCAATGACATCGCCGTATAGACTCTGAAGAGTCGGAGCCAAACAATACCTGGAACCCGGGACTAGAAACCGACTAACCGTGGTTGGCACTAGTCCTGGACCGAATCGGCGGTTCGACGTAACGCGAAGCGCCGATGCTCCGATGGGGCGGAAACGCGACATGTCGCGCGCGCAGGCCATTTCCTACAGCTTCACTGCACTGCTGAACCGACCGCGTGGGTTCGAGCCCACCACGGTGCAGTCCACCCACAGAGTCCAGATCTTTGAACTAGAAGACTAAGAGCTAAAGCTGCATGGTCCGTAGGGCAGCCAGGGTCTTGGCTCTCCGTAGTTCTTCGGTAGCCCAGGCACAGCTGCACCGGCCGCCGGGGTGCTTCGGAGAGTATACCATGGCGGCGGCGCCACGGGACACGCTTGATAGGAGCTCAACCGCGTGCGAGACCGTTTGTTCACGGCGAGAACGTGCGCCGTGTGTGGCTGCGGTTCTCTGGAGTGCGAATGTGGCCGGTCGATTATTTTGATCACGCTTCGACTTGTGATGATTTTGTTTCCATATCTACTGGGACGTTTACTTTAACATATCAACATATATATTTTTCTCTTCCTTTTTTCCACCCCGATTTTTATTTTCTCCTGGGAAAATAGCACCGACAAATCGTCCAGACGGTACTGGCAGAGACGGTATTTCGCAAGTTCGCGACTAGATCGGTGTTTTTCATTGCGACGCACCAGGCCAAATGCAGGATTGAATGGGCACTTGGATCGGGCGCCCCCCTTCTTCCCCCCCGCAAATGACTAATTGAGCCCGGTGCTGGTCCCCCTCCCTGCGTTTTGGACGGGCCTCGTTAGGGCAACAGAATGCGCAGAAAATTCTTGAACAGAACCAGCTACCTGTACATCACATGCAGCGGACATGGGGCAAATGTAAACACCGAGCTGCGCCGGGAGTTAAATCTCGCCAACCCTCCGCATGGCCATCACTCGTGTTATATCGTTCCTCGCTAACGCCGAGTCTTCGCGATGTAATCATGAACAACACCGGCCCGGCGATTCCATTCTTTATAAGCTTTTTTTTTTGCCAAGTTTCCTCCTGCGGAGGCCGAGCTTATGATGCCGGTTGTGTTTCTGACACTGTACTTGCTCCGAGGAAGCGGACGACTCTGCTTGACCAAGCCTGTTTCAGTGACCTGGTTGCCTGGGTTGGTCATCGACAGAACATAGAGTCTGGACATGACGGTACATTACACAGCAGCAAACACCTATTCTAGCAGAGGTTTCGGGGCCTTATCTAGTGCTCCCAGCTCTGAGCAGTCGACCCTGGCATGCGCCCAACGGTATTGGTCATGATTGGATGCTGTGGCGCTCACGTGCTCCGAAACCAGGTATCCAAGATCCATGATCCGGCACTGCTTGTGGCGCTTATATCCGATAGCTCCTGTCTCCCCGTACCCAAATGAATCCGATCCTTATCGTTAGATAATTGAAGCTTTTGAACCCCCGCCAGGCACTTCGCGTGTTCGAGACCGACCCCAAGCAGTGTTATGGCTCCATGGCCCGCTTGGCAGCAGGACCAATGTTTGACGATAGCAATGCTCACCGAGACTTTGGTCGGCTTTCCAACAAGTTGCGTCGTACAAGCATCCTCAACGGCCCGACATAGATGGATGACTGGACGACTCGGTGGGTTGTCATCATACCGTGATTTCCAATAATGTATCCATACCGTCGCAGGCTGCGATTCCGCGGTGCCTAATCCCCTTCTCTGGACGGTGCCGAGCCTTTTTTTTTTAGTCACTGTTTGACCGATGCCAGTGAGTGACTGCTCAGACAACATACTTCGTATTGATACCTGTTCCATCGGCGTGGGAATTACGTTAATAAATATTAACTGTCCAAATGAGGAAGCTACCCCGGCCATACGAATCGTCCTCAGAGCCACGTGACAAGTGTAGAGACGATATCTAGCCTAGCACCCCAATCCCATGGTCATGTAAAGGCCCTCAGCCATGGCGCTCGTAGGTTCTCCATCACGCAAGGCGCGTGAAAACGCATGGGACAGACGCCGACGTAGTTATCAGAAAAGCAGTCAAGGAGAGACATGATACATTCAGCATGTAACTCTTTACCTAGGTTTATTGTGTATTATTCCAATCGACCCCCGCTCGCTCTGCCAATCTGTAGGATTAGCCGATTGGACTGCAACTGATTGCGCTCCCCTGACTCTTTCCTAGATCAAATCCTCGTGAAGACAAGACTTGGAAAGCTTCTTTGGAATCCGTCAAAAAAGCCCCACCAAGTTCGTGATAGAAAAGTCAAGAAACCATTAAAAGAGGGTGTAAAAAGAAGAAGAAGAATTCAAGAGCAGTCAAACTTTTTTGCTTAATAAATCCTGGCCCCAGTATCCCTCTCGTTCGTTCAGTTTCTAGCCAGTAGGGGTATATTCCCGTGCCGCGTGGCAAAATCCACGAGTGTAATAATCCGTTCATTCATCCCGTTTCCCAGCTTCGGTGCGTTCATCATAACATAAATCAGCTTAAAAAATACATGTTGGAGAGTCTTCGGAGAGAAGAGAGCCAAGAAAAAAGTAGTATAAGAGACCCGGGGAGAAAGAGAGGGAGAGAGAGAAATAAAGAAATCCACGACGACGAGGCGGCGCTGGCATGCTCACTAGCGCGCCCGAGGCTCGCTGTCGAGGATGTGCAGCTCTTGTGCCTTGGCATCGGTAGTACCACACCCGCAACTGGGTGCCATAGCGTGGAGCTCAACCTCTTTTTTTCTCGTCCAGCGCATCTGAGGACTGAAAGGAGCTTGGTTTTACATCGGCAGCTGGTGCCGAGTCTAAGGTAGCAGGCTCGTCCTGCTTCGGACCAAAGTTAGTCACCATGTCTGCGAGAGAGCTGTGGTGGGGGAGGATGGATCGGGATGACCTGCAGACCTGAAGGGAAAGGTGGAAAAGTCTGTGGAGGACAGAAAGGACTCACAGTCAAGATAGTAGACCAGAAAGACGCATGGTCCGGTAGATTATTTCGAGCCGGAGGCTGTTCACTAGTTCCTCTAGCCGCTGTGTCGTTCGGGTAAAGTTTAGTTGCCTACCTACGTATTCTGGTGTGGAGTGGAAGAGACAGCGGACTTACGTAGATCGTCCAAGTTTATCTTGCTCTGTTTCGCAGGGGTATCTTTGTCTTCACTTAACGCGCGGCGCTTGCGTTGTTGGAGCGAACGGGCCGTCGCGAAGTGACGTCTCGATGCGAAGTTGATGCGCTCGGCCACATCGTCGAGGAACAACCGGTTATTGAGCACCGCGTTCGGCTGGTCGCATCCGCGGACAAGCACTCCGAACGACATGATCATCTGATCACGAGATCTTTCCGGGCCCAGCTCCGGGTGGTTTTCCGGCGTGCTGTGGGAGAGGGCACCGCTCATCGGGTTGATGCCGAAGTGTCCGCGATGCTGTGGGTGTTGGCACTCGAGATAATAGTAGCCATTCGGAAACTGGGTCGCGGCGTCCGGCTTGAACTCGTAGTAAAACACGGGATGCTTGCGAGGAGCCCTTCCACCTTGGAAGAACTCATCCCAGTCGACAGATCTCCCCGTTGGCGGCGACGCATCCCCGGGCAGGGACGTAGTGGTAGCCTCCGGGGGTCCGTCGTTCGGTCGGCGTTCCTCCGTGGGCAGCTCGTGCGTCGGTAGGAGACTCGGGTGGGTACTGTCGGGTCGTGACGAGGAGTCGGGCAGCCCGGGAATGGGAGCGGTCGATTGTCGCAGGGAACTTGCCAGGGGCGAGGAAGAGACCAGACTCGGAGAATGCGGTGGCTGGGCAGTAGCTAGCATCGCACCCCCTGCCTCTGTCACCAGCGTTGCGCGTGAGGCAACATTAGCCGAGATGGCGTTGGTAGTGTAAGCCAGATTCTCGCCAGCGAGAACTAACGGAGTGGAATGGTTGGCTAAACTCGTGGATTGCTGCGCTTGGGTCGGCGAGGTAGGGACGTAGCAAACGGTCGGTACCGTGGGGAACGCTGCCTCGGATCCAGATGTGACATCTGGATCGCTCTTATCTGGGCCCATCTCGGTGTCGACTCGAAGATTCTCTTGATCACCCGGCCAGGCCGGATCTTGGTGCAGAGTGGCAAGCTGTGCCGCCAATCTCGGTGACGAGGGCGGAGTGCCGAATGCACCGAGCATGCTCTGTCGTTGCCAGGGAGACTGTACGCAGGTAAAAAGAATTTCAGGGGTCGGTTCACGATAACAACAAAAGTGCCACGGTGCGTCAAGTAAAGTTCAACCGCATGCTTACAGTGTCTTGACCCGGATATTGAGCCAGCCTCGAAGCAGCCTGCCACCGAAAGAGCATCGTCGCAATGTCACGAATCACATCCAAAGCTTCGTTCACACTGTCCAGGATTTCCTGTCCGCGATCTCGATAGTCCTCTTCACCCTGGTGGTTATTCTCCATGGTAGATGTAGGAGGCAGGCCTTTGAAGAATAGCAAGTATGCAAGATTGCTGATCGGGCCTACTCTATGGGCAGGTTCGAGCAAGTGGCATAAGCGAGGGAATGGTAATATTACTCCGTCTAGTGGTGGTGAGAATGCGAGGAACTAGGTAGGGGGCTGCGAGTACATGCAACGAAGACAACGGCATGTAATATGGGGACTGTTGTGCAACAGAACACAACTGCTGTTGAGATCCGACACCCTTGTTTTGTCGAAATACAGTGATGGTGCGTGCGTACATGGGTGGGCGAAAGAGGAAACGAAGGGAGCTGGATTTGGCGGTCAGCCATTACAAAGAGGAAAAAGTTATGGGAAGAGGACGCAGAGAATCATTTAAGTAGAGAGCTCGAACGGCACCAAGACATCTCACGTCCACAACCACTACCACTGACTCGAGTCCTCGACAGCCCGATGTCTTTCGGGGTCGTAGAATCTCGAATAACGCCGAGAAAACCGGAGACACGGGATGCAGCGAACACGGCACAGGAGGATGAGGGACCTAGACTTTGCATGGCTATTAGCTGCTCAGCTCAATCGACTAGAACATATCGGTCACCTTCCCTACGACGAGGCGGCAAAAAGAAATCTGGTCCTGTCCCGCATCCTCCACATCCAATGGAGGAAGACCCTTGAGGAGGTGAGCCCTTCCACCCCCCGGTCTGGTTCAGCTCAGTATTCACAGTGCAGCCCAGACTGTACCGCGTTTCATGTCTTCATCGAAAGGATCACCCACCCCCCC
>FTLB01014655.1_pt1 | contig 15509 bp, 4 predicted proteins | sample 1658291 | NCBI WGS metagenome assembly FTLB01 (sample SAMEA3914812, study PRJEB12502) | metagenome | biome: forest; material: soil | place: Canada | collected 2011-07-07 | depth 0.1 m
GAGTCGCTGATCCGCCAGCAGGCGGCGCCTCCGGATCCAGATTCCTGGGGGAGGGTGAGGGCGATCCTCTTCACAAGGGCACCGACGATGAAGGCACCCTTTCCGTTTCGGCTGCAGCCGGTGACACCGAGCTTCTTGGTGTCGATGCCCGACTCGGCGCCGACCTGCTCCAGAGCGTCGATGAGACGGTCTACGCCCCATGCCCAAGCGGTAAGGGCCCCGGCGCTGTGGCCGCTCCCGAACAGTGTGTAGAACTTGCCTTGGCCACGGGAGGTACTGGAGGCTTGCGACGCGAAATCGTCGTTGCCAAAGTTGATCGTCGCGACTGTAGCCGGGATCGGAAGAGACGAGCCGCCGATGGTAATGATAGCCGGGAAGGGCCCGTTGCCCGATGGCTTCTTGATGGAGGCGGAGAAGGTAATCGATTTGCCTCCCTGGGTCACGGAAACCGAGATACCTGTGCCGCTGAGGGTACCAGTAACTTTCTCTGGAGGTGGTGGGTAAGTTCCCAGCTCGTATTGCTGCATGATCTTGCTGATCTCCTCCGCGCGGCACTCCCACTGAGCTTTAGTCGTGACCTTCTCACCGGCGGCAGTGGTGAAGGGGTCGGGAAGCTTAGCATAATTGACCGCGGCGTAGTTGTCCTTGGTCGCGCAGGTGTCTTCGCGCTCGAAGATCTCGACCGCGGGGAGGGCCCAAGCCTGCCAGACAGCCCCGGCAAGCAGGAGGGTAGAAGCTAGGTGAACCATTTCAGGATATATGGATCTTGCTTGCTATTAGAATCACAGTGGTGCACAGCGTGGGAAGAAGGGCAGGGCAAGGGAGGGCACAAGCAGACAATGTTCGATTCCCCGCGCGCCAATGCCTACTCTTATATGGGTTACGGGGGCCATCGGGCAGCCCTATCCTCACAGACTACCAGTAGTTGGAGAGGGGATACCGCTTCGTTCCTGGAGACTACTTCAATTTTCCGGCAGTCTTCTCTTCCGGGGTAATTAACCCGGGGTCAAGGTGCGATTGTCGTCGCTCTGAGGAACCAATCGTCTCCTTTTGGACCGTCATCGAGTCATGATAAATGTGTCTGTCAGTTTGGGACCTAAAGAGCTACGGGCTGGAACATCCCACTCCGGATATCCGAAACTGTGTACTGGCAGTCCTTCTTCCTGTTCGCCGAGATGGCTTCTCAACGCTCCGAATGAAGAGGCTGACAGGGACTGGCTACATTGCGCAGGACCGGCAAACCAACGTAGGCGCCGGGCTACGGACTGCTTTGGAGGAACTTATTGTCACTCAGGATGGGCAGCTTCCAGATGCTACCAAAGAAATGATTTTGAAGAGAATTTGAGCGAAATTGCGGCAATATGGCTATTTGAAGCTGCATGAGGGTTGAGGACCATGTAAAGCCTGCGAGTAATATGCGGGGTGAAGCAAAGAAGTAGATTGCGCGTTCGAGAAAACGAGCCAAGTAGGTACCCAGGTTAATCCGTCGTAGAGTATCCCATCGGTCGGATGGAAGTCGGCCCGTGACAAGCCGCATCCCATTCAGACACGACAGAAACGGGCTGCATCAGATGTTGCAGCCCAAGAAACCCACCGCTCACTTGCAGAGTGGGTGAATGAACGCACCAGAACTCGTGGCTGGAGTATAACTCGGGTCCAGAAGCCATACACAGACAAAGATTTCACATGACGAGTTAAGAACAATTGTGCTCAGAGACAAGATCGATCATCCGTATCAGGGAGCACTTTATGCAAGCACGGAGGCGCTTCACTAATATATAGCCCAAACGGAATTACACATTCCGTTTTTGTAACGACACAACCTCTTTGGCAGAACACCAATGTGACTTCAAAGTTTAAGGAAAGGGGTGCGACAGAAACTGAGAGGTCTCTTGTATCCTTAGTAGCTTCGATCAGGTCTGTCACTTGCATCATGGAGAGATGGGCCTGATCCTAGCACCCCGACAATGACGGTCTCAACATTAACGACCATCGCCCTGGCTTCAGTGATCCTCACCAATGAGTAGATATTGTTAAACAACAGCCTTGTGCCCACTATTCTTTCTCGTTTTACCTAAGCTCCGGAGACCTATGACGGTTGGCCTCAACGAGGAACAGACGGAAGCTCGCGCTTGTGTTGCTTTCCACTGCCGGTACACCGTTTCCTCAAACGGCTGGACTCGCCACATATATCAGATATAGCCGCCAGTATAGGTCCTTACTACCGGCTCCCAAGCTTCATGTATATCGAGATTGGTATGCGGGGGATAACGCGTGGTCATGTACATGATCCACAGTCTCTGTTGCCAGCGGCACATTGACCGAGCTCGCTGCATGCACGTGTCCATGAAGCATTGTAATAGAGACTTTTACACCAATTTCTTTAGCAGACTTCCACACACAGGTTCAGCCTTCCGAAAGCTGGGGCTGCAGATACGGCAGTCGACGGATGAGCCGGCCGTTTCTCGCCTCTCGGCCGTGTGATATACGCCAGCGCCTCCCACATCTATCCCGAGGAACACATCCACCAGCCAACATCCCCCGATGGCGGTCATACTACCCGTTCTCTGGGTATTCCTGGCGTATGCTTGCGGAGATGTGCTCGCGCATGGTGGCCTGGCGAACTATACGGTCGGGGACACATGGTACAGAGGGTAGGTCAATTTGCGGCGTCTTTAACCCTTAGCTAATGATATCGAAAATGCGGTCCGTTTGAGACAGAAAGAGAGTGCATCGAGGCATGCGCTGACACATAGATGCAGCTATGACCCAGACAGGCCACCAGAGCAGCAACTTGGCCAACCGTGGATGATCCAGCGCCAATGGGCCAGCATCGAGCCCATCTTCACTGTTGACTCGAAGTACCTGGCGTGCAATCGTCCCGGTGTTCCACCTCCATCATACATTCCAATCAGGGCTGGTGAGAACATTACAGCCGTATACTGGTACTGGCTGCATCCGGTCGGTCCTATGTCCGTATGGCTGGCGTCCTGCGGAGACGACTGCATTCAAGCCGACCCGAACGAGGTGGAGTGGTTCAAAATCTGGGAGGCAGGGCTGCTTGAAGGACCAAACCTGGCCGAGGGCATTTGGTACCAGAAGCAGTTCCAGAAATGGGACAACTCGCCGGACCTATGGCCGGTGACCATCCCACCCTCGTTGAAGTCGGGCTTGTACATGATTCGACACGAGATCCTTAGCATACACGTCGAAAATAAGCCGCAGTTCTATCCCGAGTGCGCTCATCTTAATATCACAGGGGGGGAGGCCGCTTTCCCTCCCAAAGAGTATCTGAAGAAGTTCCCTGGGGCGTATGATCCGAATGGTGAGTTTGGTGAAGCAGTATTCACCTTTTGACACTGTTCCTGTTCCTAATGTGCAACAGACCCTTCCATTAACATCAACATCTACTCCCCTGAGAATAAAAACACAACAGTAAGAGAATGAGAATGACAATGACTATAGTGACTTGAAGCTAAATGTTGTTAGATATACGTAATACCAGGTGGTCCTATATGGAGTGGGTAAGTTGCGCTACCTGCTTTACGCTCGACGGCACATCGCCAGCTAACCACACCGATTCCCCAAAGACTATCTATTGTGGACAAATACTGCTTGGGATGCTAAAAGATCAACCGAAACTTGAGCCTCATGTTTATTAAGAGATGCTTAGATATGGTATATCAACTATGTAACATCTTTATGGCCACAACGCGCAGCTCGTCTCGCCGAAATTCTCCAAACAAGAGCTTCAGCCCTTGGGATCTCATTGCTCGCTGCCCGACGAGCTATCATATGTATCAGTGCCTTGAAGTTTACGAAGTGCATCCTCATTGCAGCTAATCGAGCCCTGCAGCCCCGGGGACGAGGGCCTTTGGGGCCTTTGGGACGACGGGAGGTGACGTCGCGTAGTGGTCGGATCGAGTCTCTCCTGGTCCTTCGTCGCAAGGCTGAGGCCCCCAGTTCTCCCGCCCCAGTGGCTTTGCTGTCTGGTCTCGCGCCGACGGCTCTTCTGCCGGACTCCCTGCCCGTTTCCCTCTCTTGACGCCGATGCATCCTCGCCCAGCCACTGCCCTGCACCTACAAGCTGTGCGAATCTGCCACGGCGAGCAACCAGCTCGTCGTATTCTCCCGTCTCGGCCACGGTCCCGCCCTGGACAACAACGATGCGATCCGCGATACGCATCATCTCCTTGCTGTGCGTGATCACCACCACCGCCATGCTGTTGTCCACGCTCGCCACCAAATCACTAATCACTCCTCGCACGGCCATGGCGCTCTCGGCGTCAAGCGCACTTGTTGGCTCGTCCATGACAAGAAGCTTTGGACGGCGGGCCAAGGCCCTGGCAATGCTGACGCGCTGTGCCTGGCCCCCGGACATCTGCAGACCGCCTTCGCCGACCAAGGTATCGTAGCCGTCGGGGAGAGAGGCGACGAAGTCATGAATGCCGGCCGCGCGGGCCGCTGCTTTGATGTCAGACAAGGATCGTCCGCCAGACTGCTCGTGGATACCGTAGATGATGTTTTCTCGGATGGTCGCGGGGAAGAGGAAGGGATGCTGGGGCACGTATGCCATGTGCGTCCTCAAGCTCGCAGTGTTGATCTCATCGGCGGGGACATGAGAGTATGACAAAGGGTGCTCCGACGAGTGGCGTAGAGCGCGGCGAGTGATAACAGCGAGACTGTTATCCCTCCCGCTGTCTTCTAGAGGGCTTGAAGGGCCACCTGAAGGAGGCTCGTACAGCCGTAATAGCAGTGCTGCAATTGTGCTTTTCCCGCACCCAGATGGCCCTACAATCGCTGTGCAAGTGTCCTCGTCGATCTGGAGGTTCACATTCCTCAGAACCTGTGTTCCTGCTCTGGTTGGGTATCCGAATCCGAGCGTGTTCATCCGCACTGGGACTGGACGCGTCACCCGCTCCGTGCCTCCGACTTCGTAGTTAGACGAAGGTACTAGGTTCGCGTAGTGAAGCATCTGGATCGCAGTTATTTTGGCCGCCGCGATCTGCGGGATATTGCCGATCATGCTGGTCGACGTTCCCAAGGAGAACATGAGCAGGTTCACCACCCTCAGCACGTCCGTCACGGAGACACGTCCATCCTTCATGATCTTGGAGGCATAGAAGAAGACGAGAGACGTGAGGAAGAAGGCAATGGACTGGTAGAGGCCGTAGAAGATGCCCGCACGGAACGCCCGCTGTAGTCCATATCGAAATGCCAAGTTGGCTGACGTGGAGTGTTTCGTCTTGGAAGATTCCTCGAGGGTAAAGGCGCGGATAACCCGGATGTTGGAGAAAGTTTCTGCGAAAATCGCGCTGGATTTGTCGGCCGCGGCGTCGCAGACCGTCTGCCACTTGTCGCTGACGATGGAATTGGCTCTAGCGGTCCCGATCGCAAACGGCAGGCCGGCCAGGGCGACCAGTGTCAAATCCCAGCGGATGGCCAACGCCCACACGAGGGACGTCGATATCATGAGTATAACCGTCAGAATTATAGGCACGAACATGCCGACCAGCTTGCGTGCCTCTTCGGCGTTCCTATCCAGGCACTCAGCGATGCCGCCAGGCGTGTGCACGTCTTCGTCAAACCACGGTTTTGGCTGGTCGAGTATTCGCTTGAAGGCTTCGGATCGCAGATTGTCGACCCATTTCTGTGCCGCCTTCTCCATGAGGAAGAAACTGAGAAAGGTCGAGCTGGCATCGATCACTGCGATGCCACCAAGCGCCGCGGCCCATCGGGAGCCCGCAGAGATACGATTATCCGGGAGCCAGAACGACTCGAGCAGGTTGGCGAACAAGAAGGAGAAGGCAGGGTTGCTACCTGCCACGATAAGACACATCAGCAGCCCCAAGATCGAACATATCCTCGCTCTCGCATCCAGCCTCGGCCACACAGTGCCGAGCACGACTGCCAGTGAAGGTATCTTGGGTTCTCCTTGCTTCGGCTTCTTCCTATCCTTGGCAGCGCGATGTAAGAAGAAATTTTCGAGAGATTCCATTGCCTCGTCACCGCTTCCGCTTGAGCTCTGCCGCCACTGCTTCCGGGAGACTGGTGACCTTACCTCCTTGGCAGAAAGTCCATGCAGCTCGACCATGTTGATAGTCGCTCGCTTGGTCTCTCTGATACTTCCGCGAGAGATGCCAAGGTTCGGCTTTTTCGAAGCGTATGCTTGCGAGCTCCCGTTGTTCGTCGCCTCTTTGGTCGTCCCAGCATCCCAGATCTGCTCCGTGCGAATTCTACTCGCCTGGATGGTTGAAGAGCCCAACGTCCTTCTACTCAGGAGACCTCCAGGACCTGATTGACGATAGCTACCTCTGGTGCCGAAAATGAGTTTCGAAACGCGATCGATCCTGCTGGTTGGTTCTTCGGACAGCAAATTCTGTTCGCTAATTTCGGATTTCTGGCTTGACGGTCTAGACAGCTCCTCGTTCTCATCAGCCACGGCAGCGGAGAGAAAATGTGCCAGCAAACCGCCGTCGGATTTGTCCAGGTCCTCCTTGTAGCCCTCCTGGACTATGCGGCCGTCATGCAGGACATAAACGAAATCTTTGGCGTCAATCTGCGAAACCTCATGGGTGATAACAATCGTCGTCTTGCCCTTCCTCCAAAACCGGATGGCCTCCATGATGAGCGCACGGCTGACTGGATCGAGTCCGCTGGTCACTTCGTCCAGGATAAGAACCGGAGGGTCTCTCAGACGGGCCCTGGCAATAGCTAGGCGTTGCTTCTGCCCGCCGCTCAGGCTTTGGCCCGCGGACCCAAGATGGGTATCCAAGCCTTGCGGGAGGCTCGTTATGGTAGACTGCAGAAGCGCCATGGTGCATGCTTCGTGCACATCTTGCTTGGAGACTTGGTTCGGGTTGTATGCGCCGAGCGCTACGTTGTGTAAGAAGGTCCCCTGAAACAGGACACTCGACTGCTGGACCAGTGTGATGTTTCTTCGAAGCCACTGCAGGTCCAAGCAGTCAATCGGGTGGCTGTCAAGGGAGATGGTCCCTGTCAACGGCTCGTAGAACCTCAATAGCAGGCTGGCGATGGTGCTCTTTCCGGAGCCGCTGGTGCCAACTAAGAAAACCATGTTCCCGGCAGGGAATTTCAGGCTCGATCGCTCCAGCGCCAACTTTCCCGTCGCGGTCGGATAGCCGAAGCTGACGTTCGTGAGTTGGATATCGCCTGCACATCCAGCAGGCCGGTAGGAACCGCCAATCTTAATGGTGCGTTTCCCGTCCTCGGCCTCGGACATGATGCTCTGCAATGCCTGACCCGCGGCCATCCCCTTGACCAGTATGAGCCACTGCGGGCCGAGCGCTTCGATTGACTGGAATGCCGTCATCACGGCGTAGAAAGTTGTGAGGGCGCTTCCGGCACTCAAATTTCCCTGGTTGACAAGTACCACGGCGAAGTAGAACCCGATTATGAAGAGTGAGATCATCCACAGCTTGATATAGCCCATCTGCAAGCAGTTGCACACAACTTGAAGAGAATAGTGTCGAGTAGCCTTCTGGAGAGCGTCTACGTACTGGAGATGCTCATGGCGGGCTGCATTGTAGACTTTGACGAGATCGATTCCGGTGACAGCGGCGATGGAGTACTTGGATGCCTCGGAGAGAGCTTGCTTCTGAGCTTCGATGGCAGGGCCTAGTTTGCTGCTGACCAAGGACAGGAAGGCGATGGACGGAACAGCCGTGGCCATCATGACGAGCGTCAATTTCCAGGAAAATATGAACGCGACTATGATACAGGCCAGGAAGACCATGATGTCGCAGACGAGAAACCCGAGGGTCTGGGAGGTCGCGGTCTGGAGTTCTCGTGCCTGGCTGTGAGCGAGTGTCCGTGTCAGTTCGTTCTACCCTTGATGCGAAGAGACAGCCTATTGATACTTACGTCTGGATCCCAACCATCAGACTCGCATTTCCATCTTCTCGGGAATCATACCACGTCATGGTCTTCTTCATCAGGGACGAGAATAGTTCCTCCCTCGCAGTCCTCGCCCCGAGCTCTCCTGACGTGATCCACAGACCCATGTCGAGGCCACTGAAAATCAGCATCCCTCCTCCCAGGGCGACGAGATACAAACACCAGCGAGAGATGTCAGAGAGAAATTCGTCCGCCCCAATGGTGGCCGAGCCGAACTGTGTCAAGATTTCGAAGATGGTGCCTAGAGCCACGGCGTATAGAGTCTTTATCGCTGCCACGACGCAAGCGGTGACCAAGGCACCGCATATTACCGATGTCTGAGTGCCCCCTCTGAATACAAATAGATGCCTGAACGAGGGCTTTTTGCTCGTATTTGCAATGTTACTCCCTGGAGAGGTAGTTGCTTCGGACGCAAGGCCGTTGTGGTCGGACACAATCTCTACCGCCATAGCCACACAGCGACCACCGTCGGTCAGACGCTTGGTGGGTTTGTTGGTACCGTTTAGGGAGCTGTGTAAGCAAGGTTTGAAGTTAGAATTGAGTGCGTCCAGCGAATCCTGGCGCGCGTGGTATTCTGGGATACATAGAAGTTGGATTCGAGGCAAAGAGCAGACAAGTCTGGAGTGTTAACTATTTCTGGAAACCACGTGGAAGCCGCAAGTTGGAATCATTTCCGAAAAGATAGCCCAGAAAGGGGGCTTTTGGTAAAAGCTCATTGTGTCGGGAGTGGTCTCAGCACCCTTGCTCCTTTGTGGTAGTAAATATTGTTCTCCTAGCTACGAAACCGAACAATATTAAGAGTACGGCCGCGCCGGCATCCAATGGCGCAATATAACCGCAAAACAGGGTAGCATGTACAAAACTTTTCACTTTCTCTTCTGGCAGAATCACATAAGCAAAGAATTATGTATGGAAGGTGTTTCATTAAGCTAAAATTCCGATCGGCTCGGAGGGTATCAAGACTGCGCTCGCCGAGGTGGCTTTCCCGGAACTAAGTGCCATGCGATGAGGTAGCACTCAATCCCTGCCTACCACTGTATATAAACCTTTTCTCTTGAAATTTTTCGATCGAATACCAGTGGTCATCCTACCAGGAACGCATCTGTCGGCCAGGGTGTCCCTGCCACCCGACCAGCCCCGAGACAATGAAGTTCTTAGATCCCCAATCCGGAAATCCTCAGGCATCGTAGATTTGGAGGTGTCGCTGCAGTGAGTGAAAATAATGGTGCCCCGTCTCAAGACTTGGCAGCGGCTTCCTTCTGCGCGTTCTCGTAGATCCAGTCGTTCAAGCCCTTGCGATTCCTAGACGTCCCGTTAGCCACAATGTCGCAGAATACGCGCGCGATCTGATAGGTACATACCTCGCAATCTCGATAGCATAGAATTGCATTCGAGGAACTGGATATTGTTAGCAGGGTTCCTTCAATAAAGGTGCGGCAGGACCGGCGTGACAGCTGTAGTCCCGGGAGAGGGGAGCTCACCAAAGATGGTCTCGTCCTGGCCGTACTCGAACTTGGGGTTCGTTCGCACCATGGTGCCGAAATTGTAATCATCCACCTTCTTGTCGTACGCCATCATGAAGTTGCGCCATCTCTCCTTGCCCTCCTTGCTCTTCATGGCATTCTCGTCGATGGTCTCGGCGGGGTCGAATTCGGGGAAGTCTTTCTGGAGGTGCTCGAGAATGTCGTCATCGATCTTGGTGAGGCGAAGGGAAGATCCGGGGACCTTCTCGAGGATAGACCAGTATGTCTGCATGTGCTGGACGACCTTGACGGCGAACTGCTTCTCGATCTAAAGTGAGGGGGGATGTCAGTAAGGCTTCAGGTTGTCATATCCAGAAACCGCGAGGGAGAGTTGAGCTTACGTCCTCGAGGTTGTCTGCCTCCTCGGCATTGAAGTTGGCGGGGACTGGAGCTGACATTTTGATGTTGCTTTTTTGCCTTGAGCTTCTAATTTGGGTTGGATTTTTTTTCTGTTTGGAGGAAGCAGAATTGTAGATTGTCGAGCACAGCTTCGATTGATAAAGTTGTCGCGAACTTGGTGGGGTGAAATCCAGTCGTATCTGGAAGACCCCAGAAGTGTCTGGCGCGGGGCAAAATTTACTTCTCAATCCTTATCGATAAGGCCGTGAGGTTGGCTGGGGACGCCTGCTTACCTAAGTCTTACCCCTTTCCAAATGAAAACATTGTCGAAGGGGCCGTTCACCCTAATCAGGGGTTAGAATAACAAGGTTATAGTATTGTATAAGGATGAGTAGCAATAGTACTTAGGTGAGATGGAATATGGGCTTTTATGCACGGCTGCGAGGCGTATACAGTCTCTACTGGCGTTGCCTTGATGTGGGCAAGGCAGTCTGACCTCTCGGCTGGTCACTTCTGTAATACTGAGCTGTAGGATACTGGGCTATAGGATGGATCATCTCACAATCAAAGGCTTCTATACAGATTCACACTTGAGCTTATTCACAAGTCACATAATACGGGTATGAAAATGAACTCCCTACAGAATCCACTTAATGAAACTTATTGTGCATAGAATTCTCAGTCCCTGATGTAACATCGGTGAATCCCTTCATCAAATTACAATGCTATAGTCAGAAGCCCTCGATCTTGAAGAAGAATTATTGAATTAATTGCTTGAAATATAGTAGAGAATACAGTCAATCCACCCTGGACAAGTCCCTCCGGTCTGGTGCGTCATCTAGAACAATGAACAAATGATTAGACACACCGACAGTCAAGTAAATAGTGGTTAATTTCAAGTCGAAGAAGGCAATGCCCTTGAGATGATTATATACACCAATCCGAACCAAATACTACGTCAAATGAGAGCCATAAGTTATTGTCCTGAGCTAGAGGATTGGTTTCACACCAGGATCGCGAGCCATAATCTTCGTCCTCTATACAACCAGTGTGGTATTGACAGCTGATAGAAAAAAGATATCATAGAAATAAACACTTGGCTATTTTGACAAGACATAGACAAAAACTTGGTTCAAAGGGCGTGCTGGTTCGATCAAAGGATAATCGTAAAGACGGCAGACTTCCTGATTCATAGCCTCAGCCTAACGCATTCATGGAAGTGACTCACATGGTTCACTGCCCTGCACTGACCGGGTTTGTTTATTAATCTTTACAATCTTCAGACGACATGCAATAGTCTATGACATGTACTAGTGTTACCCTTGGTAGTGGCAAGGGCTGAGACCACGACTGGTTCAGCGCAAAAGGGGAGCTTGGCACAATTAGCTGTTTTGCTGAGTTGCTACGGAAAACGTCCGAGATCAGAGATCAGAATGTACTGGCTCGGGCTCCTGGTTTAATACACACCAGTACGAGATCGATGGTCACAAAGACTGGTTCGCATTCCACTTGGCGTGCCAGGGGACACCAGAAGGGCCGAGGGAGACCAGGAAGGAAGGCATGGGTGTAGTTCAGCTAGTAGATCACTTCGGTATGATTCCGCAGGTAACCGCAGAGTAGGTGATAGTCCAGGTACTAAGAATAGAAGAGGCCCTTACTATCAGGATGCAACAAGCTCGCGAGCCGGAGGAACGATGTTTACAAAATTGGTCCAAGCCAAAGGTTCGTAAGCACTGCTTCGCTCGGGCTTGCTTTCACGCCCTTCGGGCTGCAGGTGGGGTTCCGGTCCCCCGGGAGCTGCAAACGTTCGTCCGGTTGTCGAATTAGATAATATTGATCGTTATAACGCCATCTATGCCAGCTGCGTTCTGATCTAATTTCAAGCGGGAGGGGGAGGGCTCTCGGGAGGGTTGGTCCTGCTGGGGCTTGTTGCTACCGGTTTTGCTGGCTGCTCACCCAGAGACCTCTTACCGCTTCACCAAGCGAGCAATTATAAACCAATCACGATCGACTCTAGTTGCGTATAGATATTATCATTAAATGCTTGCCAGCCCGACTGAAACGCCGTTTTAGTATCCGCCGGCGGCCCTGCGCGGAACATCCGATGCGGCAGAGACGGATGCGGCTAGAAGGAGGGATAGCTGGAGCGTCAGGTATGCCACTTTGAGGCTTGCATTCCGTTTCGATATCCTGATCGTGGTGATCCATGCTAACCATGGTGAGTATCCTTTTTCGTTACGTCCGCGAAAGCATAAGAATATGGCAGGCACCTGTCGGTCTCGTGAGGGAGGAGGGGAGGCAAATTAGAGAAAATGGAGATGATGGATTGCGGGTTGCTGTGCGGCAAAGCCGGGCTATTCCCAATTTTCCGTACCATGAGCCCTCGAGGAGCGTATCCCATCTAAGGTAGCGAGAGATACTGTGCCTTACCTTGTATGTCATCAATAAACTTGGTGCTGGACCAGACGCTTGGGCTGTGCAAATGCTAGAGAGTTTACTAATACCAAACCAAGCAAGCCAAGATTCCAAAGCTTGTGGAACGCTGTCGCGGACCTATCTCCTCGCTACCTAACGTTACCCTTGTCGTTGAGGAAAACCCGCAAAGCTATATAGGTCGGCGTATTGCAAGAGATTTTGAGGTCGCAATGAAGGATCACAAAATCTCTTTCCGGCGGTGAGAAAAAGCGGCAGCATCGATCTGCAGTCCTGCATGAGCTTGACACGGGTTGACCTGCGGAAAAAAAACCAAAAATCAATTATGGTTGGGACTAAATTCCGTATACTAACATCCGTCTATATATCAGATCACTAATGACGTTCACGGGACGGATTACAAGAAACGGCGGACGTAGCTCGGCAATAATACAGAGTGGAGGAGGGGAGGCTCTAGAGAACCCTTTTTTCTTTTTCCGCTTCATTCATCTTAGGTTTGCCTTCAATTAATTTCTACTATAGGAAAAACCCGACGCAGACCCCACTCCGCCAGTTTGGAATTTCCGCGGGCTTTAGTGCCTTTTTAGTTTAACAAGCACGACAAAGCTCACTGATGTGACCACGCAAGCCACGCTGCTCCGGCAGAGCTCTGCACTCATTGGGCCAGGATATAAGCGGGAATACATGGTGGATGCAGAGAACTTTGGGGGCGCTCGCTGGCGCTTCTCTTCCTGGCAGGGCCTGGCACATCATCTGGATCTTCCACCCTGGTAAGAGATCCACGTCTTCTCCCCTCGAAAACCTACGCCAAGTCCATTAAACCCGTCTTGCCCATCTTGCCCGTCAAGCCCGTCAAGCTCGTCTTTCTGAGCACCCCTGCAGCCGACCCAAACCCTAGAGAGTGACAAATGACTCGCCCGTGACTTGCGCATTGGCAGGCCACGCGCAGTTGACTCTCCCTGGTGTACTCCGTACGCAGTATTCCGTACTCGGGAAAACGTTGTTAATCCCACCTGGGATTAGAGATCCCTTTCACCGATTGTGCGTAATGGCCGTGCCCGCCTTGCCCACCTCCATGATGCAACGACGGATGGCATCCCCTCATCAGCCGCCGGCATCTCGTTGAACGATATGATCCAAGCAAGCAAGATGGACGCTCACCCTTTCCCGCACTGCAACGCCGACTACAGCCCCGCATGAGCAAGGCATTGGAGAGCCCACCCGGTACCAGAGGAAAAGCTAAGCACGGGTTTAAATCTCCATCTCCTGCTGTGACTTGCGCGCCCTGCGTGCTGGCGGCAGTCGACGCAATCAACATACGCCCTTCGCCGGACCGCTTTGTGCGTCAGCCCCGTGTTTACTGACTCGACCAAGCACGACGACTCGGCGAGGAGCTCGTCGATCCAGCGAATCGCTCGTAACACCGAAGAGTCGTGGCTCCCGTACAGAACAGAGCAGTCGAGACGGCCATTTCGCCGCACCACAGTTGCTTGCGAGAAGCGGCAGGCGTCTGACGTCCTGCCCTGCACCGTGTTCCTGGTCGCCTCGTGGTCCGAGAAACCTCGGCGAAGGTGGGTGGGTATTATCGCCAACGTCTCGACCCACCGCTTGCTTAAAGCCGCCACTCTAGTCTCGCCCCGGACGATCTACAAAGTCGGGTACCTACACAGCAGATTGCTAAGCCGTCCAGCGCGCACATCTCTGATGTTGACCTTTTCAACCCAAATCTCTGCTACTCTAATTGCACTGTCGGCTTCGATCGTGAATTCGCAGACCTAAAGTGCCTTATTAGGTTCCGGTACCTGCCATATATCTTGCGGGTGGACCCGCTAGGGACTAGCACGCCACGCTGCACTCGATGACTCCCTTTACCTCTACCTAATTTGGCTACCTGGAACCTGTCTGGTTTGCTTGTCGTCGAGGGCCTGTGTTTTAGACCCTAAGGGTTAAAACATATGTAGTAGGAAGTATATAGGCCCGGCCTGCCGCTTCCCAACCCCCCTTCGAAGTAAACAACCCGTGCAGTAGCGGATCGTCTCTCGAAGTTGTCTACCGATACCGACACCCTCCGCTACAAGTCTAGCTTCTAGGCCCAGGGACTTCAAGTTATTCTAACAAGGCTGCAAGCGGTTCGACTCACAACCTCTTCTCTTCCTGCCTAATGGCCAACGCAGTTCCCTCTCCCTCCTACCTCTCAGGGACTGAGAGTGAGAAGGATGGAGATGGGGCAACGATCACCCCAGACGCTGTCTCTTTGCCCGAGCAGAAAAATGTGTCTTTCAAAGCACGAGATGCGCAAGCATCCGATATAAAATATCTCTACTTGACTTTTAATACCCCCGTGCCGACGGCCAACACCACCAACCCCTCTAGCTCCGGGGCGGCAACTACATCAACAACCCTTCCAGCCGCGCCGAATCTTTCCTCGTTTACCAACCCGACGCTTTGGTCACAACCTCGCAAGAGACTTGTGCTCGTTCTATGTCTGATATCGTCCTTCCTGACAGCTTACACCGCAGGGTCCTATGCTCCGGCGGAAGGTCTCATACTGATCGAACTGGGCGCACCAAATACGTACTCCGTCACGGCCGGCATCACCATGTTCACCGGCGGTTTCGGACTGGCACCCATGTTCCTCGCTCCGTTTTCCGAGATCAACGGCCGCTTCCCGGTGTTCATGACTGCTGGTGTCATTTACGTCGCTTTCCAGGCCGCGTGTGGCCTGGTTACCAATATCGAAGGCATGCTGTTTGCGCGCTTCTTCACCGGAGTGGGCGGCTCGGTCTTCAGCACCATGGTCGGAGGTGTGATCTCCGACATGTACGAGAGCAAGGACCGCAACACGCCCATGTCCCTGTTCAGCACCTTTGTCTTGGTGGGAACCGGCCTCGGCCCGCTCATCGCGTCCATCATGGTCCAGCGGCTGACCTACGGAGAGGGAGACGCCGCCGGCTGGAAGTGGGTGTTTTGGCACCAGGTCATCATGGCCGGCGTCCTGATGATCGCGTTTCTGTTCTTCTTCAAGGAGAGCAGAGGCTCCGTCGTGCTGTCGAGAAAAGCCAAGGCGCTCAACAAGTGGTACGACGAGCTGGAACAGGCAGGGTACTATGGCGTATGGACCGAAGACGTCGACAAGCCCCGCGCCGATGGGACGCAGACGGAGCTCAGCGACGAGGAAAAGAGAGATTTCTCCACCCAGGACCGAGAACTGCAGCGCATCCGGTGGCGCGTGAAGGAGGACGAGGAACGCACGTCTCTCCTCAAGATGATATCCACTTCGGTCTACCGACCGTTCCA
>FTLB01016743.1_pt1 | contig 15496 bp, 15 predicted proteins | sample 1658291 | NCBI WGS metagenome assembly FTLB01 (sample SAMEA3914812, study PRJEB12502) | metagenome | biome: forest; material: soil | place: Canada | collected 2011-07-07 | depth 0.1 m
GGCCAGCAGCGGGATGTACCACATGTACGCCGCGAGACACTCGCCGGCGCCCGAGTTCGCCCACTTGGGACCGGCGACGACCGAGAGGAGCAGCGGCGCGGCGGTGGGCCCGAGTGTCGTGACGACGAGCGACAGGAGAACGTAGATTTTCAACAGCAGCTGCAGGTCGGTGCTGGCTTTCTGTGCTGCTTGCTTGGCGACACGCGGCGACGTTCCATCCTTGGCCTCTGCCGCGGCCGACGGAGAGAGGAGTCGGCTGAAGTAGCTGCGGCTACTCTCCTCGATCGGCTGGAAGACCAGCCGGGCCGCGAGGCCGCCGTAGTTGTTCGCCAGCGCGTAGATCCCCTGGGCCGTTGGGGTCGAGAGAATGCTGACCAGGAAGGTGTCGCCCTGCGTTAGCACGTGCTTGACGATGCTCTGTGCCATCATGCTCGATGCGAGCTGGAGAGTCGGGCGGTAGAAGTAAGAGAATACAAAGTGGTTCGCCGGAGCACCGGGCTTCTCCTTGGTGTCGCGTGCAGGAGCGATGCGGCTCGGGAACAGCGAGAATCCTTCGCTCTGGGCAAGTCGGATCCCGTACCAGCCGTAGACGGCCCAGAGCCCCGCGCCGTAGCTGATCTGGCCCAGTGCGAAGGGCAGGACGCCAAAGTCCAGCCCCTGGCGAGCAGCCCATACCGCAGACCCAAGAGTCACGGTGCATCGGAGGAAAGTGCCGATAGACTCGGCTGCAGCCCTTGTGCCGAACTGGAGACGTACTTGCATGACGACAAACGCAGGCTCGGAGAGCAGCTCCAGCATGGCAGCCGCGCCATATATGTAGAGAGACAGCTCCAGGTTCGGCGCAGATGCAAGTGTCTCGTCGGAAAGCGACGTCTGATAGAGCCAGCCAAAAGCGACAGCGACGATCGCGCCGAGCAAGATGGAGATATACCCAATGTTGACTACCGCTTGCGTGCTACGAGCTCTTGCCTCCCTGGACGTGGCATCGTCGCCACGTTTCTCGTCCACGGTGCCACCTTGGCGTTGTATGGCAACACGGAGGCTCTCGCGGGCAAAGAAGAGCACGGATAAGTAGTACACCTCGAGCTGGGTTGATACGCCTAGAAGCTGCGCGGTCAGGAAGCGCAACAAGACCTGGTTGGCGACGAAGGTAATAGCGCGAGAAACAACCTGCAGAATGATGAGAAGCGATGCCCCGCGCACGGCGCGATTTGTCCCGTCCATTGCAGCTCCTGTTGGATTTTTGTTGCGGTGAAGGTAGCTGCCGCTGGTCCAAATGCTGGGTCCGATCGACTTGTTAAAGGTGTTAAATTTGAGCTTTCGATGAGTGTACAGTAGGGGCAAGAGCGGGTTGGTGGCCCCTGCTCCACGCCTGCCCCTCAATCCCAGTGTCTAGTCACTCGAGCAGGCTCTTTACTATTTGCATATAAGTAAATACCTGAGAATAACGAATAAAGTGGGCGATTCTTTTGTTTAGTTGTTAATTTGTTTATTTGTATGTAAACAAAATACGGCTTTGACTGAAATTGTCTTTTCGTTCTCGCAATTGAAGACCTGGTGCACAGGCACATTTGTAAACAAATGCTAGGGAATTTAGCGCAGCCAGTCGGTCCATGTCTCGTACCTGCCTTCAACTTCCACGTCGCACCTTTCAACATCGACGGCATTTTAGGTCACCTTCTCTATAGACATCCAATATGTCAAGGTAAGGGCAGGTATAGGTACCTTACCTTAGGCACCTTGCGCCTACTTATCTCAGACTCGGAGCCATCATAATGTCCGGAAAGGATGCTGTTCGATGTCGTGTCCAGTCCCTTTGTCGCTTGATCGTGTCTTTACGTAGTCGAAGACCAAGACCCTGCTGGCCGATCGGGAGATAAAGGACTAGATGAGAAGACAGATCCTCCACTGACCCTGGTTTACGCAGCACCTGCAATATGCTCTACCCTCATCTTCTCCCGAGAAGCCGAGGACAGCATCTGCCCTTTAAGTATCAGGTAGGGCCACAGGTGATTGCACGTATCGTCTACCGTGCTTGGCGCACCTGCATCTCGGAAGTTCGTCCGGAGGATTTCCAGCAGGCATTGGGTATCGCGACTAAGCTTGGGTGGCTGGTCAGGCAGGAAGAGACCTCGGCCGTGATCTTCCCAGTAGACAACTGCCGCAAGTGGGTTCGATCCCCACGTAGACCGGAACTTAACGAAGGGTTGTTTCCCCTGCCACGAGTACAGGTCCTTATTCTTACGCATATCCGGCCCAGGGCGCCAAAAGGTGAAGTAGGAGGCGTAGCCACGGCCGGCGTTCCAGATCTGCATCACCTCAAGCACGGGCATTTGATAGATGGCGCAGCATGCGCTGCAAAGTAGATCATTGATGCTCCCGGTGCTTGCGTAGGGGCTCAGGCACTGCGCTGTCAATCCCAGCATGGTCAAACGAGAGAAGTAGGGGAAATTTATGGGACTCCTAAAGTCAGGGAGGAAGGTGGCCGCGTCGACGAGGAACGACGCAGACAGGGTTCGGAGGTTACGACCTCCCTCGGCCAGCGCCATCGCCAGTGCCGTGTCCTGGGAAACGGAAGGCCTTACAGGATGAGTAACCGTCGCGAAATCCTGAAACATGCGCAGGCGCTCCAGAGTATCTGGCAAGCATCTGGATAACAGCACTATATATTCTGCATTGCCCGCGAAGTCAGCGCCTGTCCAGTGGCGATGTTCCAGCGGGGATAGAAATAGACGGGAGTAACAAACCTTTTTTACATGCTCCCTGGCAGGTATCGTCCGCCGCGAACCATTTCTCGTGGGTAAATTTCCGAATTCGCGTGAAGCTCTCCCGGAGAAGTAGGCCTAGGATCTTGGCCGAGATGATGCGGTAAAAAGAACGTGTAATTCGAAGCTCGTCTACGGCCGCGACGGCTGCAAATTTCCAATCTCTCTGACTCATAGGATGCCCAATAGTTCCCAGCAGTCTTCTTCTCGCCCCTAAACTTGGCTCGCCCTGCTGAGCATGGGCCCACCCTGGGCAGTACTGGGAGCGTGTCGTCCTTCGAGACAGAGACGCGAGGTAGGTTTTATAGGACCGAAGACTTGCTTCCCGTTCTGGATAGCGACGTTCCGGGTATCCATCTAATCTCTTGCTGCTCTTAATATAGGAGGGATATTTGCAGTGGTGTGGATACTGTGCGGTGAGTCGGAAATCGCGGAAAGTGTGCTTACAGTCACTCGGCGAGTAGGCACCAAGCTCTACGCGCAACTTGGTGCCTGACCTCCGTTCCCAGGAGGAGAGCAAGTCTGTGAGCTCTCGCACGGCGTTGATAAAGACAATGTCGTTCCTGGTCATGAGGTTAGCATAAATCTTACATTCGACTCCGCTGTCATGCGCCCCTACCTCTGGATCGTCGCCTCGTCTTCCTCTTTCTCGCAGCTCGTGCAATCGTACTCGTCTAGCCTAATGGAAAGAGCAATCTGGTCGACGTAACTGCGCCGGCGCTCGTTCCGGCTGACGATAATGTCGAAATCCGCTAGGCGGTCCTGGTCAAGAGTCAGGCGATTGAACGTCCACGGTTCGAACACGTGCTGCCACTCTCTGCAGACGCTGGCAGGCCGCGTTCGTGCGACAAGATCGGGCCGGAGGCAATAGTTCGTCTTCATATAGGCAAAGACCATTGCCCGAATCTCGGGCGGCAGCTGAGGCCAGCCAGTCATGTTGTCCGCAGCGGCATCTGACCGCTAGATACGTACAGAAACGGATGGAGCTGTGAAAAGGGGGAGGCTTTTTATACCTCTAAGAACTGTTAGAGCCAGCCCTTGATACTGTGAGTGCGAACAAGGTTTTCTGCATCGTGGTTCTATCTTGCCAAAACAAACATGACTAACATGGGGAGTCTATATGAACCTATGAAGAGTGGATTAGTTAACTATTACTAGATTGGGCGGAAGTATTTTTAACAGGACGAAAGACAGTTAGTTGATGGACCGGGTTCCCAAAAAAAGCAATTGACTGGCAAGTGTTCCAGGAATGGCAGGTCTTTGGTTAACTGTGGCGATTGGCGATGGCGCATTTTCACTCACCAGCTCCTCGAAATTATTAGGATATGAAGGTGAGTTGGACAAAAGAGAGGTATATTGTTGGCTAGTATTTCTAGCTAATTCCACCCGCAAAGGGAGGCAAACACCCACACAGGCGCGCGGAATCGTACAGCAATCCCGACGTAAACCGTATACCGAACTATCTGTACCTCTGGTGCCAGATTGCGCCTCATACATCGTGTCGTCTTCGAGGTCGGCACACTTTCTGACCCGAGATGTCGACATTGCTTGGAATGGTTCTTGATGCCCTGTAGGAAGCCATGATGATGCAGGATCTCGACTGGGCCTTGGAGATCTTTGCGACAATCAGATCGCCGGCAGCTCACACGACCCTCGACTGCCTATATGCAAGCAAGTGCGGGTGATCTGCAGTTGCGGAATCGAATGGTCCCTTAAATCAGCTCCTAAGCCGCATGGTACCTTTCGGCCTGGGCCAGATCGCTTGGAGGGACATTGCTTGGCAAGGATGCTTATAGGTTCGAGGTCCCGGGACCCAAGCGGTGGGTGAACTTTGCCGCTTAATTTGCAGCATTCCTTCGTGACTCATCAAGGCGCCTCGCCTCAACATGTCGCTCGACGTAGCATAACATTGAGAAGGAAGCCGTTGTTCATCTCAGTGAGTCTCGGCCCCGGTCCGAGATTCTTGCTCCAACGAACGAAGCTTGCAGTATTCGTCGGGGAGGCGCAGCACCATCTGAGTAGGTTTTCGTGTCATAGCGGACCTGCTTCGGACCCGTTCTTGACTTGAGAATGCCTGAAATACCGGTGCTACCCGGCGACGGCATATGGCGTCCGCTTGAGGAGTGGCTTACGGGCGAGCCGCATCTGCTCTGGGATTTGGAGCTCACGAGGGCCGCGACAGCGTCGGCCAGCGGCTTGTACGAGCTCGCGTACGCGAGGAGAAGGCCCTTGACCTCGTCTTCTGTCAAGAGGTTGAGGACACCAGAGAAAACCGGCGGCGCGCCGCTTGCGCTGCCATTCTGCCGGCCATCGTGTTGCTTTGGGGCCGCACGCTTTTCGCAGTGGGCAACGGGTGCTTCCGAGGGAGCCTCTGTGAACTCCGTTGCCGACCCGGGAGGAGTGATATCCGCCAATGGCGTTCTGGGTTCTCGAAGCTGAGGACTGAGCATATGGCTGTCTTGCTGCGTGGCAATCCGGAGCCTCTTGGTGTTCGGGCGTGTCTCCTCCGGTCGGCGACGCGCCACAAGCTCTGCGACATCTAGAGACCGTTTTACCGCAGGCATGTTGTTGTAGGATTATTATGACTCGCGATACTACAAATTGGTAAAATAAAGTATAATAATAAAAGGAAGAGAAAAATGCTCATGGATGATGCGGACGCAGCATTATGTAAAACGAGCCGGTCTGAGAGACCACACGCGTGGGGTTAAACATGCCAGGGGTACGCGATGTCAATGTAAACAGGCCGGATCAGGGGTGACCAGTCCCACTTATTGGGCTGAACTGGGGCCGTTCCCGTTGAGCGGCATCTCGGAGGCTCCTAGTTGCTAGTGCAGATAGATTTCTTCGCCCAATGGAGACAAAGGGATAATACTGTGAATATCTATGTAAAGTGGAATACCCAATGACTTACTCCAAAGTCACTCGGTCCATTTTTTTCAGCAAGTGTCTATTTATCTCCTTGGAAATCGGAACGTCAAGGTGGTGGTGTGTTGTTAGGAGCAGGCCAAGATGGCCCTGCATTTGTGGCATACACTCAGCCGAATCGTGAGCCAGGCTGTTAATGCAAAAGGAAGCTGACATGACGAACGATCAGACGACCTTATTAAGTAGGAAGATAACACGCCAAAAGATTTACGAACCGTACCATGAGGTGAGCCAGACCACACCGCTGTTGGTGACCATCCCGCCACCCTGTCTGCATAACCCAGAACGGGAGTGCGAAGAGCGAGTCACCAGCTCCGTGGCGTTCGGTAAACGCCGAATTACGGAACGCCACGGAACGCCGAAGAATTGTCAGTGAATTAACAGAATTGGTAAGTTGTACTAGGAACTAAAGAGAAGCTAGGAGGACTTTTGTTAGCCTATCAACTTTATTTGTCATCTGCGGTCCTCATTGAGTGGAGCAACTCCAAAACGCTGACTATGAGTCGCAACTTCCTTCTTAAACACAGAGCTTCTTCATCTCGACCTAGAGGGGGGGAAATTCTGAACCCTTTGCATGTTTCTTGACTTCAAATCTAAATTGAAGATAACAGAGTGATCATGGAGGTCGTGTCTCAGGTAAATAGGCGAAAAGGTGAGAGAAGTCCTACTCTATTCGTTGCGCGGACCCGTCGACACTAACAAGTACATCTTCGGTAGCCTGCGACCTGTAAGTTGGGGCAGCGGCATGTCGCCAAACCAATTCGAATTTCCAAGCTAACCGCAGTTCTTCCCATGTGTGCAGTTGTTTCAAGAAAAAGATCCGCTGTGACATGTTGAAGCCAGTATGCTCCAACTGTCTCCTGTACAAAGTGGACTGCCGGACTACCGCTGTTCGGAGAAGGATTGTGCCCCCCAAGGTTCATCATGCGACGTCACCGGCATCATCACACTCGAGTTCCACCGGCGATGCTCCCAACCAAGGAGAGTAAGTGTCTGTCTAATTCCCGGAGCTGGGTGCTCTTTGTGTCGGAAGTGTGTCTGTACTTACGGAAACCAGGTCACGAAACCGGATCGATCAAGTCGAAGCACGCCTAGCGAGGATCGAAGAGCAGCTCCAGCAGGTTCTGGCTGTTGCCACGGCAGCCTTGAATAACAATGGCAGAGCCACAGAAGTGGCAGACGCTCCTCAGAAGAACCGAGCCAGCCTCGAAGACTCGACTAGACCAACCACCAGGATATCCTCGACGGAGGTCCGCGCGTTTCGTTCCCAGCAGCCAGCCATGACATCCAGGCTTGAGCTGAGGCCGACTCCTGACCAGGATGAGAAGGTTCCTAACCCGCATCGCCTAAGCCTACCACCGCTGGACGAAATTCTCCCGGCCATTGAGGACTTTTTCGACTATGTTAATGTCCATGTACCTTTATTCTCTCGAGATTCTTTTATGAGGATGCTCGACGGCTGGTATACGATGACAACACCAAATCATCGGGCAGAGTGGGCTGCCATCAACATTGTGCTCGCTATGGCCAGCCGACTGCCTCCCGGGCCAAGGAATGGCCTGGGCAAGGAGGTTGACGACGCCAAGGTCGCAGACTATCTTGCCAACGCACAATCGATGCTCTCCGAACTAGTAACACGCGACCAGGACATCCTGGGCTTGCAAGTTCTGCTCGGTCTGGTACTGCTCTTCAAAGGCACCAGGGACCCGCGTCCTGCGTCCGTCCTCATCGGCACGGCTGTTCGCCTTGCGCATCGCCTGCAGCTCCACAGCCGCGACAGCCAGGCGCGTTTCCCGCCTGCTGAGGCTCTGCAGCGAACCCGGCTCTTCTGGATCGGATATTACCTGGACAAGGATATCTCTCTGCGACACCACACCCCTGCCGTACAGACGGATGCGGATATCGATCAAGACCTGCCGTCCGAGAACCCTCCCGATGGAATTGGCAACATCTATTCCAAGGACGGCCGCATCCGAGTGAACTTCTTCTTGCTCCGGCTTCAGCTCTCGCACGTCCAAGGCCGCGTTTACGAGCTCTTGTACTCTACCCGATCCGCCAAGATCTCTGCCCAGGAGCGTCAGGCCCGTGTAGAGAACCTCGAAGACCAGCTAGAGCTTTGGAAGCTCAACATCCCGTGCGAAATGCTAGCGAACCAAGCCGTGGAAAACGTGGACCGTATCCCGCTGGTGTGGCTTACCTCTATGCATTTTGCGTATCTGGGCTGCTTGGCCATGATCCACGGCATCTGGAGCCACAACGCGAATTGGCTCAAGCGTATCTCGGGCTACAGCAGCGTGGCCGTAAGTGATGGCTTACAATTGGCGGCTTCGGCGTATGGTATACCGCAGCAGCCGCCGCTTCCCAAGGGCTGGAAGAGATGCGTCGAGGCAAGCCGAGCGTGCTTGGGGATGGTGTACAGGGTTCCGCTGAACGATTGCAATATGTGGTAAGTCACACGGTCGTGGTTATTTTCCCCTTGTAGTACCCGTCTCGGCTCACAAAGCTTCTAGGCAAACCGGATGCCCTTATGTATCCGGCATTCTCATCTTGCTGGTCAACATGTACGAGCTTCCCGCACACGAATTCGTGGAGCACGACAAGGAACTCGTTCGCTACTCGCTGTCTGTCTTTGACAAGATGAGCGAGAACACCGCGCTCCTGCAGATGAAGCGTCTGCGGACCGTCATCTCAGAGCTGGATCGACTTGCCACGCAGGCCATCGAGAGAGCCAAAGAAACGCCTATCCCAGCGGGTTGGGAGCAGCCTCTCGAAGGCACCCGCTCCTTGGACCATCTCCCCGTCACGTTCGTGATTGGGGAGAGCTGGGCAGACTGCGTTGGAGCTCCTCCCTTCTTCCCGGACGAGCCATCACCGGTACGTCTTGACCTGTCCATTTCTGTCCTCGTCCCTCTTCTGCGCTAACACGCCGTCCCAAGGCCTCGATAGGACTTGGCTCTCCCTTCTCCCCCTTCTTCGCTGATACGTCCGTGATGGACCCCTATATCGGATAAGCAGAGCCGTTGCGGTGTCTAACCGACATGAGTTTATAGCATCCTACATCTAGCCGGCGGATGTAGCGCATTTACATGTTTCCTACTTCATGACCCAGAGCTTTAAGCTCTTCCAATCAGGTATATCAGGAGGATCAAATATTATCGGGTTGGTGTTTGGGGGGGTTTATAATCGAGTGGGCCCGCTATTTCAGACGCGGCGTTGGTTGCGTGCCTTTGTTTTCCTTTTATATCTTTTCTCTCTCTATTTCTCTCGGCAGATGGGTTGTACCGTCGGGACGACAATTGCGAATTTTGGGGATTGGGAGGGGTTCCTTTCCGTCCCCTGTCAGGCTGGGTTTGGCAGGGACAAGTCGGCGTTAAAGTGCGGGGCAATAAGCTACATTGATAGCGTCATAGAGCATGCCAATGGCGGGGCAGTGGTCGCTGGCCATTCAGCATTCGGGTATTACAAGTAAAACGTTCCTTCCTCACCCGCTCGGGCAGCTTCCCTATAGCGTCTTAATGACATATCCATAGAAATGGTCCACCCTTTCGTTCTCACTTGCTGCATGTGAAGCGTGCGTGTCACGAAGGTCCCATAGTTTCTTCAGTAACGGCATCTTCGTCCGTCCGCATGGTCAGATCCCGCCCCATTGCAGGCTCCTAAAACTTCCCTTTAACCTCCCCTCCTCTCTACCCCCCCATCCCCTCCGTCTTCATGAACGGCATAGCTGCCCTTTTCCCTCGCCTTAGCTCTGCTGCCAGACCTCTGTACTCTGGTTGTTCTTCCAAGCTACCCCGCATACGTAGCTACCCTCAGCTCTCATTAATTCCCAGGACTTTTTCTCATCGATTGTCGACTTCAGCCAGAACGATGGCGCAGGAATACAAAATCAAGGAGCTGACGTCGCTGCCCGCCCTTCAGCCAGGCGAGAAGCAGGAGGTGGAGGTTGAGGGCCTCGACGCGAAGGTCTTGCTTGTCCACGCCGCTGGCAAGGTCCAGGCCATTGGGCCCAAGTGCACACACTACGGAGCACCGCTGAAGAACGGTGTCGTGACGACCGACGGGAGAATAACCTGCCCTTGGCATGGCGGTGCGTCCCCCTGCCCAATGGGCGATTTCGCGAGTCGGCGGAGCTCCAGACTAACGTGTAGCCTCCAGCTTGCTTCAGCACAACGACCGGCGACGTCGAAGACGCCCCGGCCCTCGACGCTCTACCTGTTTTCAAGGTCGCCGAACGCGACGGCGCCGTATACTTGACTGGTGACGAGCCGACAATCAAGGCCGGTCGACGGAAGCCCAAGTTCAAGTGCTCTGCTACGAAATCAGACGCCGACAAGGTTGTCGTGGTTGGCGGTGGCTCTGGTGCCCTAGGTGTAGTCGAGGGCCTCCGTTCCAAGGGATTCGCAGGCCCCATTACTATCATCTCCAAGGAGGGATACCTGCCGATCGATCGGCCCAAGCTCAGCAAGGCTCTGCTTACCGACCTATCCAAATTGCAGTGGAGAGACGAGGAGTGGTACAAGTCTGGTTCCGTCGACATCGTCTATGACGAGGTTACGGGCGTTGACTTTGCTTCCAAGTCGGTCGCGGTCAAGGCAGGTGGAAAGGTGAGCTACTCGAAGCTTGTCCTCGCCACCGGAGGTACGCCTCGGGTCCTGCCCCTCCAGGGATTCAAGGTCCTGGGGAACATATTCACCCTCCGCAATGTTCACGACGTCAAGAAGATTGTCGAAGCCATCGGTGAGAAGGGGAAGAAGATTGTGGTGGTCGGCTCCTCGTTCATCGGCCTCGAGGTCGCTGCCGCTACTGCGGGTGACAATGACGTCAGTGTCATCGGAATGGAGAAAGCGCCTCTGGAGCGTGTTCTGGGCGAGAAGGTCGGCAATATCGTCAAGAAAAATCTCGAGGGCAAGGGTATCAAGTTCTATTTGTCGGCGAGCGTCGACAAGGCTGAGCCTTCGGCCTCCGACCCCAGCAAGGTCGGAAGCGTCCACCTCAAAGATGGTACCAAGCTGGACGCCGACCTCGTCATTCTCGGCATCGGTGTCGCTCCCGCCACCGAATATCTGAGGGACAACTCCATCGTCAGCTTGGAAGGCGACGGCAGTCTCAAGACGGACGAGTCGTTTTCCGTCGTCGGACTCAAGGACGTATTTGCCATCGGTGATATCGCTACATACCCCTACCACGGCCCCGGAGGCGACGGCAAGTATGTCCGTATCGAGCACTGGAACGTAGCACAAAAGGCCGGGCGCATCGCAGCAGGGCAGATTATCAACTCGTCTCAAAAACCAGCCTTCTTCACGCCGGTCTTCTGGAGCGCTCTCGGAGCTCAAATACGCTATGCCGGCAACTCGTCTAACGGCTGGGATGATGTTGTCCTGCAAGGAAAGCCGGACGAGGGCAAATGGGCTGCATTCTATACCAAAGGTGAGACTGTTGTTGCAGTAGCAAGCTCTGGTCTGGATCCTGTGGCCATGCAGAGCGCTGAGCTCCTCCGTCTCGGGAAGATGCCTAGTAAGAAGGACCTCGAGGGCGGATTTGACGTGCTGAGCTTGGGTCCTCCTAAATGAGGAATTTTTGTTATCTGATAAGCGTACGCCGAGATGTATCTCGAGGCCTTTTTAATTGATGCGTAGGAACTTGACCAACACGACTGGACACATACGGAAATTACTACAAATGTAGCAGAAGTAGTCTTATTTACAATTGTCCACGGCCCCTGAGAAGCCAAACAGACACGGCTTCTGGTATGCTCGGGCAACTTCATAGTCAACCCTAACCCAAACACCCGATGTCCTGTACCCACAAACTTTTTTGCTTTAATATTTTGCCATGCTGGGTTTCTCTTATTCCACAGGGAGATTGGTTGCTATAAGAAGGACGCATTTCTGCGGTTGTAAGAAGTGTATAAGGTGCCTAGCTATGTTCATCTCAAGGTGATCATATCGTATGCCTCGCTAAATCCCGCCAGTCCGAGAGGACGCCCGGTATTCCTCCATCTTTGCACATTTTAAACCAGTACCCGACGGTACTCAAGCTTGCCGAACGGCAGTCACTTATTTCCGCCCGCGTCTCTCAGGTTACCGAGAGATGAGTCCTATCTTGTACTATGGGTCTCATCTACTCCGTCATGTTGCTTCAGCCCTCCTCTTCGCACTTGCCTCGGCCTTGGCCGTCGTGATCTACAGACTTTCCTTCCACCCGCTGCGGCACGTACCGGGACCTAAGTTGGCGGCTGTGTCGAACATGTGGCACGCCTACCATGCGAGAAATGGCCAGATGTTCCGCCTGGGAAAGGATCTCCATCGTCGTTACGGGCCCGTGGTCCGCGTTGGCCCGAACGAGGTGTGGTTCAACTCCAGGGATGCATTCAAGAGCATATACGGTACGTCTTCGATAAAACTAGCCAGTCTTATATACTTTGAACGAGGCTGAGATTTTTACAGGCATCGGAAATGGCTTTGAGAAGTCAGAGTTCTACTGTAGGTGCTGAGAGATCTCCGACCACCCGCGAGTTTGCACCACCGAGAGAGGCTGACCTGCGCACAAGTGGCAACATCATTAGCAAAGCCAAGTATCGACTGGCGTCTTCGCCTCAGCTTCCCTGACACGCTGGACTTTTTGTCCGAGCGAGACATGAAGCGATACCGCCTGCAAAGACGACTGATCGGGCCAACATACCAGACGTCCAGCCTTAGGAAACACGAGGGAGCCATCGACGCAGTGCTGAAGCAGGCAGTCGACAAGCTGGCAAGCCTCAACGGAGTCGAGGTCGACATGAAGGAATGGATGCACATCATCGTCGTCGAGTGCCTCGGCGCCGTCGTGCTGTCTTGGTCCCCGGGCTATCTCCGATCGGGATCGGACTGCGGATCCAGTGCCCACGGCTACCAGCACTGGAAACGGAGGAGTGTCTTTGGCCTCTTCCCCGCGGCTGTCATTGCTGAGAGCCTGTCAAAGACCGCGGGGCGGATATTCGCCACCGCCTGGGGGATCAGGTATGCAACGGGACCAGGTTTCAAGCCGTTCTTTCCTGTTAGTAGCCACAAACAACCACCTGCCGAGGCCGACTAGGACAATTTGTATTAATGAAGAGGATAGGCTGTCTACCAGAAAGTATCTCGACGGGTAAACGCACATCTGCGACCCCAGCCTCCGAAGGACGCGCGGAGAGATCTGCTCTCGGAGCTGATCCAGCTCCACAAGGACCGGCCCGACGAGTTCAAAGAGGTGTACCTCCGGCGGCTTGCTGTGACGAACTTTGGCGCCGGCCACGAGACCATGTGCTCGGCTCTGACGTCCATCATGGCCATGATAGGCTCCCATCCCGACGTCCAGGAACGCGTCGCCGCCGAGGTCCGGTCCAGCTCCGACGCAACAAGCTACGACGCCGCGGTCCGTCTTCCCTACACACAAGCCAGCATCAAGGAGGCGCAGCGGCTCCATCCGGCGATCGGGATGTCGCTCTCGCGGACGGTGCCGCGGGACGGTCTCGCCGTCCACGGATACTACTTCCCGCCCGGAACGACGGTGGGGTGCAACCCGGTCTCGCTGCACCGGAATCCCGAGATCTTCGGCGATCGACCGGACTCCTTCGATCCCACTCGTTGGCTGGACGGTGACGGTACCGGTACCGCATCCAAGGCCATGGAGCGCTGCAACTTGACCTGGGGCGGTGGCGCTAGGACGTGCCCCGGGCGGCATCTCGCCGAGCTGATTGTCTACAAAGCCGTGTCGGCCCTGGTGGACGCGTTCGACTTGGAGATCACCATGCCTGACGAGCGGGAGATTCGGTATTACTTCATGGCGATGCTGACCGGTATCAAGGTAAGGTTCCTGCGCAAAGAGACCCACGCGGGATGACATTTGGCACGTAGCTGGCTGATGCTTCGTGCCCGGGCCGCCCAGCGAGAAGGACTCGGGAAATATGTTATGGATGTGGACTGCTATGCTACGAAATGTGGCTTCGGGAACACATTCGACTGAAAGCCGCCGCTACCTGGCGTGGTTAGCAGGCACGGCTGCCCCAGGGGCAGGGCCTACCAAAATTAGCTACGAGAACGGACACAAGAGTCCGAAACTATCCTCACGTAGTGAAACGGCAAAGAGATGTAGCAATGATAACTTAGTGGGGAACCATCTTGATTACCTCGCTCATTTAGAGCAAGCTAAGATGTCATGAGCATATACTGCAGAGGTTTTGGCCTGGCCTAAATACATCACGCAGAATAGCTCCACTAAAACGGCTTGGGGATATGCCCAGCCACAGGGACCTCTCTTTCCACCATGGCAACATCACTACTATTTCCCAGGTGTAGTTATAGTCTTGCCTCCCCTGCTTCCAGCCTTGGCATAGCTCTTGATAGAGCTCAAATTTCTAGCCCCAAGATATCGTGCGTTTTGGCCTATTCGGCCAGCCGCTTCGGCCATCAAGCTTGTCCGTAGACTCGTCGGTCTTCCTTGCTCAGGGCGTCAAGAGTATCTTGTTATGCACCAAGTGCAGGAGCAACCTGCGTCATAGTCCCTTTGTCCAAAGTGGAACGGGCACCTACGTCTGTCTCGCTGCTGCGTGGCAGATCAAGGCCGGACTGAGTACGTCGTCTGACCGACGTGGTAATCTGGCAATACTGTTGTGCTCGTTCGTAGGCTTCCTTGCGAGAGGAGACAAAGCCGGTGGAATTTACCATTTTGCTTCTACAATGCAAGGGACTGCGATTGTTTTTTTGTGTTCCGGTTATGGTGACCAAACTATGCAATCGCGTCGTACTAGAGTCAGTCCAGAGAGGCATTTCAGATGGCCGCGGGGATGGGTCGGGTGCCCTCCGCAGCTGCGGACCGACCATCACTCAGAGGGTTCTCTCCAAAACTATGTGTAAATGTCAGCTTCGTGACTCAAAGAATGGGTTATGTGGTATATCGGCTTACGCTGTTGCACATCCGTACGGCTGGAGGCTGTTGACCAGGGACCAGTAGGTGGTGTCCACGCCCTGGAACGCCCAGTCATCCGCCTCGGCAGTGAGGTTGGGAAAGTCAAACATGCGTGTGTCGGTCTGGGGCTCAAACTGCATGAACATGCCATTTACGGCATTGGAGCCCTGATCCAGGGAAGGGTCCACCGGTGAAAAGTCCATGGCGTCGGGTAGCGTGCCCTGTGCTGGCTGTTGTTCCAATGGCTGTCGCGGTGTCGGGATCTGGGCCGAAGGACTCTTCAGTTGGTTCATGTTGTACAGCACGAGAGGCGCCGTCGGCAACGATCCCGGGGCCACGCTTGCGCCCTCGGGATGCGCATCCGTCACACTGGGTTGGATGTTGATGGTCCCGAAATAGGGAATGTTGAGCTGGAGGAATGTCAATGCCGCGCTCCCGCACGCGCTGGTATCGCCATTGATGGAGTCCACGATGGGCATCAGCTGTCCGAGGATATCGGCCGACTCTTGCGACAGCTTATCGTGGTTGAGGATGGCGACGTGCTGCATGCGCTCTCTCACCGATTCGATGAGATTCCTGTCCGCACCCCTCTGGGTGCAGGAAGGAGAAGGCTGAGAGGGATTTTGCCGCAGGTAGCTCAGCAGGAGAGTCATGGCCGCAATGAGGGCCGAATAGTCGACGTGGCGGCACGAGTATGCCGTAGTGATCTGGCTCCGGAATGTGATGAAGCGCTTGAGGACCGCTCGGCTGGAGCGCGTGCAGGTGTGCTTGCTGTAATCGTATCTCGTTTCGTTCGGATCGCTCAGCATGAAAGGGAGGTGTAGCAAGATGAGGAGATCGTAGTGGTGCACCTGTTGCATCAGATGCTGGACCTC
>FTLB01002692.1_pt1 | contig 15481 bp, 13 predicted proteins | sample 1658291 | NCBI WGS metagenome assembly FTLB01 (sample SAMEA3914812, study PRJEB12502) | metagenome | biome: forest; material: soil | place: Canada | collected 2011-07-07 | depth 0.1 m
CCCCCCCCCCCCCCTCGACCCCTTGGAACCACCAAGGGGTGGATTGGCGAGGTATCGTCAAAGACGAAGCTAACAGTATACCCTAGACCACCACCAGCTGACTCTCATCTTGGATGTGCTCGGCACCCCGACCATGGAGGACTACTACGGTATCAAGTCGCGGCGCGCACGCGAGTACATCCGGTCCTTGCCGTTCAAGAAGAAGGTACCTTTCCGAACCTTGTTCCCGAAGACATCGGATCTCGCTCTCGATCTGCTCGAGAAGCTGTTGGCCTTCAACCCTGTTAAGCGCATCACGGTCGAGGAGGCCCTCAAGCACCCGTATCTCGAGCCGTACCACGACCCGGATGATGAGCCAACCGCACCACCAATCCCCGAGGAGTTCTTCGACTTTGACAAGCACAAGGACAACTTGAGCAAGGAGCAACTGAAGCAGTTGATCTACCAGGAGATCATGCGATAAAGCCAAAGGGATAAGGGGAGAGAAAGTTCATACCCACCCTCTGTTCCTGCCGATCCGTGATTGCCTCGTTTGGACGAAGGCAGCTCGGGACTCCAACGGCGGGCGGCCGTTCGCATTCTAAAATTGGTACAGGCTTGCATTCACCTTGCGTGGAGGTGGTATGAGAGGACAGTCGTCTGCAGGTGATGATAGATAGGGGATTTGGGAGAACTACTAGGCTCATGGGCGATAAGTCTCTTCATTTTAAAACGTACCGTATCATGTCTCTCACTGGCTTTGATTTTTTGAACCCCTTCCTCCCCCCCCCCCTTTCTTCTTCCTACCCTTCCTTTCCCCATGTCCCGGTGATCAAGGCAGGACGGGCTGGCAGAAATAGGGTTGGGGCTTCCTTCTGGACCGCTGGTCGCTTTGGCTTTGACCCTAGAAAAGGCGGGCCAGGAAACTCGTCGGCCCTAGGGTTCTCCTCAATGATAATGGATTTTCCTGGTCGTGCTATTCTTTGAACCTTGCCAGATTCTCAAAGCGTAACGCGGAGAAGGGGCTGCTCAACGGAGGCAGTCCAACGGGTTTGAGCTTGAGCGGAGGGATTACATAGAGACATATCTTATCGAAGTTTTTCATTTTATTGTTAGCAGTTTGAGATATTTTGGCAACCTTCTTCAACCCCCTTGTGACCCATCCGAGAGAATTGCCAAAGTCCAGCCATCAAGGGGATTGTCGGCCAATCTTCTCCTCGCTTCCCCTTTAATGAAATGGTGCTCTCATCTAGGATCTCAATTATCCTTCTCGCCAGTTATGAGCTGACCTAGAGGTACAACGCAGCGTAGCTAACCTGATTTTCTGATTCGTGCTTCAACATCGTGACATGAGCAGAGAGGGAATCCCATTAAAGAGCTCAAAAGTAATATAAAAAAAACCCATCCAGGGTTATCATTACCCGTAAGGCCGGAGCTGAGAAGTTTGGTTACCACTTCCTTCAGCTCCTATTCATGTTGGACCTTGTGATTGCTTTCCTACAGGGCGCAGCGTCCTCTTGGTTTCCCCTATAACGCCCATTCGCCTCGCCTAGATCTCCGGCACCGGCAGCTCACTTTTTCCCTACCCGAGAGAGCGTGACCGCCCACGATGGACGTGCCAGCGTCAGGGAATGCCGACAGCTGGTCGGGTTAGCCCAGTTCGATCCGTGCGCGGCCCTGCCGCCATTTGATCTGGTACCAAGCGTGTCTCCCCGAGACAGCTGTCTCACGGGCCGCTGGCGCCAATGACCCACACCTCCACGCCGAGAACACCAAACTTCTCGCCTTCGTCGCTCAGTTGCTCGTTGCCAAAGGTCAGAGAGGTGGAACTGATGCCCTTCTCGAGGCCGTCGTCGAGCCAGAGGCCGTACTTGCCGTCTCCAGCTCCCATGCTGAGAAAGTGCGCCTCGCAGAGCATGTAGTATTCGTTAACACCCGAGTAAGGGAAGGCCTTGAAGCGTATTGATGGTGACGGCGGGATCGGCGTTCCGAAATGCTCACTATGGGCTGGGGAGAGGAGGTCGCTTTGTACGGAGGTGGACGAAGACGAAGCGATGGTTGTTGACCGTCCGGTGAGGTGCGTCGTATCAGCAGATGGGGGTGGGGGGAGGGAAGCCATGACCGAGGCTCGCCACAGAAAGCATTCCCCTGTGCCAAAGTACTTCGCGGCTGGGTGCGGAAACTCGGAGAGATAACCGCCAAAGATCTAGCAGCGCCGGCGGGTTAGCGAGCACACCCGACAGACCTGAGCGCAGAGGGCTCGCGGGCAGCAAACAAGGTCAAACTCACACCTCCTTCACAGTCCTTCACCGCCAAGACAAAGCCTACGCGCCTCCCCTCGTAGTGCGCACATTTCTCGTATAGAGTCGCCAAGCTGGCGCCGTCCTGGTCGAGGCTGTAGACTAGATTCCATTCATCGACAATTGTAAGGCGCGCGGGGACCATGATGCGCAACTCCTCGGCTATGGTGGTGGTGAGGAGCCTAGCCTCCGCCGTGGTATCGTCGCGGAATCCCTTCAGCACCAGAGGCTCGAGAGGCGGAGGTCGCAAAGGCGAGGCCGTCCTGTGGATTTGGGGCGGCGTGTAGACACCGTCAATGCCATTATTATCGGAGCTCGGTAGTGGAGCTGTTTGGGAATGGTGGAGCGGGCCGTGATGGCCCTTGGGCGGTGGGTTGAAATGGGTCGCCGTGTCCGAAGAGAATCGCCGAACCAAGCCGCCCCATATGCCCGACATGGAGGAAGAAAGGAAGGTCGAATTGCTAGCCGACGACTCGGGAGGGGTCAGGGCACCGGACGATGCGGCAGGCGACTCGGAGGGAGATCGAGGATGGCGAGGGCTATCCGAGAGGACGTGGTGGTCGGTCATCGTCTTGAAAGATCTGTCCAGAGAGGCTTCAGGGGAAAGACGCAACGGGGGTCCGGAGCCGTGGCGAAGCGCAACCTCTGCTTAGACGTGTGCAGCAGACCGCGACGACGGGAGTGGAATCGGTTGAAGTAGAGCTACGGCTGTCTGGGCAGAGTTAGACAAGGTTTTCGTCCATTCTTTCTTTCTTCCTTCTGTGAGAACAACGAGACCGCTGGGCACCGCACTCACCGGCTCTTGCAGAGGTATCGCTTGGAGTCCGTATAAGGGGGGCCCGAGATGGATGTGGTTGAACAAACGCTGGGGAACGACACGGAGCAATATGGAACTCGAGTACGACACTTGACGAAATGCGTTGCGGCCACCCGCCGCTTCCCCAAGGTCGAGGTGTAGAAAGCTCTGGGTTTAAAGGATGGTGTAAGTTAAGGCCTTGGCAGTACGGACAAAGCCAGGTACAGCTTAAGGTACCTTTTGCTTTCCGGACGACCTAAACTTGATGTTGGAGAGCCTTACAAAACGAGGTACCAGAAGGTACTTCGTACGTATTTGGCACAAGCCGATCGATTTTAGGTACCCCGCGAAACGCCACCCAGGTTGTCTGATCATATGAGGTCAGCGTTTCCAACGCCTCCACCTGGCGAAGTGGGGCCACAGGCTGGGACTGCCTGCGTAATCTCAAAACTCTAGGGTACCTAGTGCTTAACTACCTTAAGGACCTATACCGAGTACTTACACTTAAGGTACGACATACAGTTAATACCTTGCCTTTACCTTTGGAGCCCAATGCTCAGCATAGACTGTACAGACCCCGGTAATCTCGCGATATACAGTCGCATGATTGCAGTCAGGAGCTACGGAGACGCAACAGCGGGAAAATGCCTGATTCTTTAGACCTTTCACTTGGTTTCGGCCCTAGTGCTTCCCATACCTCGATGGGGCGCAGGCGAACAATGAGTATCAAAGAGATGATATTGCGAAGGGAGAGACTTTGGATTCCTTCCTCTCTAGGCCTGGTGAGTCATTTAATGACATGTTATGCTGAATTGCCCTTGGGGTGTAGAATGAACGTGGTGATCCCGTCCCAGACCCCTCCCGGGCTTGGCTTCGATGCGCAGACATCTGCTTCAAAGTCAAATGTTCCCTTCAGATAGTCCCTAGTAGTCGGCCCAATAGTCGCGACAAATGTCTTCCGGCTGTCTGCCTTGGGCTGTGCCCTGCGGGTTGTCTCATCCAACATGTTCAGTGCTCGCAGCATGCTCTCACATCCTGTTGGCGAGAACACAACAACCCACTGGGAAGTAGAGCCCTCAACTTCGTTCAATTTCTTGGCGAAATCTTCCTCGAATGACTCCATCACGCCAGTCCCATAGACCACGATCTCGTCGACCTTGATTTTTCTTTCCGAGGGAAGGTTGTCATCCATTAGCATCTTGGGTATGATGTCTCGCCTCTGCTCACCAACTACAAACAGTAAAGGCGGTTTGGCAGACCGGTCATGGTACCACTCGGCATAGTGCTCGAGTATAAAGCTGGCCAAGTTCTCACCGTTCCCGGTATGCTCACCAAATACTGCCAGAGGTGGTACGAGGGGGATGGCTTTGAGGGCTCGTGTCGTCGCCGGCCCAACACTGTATACGGGGACGTCGCTGAGACGAGCCCAAGACTCTCGATCTGACCCCATGTTTAGTCAAGTACAGGTCAACCCTGGCGCACACGCGTGAAAAAAATGGCTAGACTTACCACTCTCGGGCTCATCCTGTACGAGTTTAGAGAAGGCCTCAACCGCCCGCTGGGAGGTAAATATCAGCCCTCCATATGAACTGCCGGGACTCTTGGCTATCCTTTTCCCCCGGAGATGACCCCGAATCTCATGAAGCCCGTCATCCAAGAAGCGGTGCTCAAGAACGGGGACGAAGGTGGGTGCGAACTCAAAGCCGTCGCGCGGAGCACTGAAGAGGTCCTCGTAGGCGTCACCGGCAACCGATTTCGTTTTGAGGAGAAAAATTGGGATCTTTTCCGCCGGGCTACTCGAGTCTGTGGATCGAGACATCGTTATCGAGTTCGATACAGGAGCAATCTGACCCCCGTTACTCCGGCCGCGAATCGCAGTCGAATTCTCCAAGATTCCCCTCTCCAAGGCACTGGCACCGATGTCAAATGCCGAACAGGGAAGAAATCGTGAGCACTGTGACCTTTGTTCCTTACCCAGGAGGGCCTCTCAACTGTCCACTGAGCTTCAGTAGTTACAGCGGCTTGGCACCTGGCTGAGAGAATGTGCCTTGAAGCAGATACCGCAGTTGTTGGCTTCACGGTGATTCCAAGGTAAGGTATGGTGGTAGCTTTTGCCAGCCAGATGCTTTGCTTGATAAGGACAAAACCACCCAGTACCTTAACCTTGCCTACAAGCATCTACAATTTACCTCTCTAATTTATTAGTCCACGTTGTCGGCGGCCCGCCGCCACCAGCCCCCACTACAGCTTTATCGATAAGGCTATGCGCCGGGCCCGCTTCTTTTTCTATCCAGCAGCGTGATTCTGCTCGGAAGGCTGACAAATTGCGCTGCTTTCCGCATGAAACACCGTTCCCCAAAAGTCCAACTTCCTACGGCTGCTACGAGCACGAGCTGAGAAGCTGCAAGAATCAGCCTTCTCACTGGCTGAAATGTCGGACGACAAGGGAGAATCCAATGTCAGTGCTGGGGAGACGTCGGCGGCGGGAGCCAGCGGCGTCGCATCAACTGGGGCTCACGGGAAACTGCCCAAAGGCCTCGTCCTTGGCAAAGATGGCAAACCGTACGTACCAGGGCTATGTCCAGGAATCCGTGGGGATTTTCGCTGACATTTTTATCGCGCAGTTGTCGCACCTGCAATTCATTAGCTGCCTTCTCGTCGCAGACCAAGTCGCTCAAGACGGCCGCAGCGGCGCCGACCATACGGAAAGACTGCCCTCCCGACGTGGAAGAGCTTGGTCGCAGCACCTGGACGCTGCTGCACTCCATTGCCGCTACCTATCCCAAAACACCGACATCATCGGAGCAAGATGATCTGCGAGGCTTCTTCAAATTCTTTGCCAAGCTTTACCCCTGCTGGGTCTGCGCCGAGGACTTCCAGCAGTACATGAAGAAGGAGACCATAGAGACGGGCAGCCGCGAAGATTTCGGCCAGTGGCTCTGCCGAGCGCATAACGATGTCAACAAGAAGCTGGGCAAGCCTACCTTCGACTGTGCCAAGTGGGAGGAAAGGTGGCGGACGGGGTGGCGGGACGGCAGCTGCGACTAAGACGCGAATCCACCACAGTAACACGAAAATTATGTGAACAGGGTCTTCCAGAAGATCCCTGGCTCTGTAGACCTCTGTACAGCACTGTAGAAATATGGGAGCATCACCAGCGACAAGGCGCATTAGACAGGAGATGGTGGGAGCATCTACGCGGCTATTTCGGTACCTTTTTTAGTGAGGATTGGGAAGAATCTCCTCTCGATATCTTTTTTACTAGACCATCACCAAAATCGATGATATAGACTTGCTTATACGAACGGGATGAACGATCCTGGTTGTCTTCAAAGGGAAGTGCATTTTCAGCGCCTCGCACCTAGGGCCGTTTCAGGCACCATCGGTGTCGTTGATGCTCTGGAATCTCTGGCCATGTAATTCGTATTTTGCGATCATCTCTTTTAAGGCGTTGCCTACATGGCGAGAAACAATTGAGGTAACGGAAAGATATGGCAACACAAGTACGGGTGGCTTGTTCAGGGAGTGCTTAGACAAAGAAAACAAAATGAGGGCACGTGATACGTGGGTCTCCAGCTACAAACGCTCAAACCCGCTCGGCGATAGTAAACGAATTTCCTCTTTGGTGCATGCGTTAGAGAAATTTACACACCAGCCAGGTTAATCTCTTCACAGGCTACCTGGATCACCCACTGTCGAAAGTATACCCAACAGGTAGTCTACAGCAGTCTCGTCTCGCAGTTCCCAACCTTGAGAGCTCTGGTCAACCTATATAGAATGGCCGAGGGCAACAAGCGGAAGAGCGGCCCACCAGATGGCTCGAATGACCACGATGCACGGAAGAAAAAGAGGGTGCGTATTATCGACTTCGAGGAACTGATTCACTATATAAGATGAGACGGTTTTGGGCGCGTGTCTAATTGTCGCTGACTCTGCGAGTAGATGGGGAATGGGGGAAAGTGGCAGACACCGCATCAAAAATCGAAATCTGTTTTGTCGCATCACGACATCCCCCAGCCAGGAGATGTCGGTGTGTGGGTGACATGTGCTAGGGGCCAAGAGAGCAGGGCCGTCAGGGAGGTCATAAGCATATTCGAAGAGGTATGTGGCCCAAGGCCTTGTATAGTTTGTCCCGTTTTGCCTCGTTCCTCGGCAGCCCTGCTACAACTGTTTGTATGGCCATGCTGAAGGCTTCCCGTTAATTCGCCCAAAATCATGTAGTACGCAGAAATTGTGCACGGAATAAAATCCGATGCCGTGGCAGAAGGCGACGATGAAGAGCCCGAGGATATTGAAGCGGCCATCAAGAAGGAGGTCGCAGCCATCAATGCCCGTAAGGAGGCGGCAGCCGACCAAGTGATCCAGGCGGCCAAGATGGATATTTCTTGTCTCTTATTCGTAAAGACAAGACCTCCTATTGAACCGGTGGAATTCGTGAGACGAATTTGCGTCGACGCAAAGACCTGCTCCGACATCTCCAAGAGGAAGAGCCGCTACCTTAACCGATTCACACCCATCGTTTTCTCGGGCAAAGCTACTGAACAAGGCTTACTCGAGGTGGCTCAGTCAGTCTTGGCCCCTTACTTTGACCTGGGCGGCAGCCAAGGGAAGAACGAAGAGCTGGGGGCACCCGCTGCTGAGTCGTCATCTTCCGCTGGGGAGACAGAGGCCAAGGACGGCGGCCAAGGGGGCGATGATCTTACCCTCACGCGTGCGGCGTCTCAACCGAAACCGCCCGTGCTGGAGAATATTAAGCCGTACACGGTAGGTTTGCGGTAGATTTATCCTCCTCAATTTGGGTATACCCCGTGCTAAGCATGGAACTCTTGCAGTATGCCATTCGGCCCACGATACGGAACCACAGCACACTTGATCGAGACACGGTCATTAAACGCATTGCCGGTCTCATCAACGACCAGCGGCACAAGGTCAGCCTCGATTCACCGGATAAGGTGATTCTAATCGACATCTTCAAGGTACGAATACGAACATGAGATTCCTCCTGCATGGGGAGCCCCAGCTGACCATGCTTCTTCCAGAATGTCTGCGGCATGAGCGTAGTGGACGGAGATTGGGATGAGTTCAAGAGGTTCAATCTGACGGAGCTATACAAGCATGCATCCGAGACCAGCAATTCTTAAACGGTCACGGCGAGCAGGAGGGGTGTAGACCTCCGCGGGAGCTGGATCAATACTTCCAAAACAGGAAGCTCAATCCAGACGGTATCAGCGAGGACATACGCATCGTCATGGCGAGATCGCCGCGCACCGGAGGGGTACTTAACCTGGTCGATGTTCCAGGCCCGGGCCCCTCCCTGCGTTGGCATGCTACGGGCTAACAGTCAGGATGACTTATTCCGCCGATGTCACGATTCAGGTGTGGTATATGTACAGCTGCAGCTAGGCGCGACCGGACTGGGGGGACTGCAAGTAGCTTGGGCCTCGTTGTAAGATCCTCGGAGACATAGCTGTGCAGGATGCCGCTCGCGCGAATTAGGGGGCGGAAGAGGAAACAAGTATATCAGAAGAAGAATATTATTAGGGAGAAGAGGGAATAAACAAGCGAAGGTGTGCCCACAAAGACGCTGTAACGTGGAGCACCAGAATTCTACATACAAACTCTAGCATGGCGCCAATGCTTCTAAGCGGCGTACTGTACTGCAAAACAGCGGCGGTTGCTGATGTCTCGGGACCACAGCAGTGTTCTAAGATCATGATACCATTGCCACATTTCAGGCCGTGACGTTTGTGCGTGTGTGCCTTTTGTACGTGTATGCGTTTAGTGGATATGTGGTTGTGGTTGTGACCGTTGGGCCTGCTTCGGGACGGAAATTGTTCAACACGTCCGGAACGGTAGAGATGCAGAATGCCGGGTAAGGTGACGATAGCCTTTACCCTGTAAACCTTGTGGGGTTGCGGCGCTAAGCCCTATTTCGACAATTTTAAACGAACGAACTCCCCTGCCGAATGACGCCTGGCGGCGTGCACGGGGCCCAGTCGGGAGATCCAGCGGGACGGAACAGGGAGATACAAGGGGGTTTGAGAGAGGGGGGGGGGTTAAAGAAGGAAATTTTGGCTAAATCATCTTACTGGACTACTTACGTAGCTACAGTAAGCTACAGTAAGCCACAGTGCAGTACCTTGTTTGCCCATGGACGGATATGGAAATTCGAACCTGCAGTGTAGGATTGGAATCTTCAACTTGCTTCCTCTCTCACTCTTCCCCCTAATTTAGTTCTTAACGGCGCGCGGCTGCCTTTGGTTTTTTTGTTTTCTTTTTTTTTTCTTTTTTGGGTTATCGAAGGTACCTTACTGAGCCACTGTAGAACATGTACCCCCCTCAGTACCCCGGGTTATTTCGAGTGCTAAGCTAACTAAAGTGGCAGTGCGGCTAGTCAATCACCTGGGATATGCCATTGTTTCAGGACGCGAACGCAGCAGAAAGGGAATATTATAACGATGAAATATTGAGAGCGGACATAGGAATACATACACTTACCCGCGCGCACACCCGCTCGCGCGCTTGGATGGTAAGAACTTTATTGATGGGATAAACGGTCTCGTCGAATGGCCTGGCCATCCTGGATGTACACCTACCAACGTAACTGGGCAAATTGTCTTGGGTGACTTATAGAGGAACCACACTTCTTTCATGTCATTGGTGGTACTTAGCGGGCGACTCCAGCCGTAGTGCACGAGACCAGATAGCCATTTGCCCTCCAAAATACCTTGAAAGTATCAAGCGGGCTCTTGCCTGTACCAGGAGCCCGGGACGTGTTGCTGCTGCTGTTGCTGCTGCCGCTGTTGCTTGTTCGTGATCCGTAGACACTGGCAGCCGAAGCACGTTTCCCAAGTTCCCTTTTCTCCTCCCCCTCTCCCCGGCTTCATGATCAAGTCTCAACGGCAGGGGGGAAACAGCATGTCCACACAAAAGAAGAAAGAAGCAAAATTGTTCGCTCTGCGTCGACCAAATTAGAGATATTGGCATGGTAGCATCCAACAAACGTACCAAGTACTCATAGTTCCCGGGATCGGGTCGGCATCCAACTTCGCGCTTTTTACGACTAGTCTTATTAGATTTCCCTTCCCGGGGGGTGGAGCGCTCTCCCTGTCTGGCTTTCTCGCTTAATGCTGGCCAATCACTAAATCACCGTCTCGCTTGGGAATGCAAGTCTCAGTTAGCTTCACCAAGCTACGGCTCCGCTTCGTGGTATCAAGGTTCTGCAAAAGGGCGGTCCCTTGTTTTATTTTTCTTTACCTTTTTTTTTTTAATACACACCCGCGCGCGTGTACGTCGCAGTCTCTGTTCCCATCCCAGAATGTACAGTCAGGCGGAACGTCATGCGAAGTAATCAATACCAACGCCCGATGATTTCAGGCCTCTTTCGGGCACCATAGTCACCTTCCTAATCTATGCCATATTTTTTGGTTTCTTCTCTCGCCAAGTTGCCGAATGGTGAACGTCCACCGGTTTGCTGAAAATGGTTCTGTCTAAAGTTGGGATAATTGCAGAGTAGTCTCCTATAGGTCGATGTTGCCTGGGTTCCTGTAGCTCCTTGGATGGGTAAGGTACATTCGTGTTCTTGTTCCCCTCGAGAGTTGAGACCAGAGCCAGCGAATCCAGCGCCGCAAAGCCGCCAGCTGAGCTTCCCTGGGGCCCGTGGCTAGATTTCAGCTTCGATCCAGGGGCCGAGGATCACAAAGCTCCCCCAACCCGAGAAAGGCCATGGTCCTCGTCTGTAATTGCAGAGTTCGCACGTCTTTCACGCGTCTGCTGTCCGCAAGGGAGTAGAGTTCCGAACTAAGCAGCCCACAAATCTGCATTTCCTCTCTCGCCGGCTGCTCGTGAGGTCGTGCTGCCTGGGCAGGTCTTGCCCGGCCTCTTTCGTAAATTCTAGAAGGTATTCTTCTGACCCAGCCCAAGTCCCGATGCTATTTAAATCCCTGCGGCTTCTCGCTACCACGACCGCCTCATTCGTCAGCTAAATTATGGGTTTCGAGAATAGCTCTTCTCCCTGGGGAGCGGGTCAAGGATGGCGCCCACTAGGTCCTCAGCCTTTTCCCTGTAATTTTCCTATCTCCTGACTCCCTGGGGCGTCTGCGAGCCGTACAGTAGCATAATCAGCATATCGCTTGTTTGCTCCCTTCTGCCACATGCCCACACCCCCCTTCCGTAACGTACACCTGCGGATGTGCCTTTCCCCATTGTCCCAAGTTCGGTCCCAGGTTCCGGTGGCGCACCCTGAGGCGGTCCACATGAAATCTGGGAATAAGTCACTTGTAGTCCCCCCCCTTAGAGCCATGCCGACCCCCATGAGGCTCTCCTTCGCCCATCGCTCATAGACACAGATGAGACATACTACGCTCAACTAACTATACGCTCTCTCATCCATCTCTCTCCTCTACCATTGCTACATGACTCCGTTCTGTAAAGCGTAGTGAGGTCGATTTCCAAGCATGCGGACCTAATTTGGTATACGAGCAGCTACTGGTTAAAAGTGCAGCATAGGCTGTGCCGTTGAGGCAACCCTCTTTCTTTCCCTCGACCCGTCTATTCTTTCCCTTTTGAGCCTACAACCCCGAGCGAGCTTACATCAAGGCACGCGTTTGAACGGAAGAGGGCTCTCTACACTGTTCTGTTTTCCTTTGACCCCCTTCGCTGGCCCCTTTCCCCTTTGACCTGCTGCGCGAGAAGTAGGATAAAAAGGGGGTCAGGTTTCTACCATCCCGTCTCTATAACTACACGGCAGAATCTCGCCAGTTAGCAAATAAAAGAACAACGGCCAGATGAGAGCCAACCTCGTCGTCAACCACCAATGTCTTGCGGGAGGACTTCAAACAGGAAATACGCCTTCGATTCGCCGGCATCTCCTGGCCATCTAGCCTGCTGCCTTGTCCTACCTACCGCGCCTTTACCATCGCCGAGGGCCAAGCTCTTGGGTCGCAACACTCGCCCGTCCCACGAGCGCCTTCGCGAGACAGGACGTAGTGCAGACTTGCGATGGGTCACACGGCCTAGAGTACGAGATAACCGAGCGATCTCTGTCCAACTCGAACGCACACCGTCGTTTGAGTCGATCTTGTCCATGTCGGCGACGCGGCCGCCACCCGAGCAGTCTGTCCGGGCTGTCCTGGCCCTCTGCTCGCCTCCTGCCACCCTCGAGAGGCTGCAAGCGAAACGGTCGCTTAGACTGCAGCGCATATATGAGGTGATCGCCTCCGACGGCAACCCACTTACGCTCGTCCTCGATCCGCCTTCTATGTTGAGACTCCTGAGGTCAGAGCAGTGGATGATCAAATCCGAAGCCGCCGTGGTTGGCTGGATTCGAGAGACACTCCACAAAGAAGATAGAGGAACCCGGACGGAGAACACGCCGAGTGCCGAAGACCCCGGCGGCAGCCAGCATAGTACCGAGGGCCAGAAACTGCCAGTACACACCCCCGAACCACACAACCATCTCTCAGACCTGGCTCCATACCTCCCGGTCTTGATCCGCCACTCGCCCACAGCGAAGGAGCTGGGCACTGCTTACAGCATATTCAGGCCGAACCTGGGTTCGCCAATCGCCTTTTTAGAACCCCCGCTCTCTTTTTCGGAGCGGCAGAGAGTCGATATCGAGATAGGTTGGCTATTCCGCCGTCTGTCACGTTTAACATCCCCATCAGGCAAATTCGGCCCCGTTGCCGCGGTGCTGTCCGGGGCTGTTTCGTCGCCACACACTGCAAACCCGGGTATTATGACCTCCGGGGGGGCCAGTACCTGGTCCGTGGCCTTTCACTCCATCTTGGAGAGCGTGTTGCGGGACGGCGAGGATATGGCTGTGACGCTGCCCTACTCGGCGATAAGAAAACAATTCTTCAGGCTCCAATACCAACTTGACTTCGTCGAGACCCCACGGCTTGTCGTCCTCGATGGATCGCAGGATTCGAATGTGCTGGTAGCCAGGACGGCGGATTTTGCGACGCTCGTTACCGATACGGAACGACAAGGAGAGAGGATTTCCAGAACGACAATCGATGCCAATGCCCACTCGAGTGGCGATGATAATAACGATAGTAACGATAGTGACGACGATGGGACAACGGACCGGGAGGTGGTAGACAAAAATGTGACAGAAGGGCCTAAAAAGGGGCAGGCTGGGGAAGGCACAGAGCATGGCGAGTACCTGGGAGGGGAGAATGGGCGTGCTATCTCGGTCACAGGCCTACAGGATTGGAGCGGCTGCGTGTTCGGAGATCCATTGCTGGCGTGGGCTTTCAATAACGACCCATCCTTGGGTTTTCTCCAAGGATTTAGTGACTCCTACCGGGAGACCCCTCTGTCTGAACTGGGCCTCGAGTCTCGGTTGATCGAAGACGGGGAAGGCGCTCCCGCCAGGTTGCTGTTATATCGGGTGTATCACACCGTATCCTCTGTGGTCAAGGAATTCTATCGCCCAGAAGCGGGAAGCAGCGAGCGTGAACTCGCAGCGAGACGAAGGTTAAAAACACTCTTGACCAGCCTCAATGAGGTCGAGGATGATCCGAAACGGAGACACCAGCGACCGACTTCAGACATGTCGCCGGCCAAAAAGCCAAGACCGGATGATGGAGCGACCGAGAGGGCACAGACGCCATAGCATCTTGGATACAAGACATTCTTGGAAGGAACCAATGCATCTCTCCCTTCATGATACCATCCGACTGTCCATTTCATAGACCTGAGATAGAGATAGAGCCTCAATCGTCGTCCTCCTCGCCCTCGTCTCGGGGCAGAACAATACCCATCATACCGAGAAGGTTTCCAGCAGGACCAGCCACACCGGCTTGGCTCTTGAAACTCTCCAGTAGATTCTTAGCCAGGTTGTAGTCTATGTCGACCTCGTCACCATCGCTCTCCTCCTGCGCGGCCATATCTGGGTCTAAGGTTCCACTTGGCCCGGCGTTCTGTATCCTCTTGCGTAACTTGGTCTCCTTGGGCTGCCCATCGAGGGCCAGTGCACCGTGCCTAGCCAGCTCAGCCTCCATTTGAGATGCAAGCCCGCGAATTTCTTCGTCTTCGTCTCCGTCTTCGTCTCCGTCGCCTTCGTCTTTCTTAAACGCTCCGCTGATGGAGAGAGACGTGGGCTTGCCATTTCCTTCGCTTTGCAGTTCAGCTTCGGAGGGAATGCCCATCATCTCCCGCATGAGTCTCGCGAATTGCTCTTCGTCGAAGCTGACCTCTTTGTCTTCATCCTCGCTATCATCCTCGTCGTCGTCGTCGTCGTCGTCGTCCTCGTCCATCTCATCCAGGTCAACCCCGTCAATTCCCGCCGTTTGGTCGTTCAAAAACGCTTCAAAACGAGAGACGATTTTTCGCAAATCAGCTTGTGCACCGGAATCTCCGAAGCCCGTATCGGCATTGTTCTTCGTTGGCGCCCGGTTCTGCGCACCATCGAGCTCGCGCTCAAAGTCCTGGTAGTTGATATCCATCCAGGAGTCGTCGTCATGCAGGTTGCTCCCTGGCCATGCCTTGATATCCTCGTCGGTTGGTAATTTACCATCTTTGAGCAAGTCTTCGATGGCAAGCACCCATTCACGTACAATGGGGTTTCCGGTTTCATTAGCTGTAGATAGGAGCAGCTCAAATCCGAATGTGATCTTCAATCCCAGATTCAACCCGGCAAGCTGACCCCGGGGAAGCTCATCCGTATCAGTGGCTTCGGTCTGACCCGTTGCAAATAAATCCTTCCAAGGGGGTGGTGGTTCGAATTGCTGCGTGACGAGTTGTGCGTATAGCACTTTGGTGAAAGACGTGCTGAGGGTGACTAGGTCTGTGGGAGGGAACGTTGGCGCCTTAGATCCCGAGAGCAGTGGTCTCAAGACTCGGGGGTCACGTAAATAAAACGCTTCGGTTGCTGGTGCAATAGACTTAGGCTTGGTATGCAGAATATACGCGAGCCTGCGAGGCAACGTCACCATAGCGTGATGGATTGAGGTGGAGATTTGCCCTGGATATTTATCCAATCGATAGAACGATTCCGCTTCGATGAAAGCCGAATGTACGAGTGAATCATGGTGTAACTTGAGAAACTCGACAGCCTTCTCCAATGAAAGGAGTTTGTTGCCTGGCTCCTCTGGCTTGACACCCAAGGGGATGATATGCAAGTGGCCTTGATGGATCCATACCCGGTTGCTGTCAATTTCGGGGCTTAGCCACCTGGGGAGCACGTTGGCCGCTTCAATAAGCAAGAATTCGCCATCGTTATCTGTCATTCGAGCCCAGAGGCTTGGAAATCGCTTGCTTAGTTCGCGTAGTAGATAGACGATGAGCCATTCATCTTCAATGTTATCCCCATAGTCTGTCCTGCCATAGAGGTAAACCAAGTCTATCCGAAGTATTAGCAGATACCTTCAAGGTCGCATGAATGGGGCAAGCCCGACTGTTC